>Ga0209777_10003116_pt1 | contig 20935 bp, 7 predicted proteins | sample FrelakmetHBP12HB_FD_187147 | JGI IMG/M metagenome (GOLD analysis project Ga0209777, IMG submission 187147) | Freshwater lake sediment microbial communities from the University of Notre Dame, USA, for methane emissions studies -HBP12 HB (SPAdes)... | ecosystem: Environmental > Aquatic >...
GGGAGCTCTTGCCCTGGATACGTCGCTTGTTGTATGCTGACAGCCAATGGGCCGTTTTGCGTGATGTCGCCGCCCGCCGTCACGTCCAGCATGCCGCTTGCTACCGAGGTATCCAGGGCAAGAGCTCCCGCATTCTTAAGAAATACGTGCCTTCCTATTATCCCAACGCTGCTGAAGTTGTTAATCGGATTCATCAGGATAATGTCGTGCCAGCCTCCGTAGTGTGAGTCAAACGTCGCCGCTCCTGTGACACTTAATGGACCATTCTGCGTGATGTCGCCGCCTGCCGCCACGAACAGTGTACCGCTTATCGTAGAAGCATTCAGGGCGAGAGCTCCAACATTGGTCAGTTGCACATTGTTCGCGTTTGTTACCCCAACGCTGCTGAAGCTGTTACTAGGATTCATCAGGGTAATATCGTTCGGGCCTGCGTCAATCGTTGTTGTCCCCGCAGTGATCACGCCTGTCTGATCCAAGGCGTTGGTATTCTTCAGAGAGAAGGCCTGGCCGGCGGCGTTGATGGTTCCCAGGTGGGCAATGGCATTATTCTGGGAACTTAGATCGGTTGCGCCAGAAGTATTGATCAGGTTAAGTGTGCTTGCCGTAATCACGCCTGTCTGATCCAGGGCGTTGGTATTCTTCAGGGAGAAAGTCTGCCCGGCGGCGTTGATGGTCCCCAGATGGGCAATGGCATTGTTCTGGGAACTCAAATCTGTTGTGTTCCCGGTATTGGTGAGGTTCAGGGTATTTGCGGTAATGGCGCCACTCTGGGTGACCGCACCGGTACTCGTTAAAGTTGTGCTTCCGGTGGTGGTCAAGCCGGAGATATTAAAGCCGTTATCGTCACGGAAACTCACGACCCCTGTATTACCGGTCAGGTTAGTAACATCGTTGTTAAGCGTTCCAAGGTTGTACGTCGCACCGGCGCCTTTCAAGTTCAGCGTGCCGACGCCGCTGATGGCCGCAGCCTGGGTCACGGTGCCCGAGGTATCCAGGGCAAGGTTAAAGCCGGCGCCGGTCAAGATATCTGCAAAGTGAATGTTGCCGTTCGTGCCTGTGTTTTTCATCTCGGTGTGGGCGCCGAGTGAAACCGGTCCGCCATAGGTCTGCGCTGCGTTTATCGTCGTAATATTTCCCTGGGGCATGAAAACATTGCCGCTTGCCGTCTGGAATGCGATACTGCTTCCCAGGGTCACGTCAAGGAAGCTATATGTGTAGAGAATATCGCTGTCGGCAAGAAGTCCCTTGGCAATGCCCAGAGTCGTATTAGAAGTCCACTGCGTAAATAACCCTTTTAGATAGAGTGTGTTCGGGTAAAGAGGAAGGCCGGTTAAGTCAGAATTGTCGGAAGTCTGATAAACGGAGGCAGCCTTTGTGGCGTTGCCTGATACATAGGTGAGAAAGCGGTCATCATTGATGGAGTTGGCCGGGAGGGCAAAATAGTAGAACCCGTTAGCGCCCGTGTAGGTCCGGTCCAGATTTGTGCCGTTCACCACCAGTTGGATGGCCTTCCCACCCCCACCCCCGTTGAGCGTGCCGGAAATGATCTGGGGTCCGCCGGGGAACCTCCACTGAAGATAGGGATAGGAAACGTCTTCCTTGATACCCCAGTTATTGGTGTCGAAGGTAAAGCCGATAAACTTGGTTTGCTTCATCATGTCGGTGGTGATGTATCCTGTACATCCCGCGCCGCATAACGTACCGCCGTTTGTCGTGCCGGAAGTCTGTTTGTCCCAGTAGCTGTTGGTGACGCTGCCGGAGTTGCTCCCGACCAGGCCGCCGACATCGGAGCTGCCACTTACCGCCCCCGTGCTGTAGGAATTGGTGATAGTGCCGCTGCCGCCATTCTCCCCCGCCAGGCCGCCGACATAAGAGTTGCCGGTTACAGCGCCCGTGCTGTAGGAATTGGTGATGGTGCCTTCTTGATTTAACCCCACCAGGCCTCCGACATAATCGCCTGTTCCGGTTATCGCCCCCGAGCTGTAGGAATTGCTGATGCTGCCGGTGTTTATTCCCACCAGGCCGCCGACACCACCTTGCCCGGTTACCACCGCCGTGCTTTTGACATTGCTGATGCTGCCACTATTCCACCCCACCAGGCCGCCGACGTCAGCGGTACCGGCTATATTCCCATTCACCAGGCCGACATTCTGGATGGTTGCGGAACTGCCCGTGTATCCGAATAGGCCAACTAAAGTAGAGGGCCGGTTGATATAGAGACCGGTGATCACGTGGCCAAGGCCGTTAAAGGCGCCATTAAATTTGTTATCAACGTTATATCCAATCGGCACGAATCCGGTCGTGGTATTCCACAGGCCGGACACCCATTTTAGCTCGCTCATGTCAATATTGCCTGCAAGGGTATAGCTTGCGCCGAGGTTCATGGCCATTAGCTGAAGCTGGTGCGCATTGGCAATACTGGTGCTGTACTCGGAACGGAGGAAGGGACGGGTGTCCGCATCGGACATCCACCAGGTGCCGAAATCCCAGCCGTTGAATGTCCATAAGCTTTTATTCATCATCTGGGCGGTGGTCAGACCGAAGCTGTCGTCGCTGCCCGCGCTATGCGCCTGACCGGAGGTATTTATATCCCAGTAGCTGTCAGTGATGGTGCCCCCATTTCTTAATCCCACTAGGCCACCAATATCACCGCCGCCGCTTACCGCCCCCGTACTATAGGAATTGCTGATGCTGCTTCCCTCGTCGTTATATCCCACCAAGCCGCCGACGCTGGAACTGCCGCTTACCGCCCCCGTGCTGTAGGAATTACTGATGCCGCCGTCATTATTTCCCACCAGGCCGCCGACATCATCGCCGCCGCTGGTTACCGTACCCGCACTGTAGGAATTGGTGATGGTGCCCTCATTATATCCCACCAGGCCGCCGACTTTGTAATTGCCGTTTACCGTACCCGTGCTGTAGGAATTGGTGATGGTACCACTATTACCACCCACCAGCCCGCCGACATAATCGGTTCCGCTAACCATACCCGCACTGTAGGAATTGGTGATGGTACCACTATTACCACCTACCAGCCCGCCGACATAAGTACTTCCGTTTATTGCCCCCGTGCTGTAGGAATTGATGATGGTACCAGAAGCACCTTGCCCCCCCGCCAGGCCGCCGACATAATCGCCGGTTCCGTTTACTATACCTGTACTGTACGAATTGCTGATGCTGCCATCAGTCGCGCCGACCAGGCCGCCGACGTAGTTGCTGCCGTTTACCGTACCTGTGCTGTGCGAATCGGTGATGCTTCCAGAGTTTGCCCCAACGAGACCACCAATATAATCGCCGGTTCCCGTCACTGCCCCTGTGCTATAGGAATTAGTTATGTTGCCAGAAGTATCTTGCGACCCCACCAGACCACCAAGATTACCACCGCTTCCCGTCACTGCCACTGTGCTGTAAGAATTGGTGATGGACCCGTGATTACCGCCTACCAGACCTCCGACGTCGGAAGTACCGCTCACCGAGCCTGTACTGTGAGAATCGCCAATGCTGCCAACATTTAGTCCCACCAGACCGCCCACCGAATCAGAGCTGCCGCTCACTGTCCCGCTGCTGTAGGAATTGGTAATGCTGGCGCCAGTGTAATTAAACCCCACGAGGCCACCGACATTATGTATGCCCGTTACATGAGACGTGCTGTAGGAATTGGTAACGCTGCCGCCAGTATTTTGTCCCACGAGACCGCCAACGGCATCTGCGGTGCCGTTTACTGTTCCGCCGCTGTAGGAATTGGTAATGCTCCCAGCATTCCACCCCACGAGGCCGCCGACAATGTTTTTGCCCGTGACGTTCACATTCGTAAGACCAACATTTTGGATTACAGCAGAGCTGTCAGCATTACCAAAGAGACCCACGAAGTCTGTGCCTGAACGGTTGATGTAGAGACCGGTGATGGTATGCCCGAGGCCGTCGAAGGCACCAGTGAATTTGTTGCAGCAAGTGTTGTCTCCGATCGGCACAAAACCAGTGGCGGTATTCCACAGGCCCGAGGCCCGTGAGAGCTCTGACATATCGATGTTGTAGTCCATCCTGTAACTTGCGCTTGGGTTCAGAACCATTAACTGCAATTGGTGGGCGTTGGTAACATGCAAGCTGTACTCGGAGACGAGGAAGGGACGCGTGAGGTTGTTCGTATCGGGCATCGTCCATGTATTGGGGAAGTCCCAACCGGAGAAAGTTGTCTTCGTCATCATCTCGGCGGTCGTGAGGCCCGTGCCGCCGCCTGCGCTGCTTGACTGGCCGGAGGTCTCCGTGTCCCAATAGCTACTGCTGATGGTACCACCACTTTTATACCCCACCAAGCCGCCGACAGTGCCAGAACCGCTTACCGCACCCGTACTGTAGGAATTGGTGATGCTGCCGCCAGCACTCCACCCAACCAGGCCGCCGGTATAGCTGCTTGCCGTGCTCGTTACGCTACCCGTGCTATAGCTATCGCTGACGCTACCAGCATTCATCCCAACCAGGCCGCCGACAGTGGCATAACCGCTTGCCGCACCCGCGCTGTAAGAACTGCTGATGCTGCCGTAATTCTCTCCCACAAGGCCGCCGATGTCAGTTCCGGTACCGGTGCCGCTTACCGTACCCGTGCTGTAAGAATTGGTGATGCTGCCGCCATTACCTCCCACAAGGCCGCCGACACAGTCAGAGCCGCTTACCGCCCCCGTGCTATGGGAATAGTTGATAGTGCCGCCAACATCATTGTACCCCACCAGCCCACCGATATATTCGTAGCCACCCGTCACTGTGCTCTGGCTATATGTAATGTTGATGATGCCGTTATTCACCCCCACGAGCCCGCCGACCTCGTTAATACCACTTACATTACCGGAGCTTTTGGAACTGTAGACAGTGCCGGTATTGTACCCCACGAGGCCGCCGACATAATGGAGACCGGTTATATTCGTGTTCACCAGGATGACATCAGCGATGCTTGCGGAACTCCCCGTGTAGCCAAACAGGCCGACGTAGTTGGTCGAGGGACGGTTGATATAGAGACCGGTTATCGTGTGGCCGGCACCGCCTAAGTGACCGTTAAATTTGTCAGTGCTGTCTCCGATTGGCGCGAATCCGGCGCCAAGATTCCAACTCGAGGTACCTGTCGCATCGATATTCTGGCGGAGGAGGTAATACCCCGTGAGTCCTATATTTTGCAGGGCGGTTACGTCACCGATCAAGGTATAGGGGTTCCCGTTAAAGGTAAACGAGTCTCCCGCGGCCAGGTTAACCGAGCCGCCAGATCCGGTGACCGTGCCGCCGAGGCCGCCGGTATTTGTGGTAAAGATCAGGCTGGCGGGGGTGCCGCTGTGGCTTATGGCTGCATTCATTTGGATATTGCGGTCGGCACTCAGCGTCAGACTGTGGCCATCGGTGAACGACACTGGCGCGTTGATGTTTATGTCCGCCGCCGCGCCTGTCGCTCCCATAAGGACATTGCCGGTCGCAGTCATGGCACCCGTTTGCGTAATTGCTCCGGCTGCGCCCAGATGATTCACGGTAACGTTGTTTCCCTGTATGGCGGCAAGGGTGATATCGCCGGTCTGCGCCTTTGCGCCGGTGCGGCCGGCGCCGTCTCGCATCTCTGCCAGGACATTACCTGTCCCGGCGTTTATCGTAGTGCCCGGGGCCATCGTAATGACCGCAGCCCCGTCAAGACGGTTGGCTGTCACGACGCCATTGGCAAGGGTGTCATTCGCAATCAAGCTCAGATTGCCGTTGGCCGTAGTAACATTGGCGTTGACATTGATGCTGCGGCCCGCCTGGAGGGTCAACTGTCCGCCGCTGGTCCCCGCTACGCTTAGGGGGTCGGTAATCGTAACGTCGTTATTGGCCTGCAGTGTGACCGACTGGCTGGCACCGAGGAGGCCTGCCAAATAAGATGGTGAAAATGTTTTATCATTTGCAGGATAATTGTTGTAACTGCTGCCGTTCCCCAGGTTGTAGAGGTACGCATTGCCCGCATTGCTTCCCTGGCCGTTGGTCTGGCCATAGGCGCCGATCAGGGCATAGGTGTCGTTCAGGGCCACTGAATTGCCAAAAAAACTGCCTCCATTCCATGTGGAGGGCCTGCCGGAAACGGTGCTGAAGTCCGTCCAATGGCTGTTCCCCAGGTTGTACAGATACGCATTGCCCGCATTGGTTCCCTGGCCGTTGGTCTGGTTAGATGCCCCGATCAGGGCATACGTGCCGTTCAGCGCTACTGAAGAGCCAAACCAGCTGTTTACATTCCATGTGGACGGTCTGCCGGAATCAGTGCTGAAGTCCTTCCACTGCCCGTTCCCCAGGTTGTAGAGATACGCATTGCCCGCATTGCTCCCCTGGCCGTTGGTCTGGTTACCGGCCCCGATCAGGGCGTACGCGTCGTTCAGCGCTACTGAAGAGCCAAACCAGCTGTTTGCATTCCATGTGGACGGCCTGCTGGAATCAGTGCTGAAGTCCTTCCACTGCCCGTTCCCCAGGTTGTAGAGATACGCATTGCCCGCATTGCTCCCCTGGCCGTTGGTCTGCTGATAGGCGCCAATCAGGGCATACGTGCCGTTCAACGCTACTGAAAGGCCAAATTGACTGCCTGCATTCCATGTGGACGGCCTGCTGGAATCAGCGCTGAAGTCCTTCCACTGGCCGTTCCCCAGGTTGTACAGATACGCATTGCCCGCATTGCTCCCTTGGCCGTTGGTCTGAAAATTGGCCCCGATCAGGGCATACGTGCCGTTCAAAGCAGCTGATTCGCCAAAAAAACTGCCTCCATTCCATGTGGACGGCCTGCTGGAATCAGTGCTGAAGTCCTTCCACTGGCCGTTCCCCAGGTTGTAGAGATACGCATTGCCCGCATTGGTTCCCTGGCCGTTGGTCTGCCCACAGGCCCCGATCAGGGCATACGTGTCGTTCAGGGCCACTGAAGAGCCAAAAAAACTGCCTCCATTCCATGTGGAGGGCCTGCCGGAAAGGGTACTGAAGTCCGTCCACTGGCCGTTCCCCAGGTTGTACAGATACGCATTGCCCGCATTGCTCCCCTGGCCGTTGGTCTGCCCATAGGCCCCGATCAGGGCATAGGTGCCGTTCAGGGCCACTGAAGAGCCAACCCGGCTGTCTGCATTCCACGTGGAGGGCCTGCCGGAAAGGGTGCTGAAGTCCGTCCACTGGCCGTTCCCCAGGTTGTAGAGGTACGCATTGCCCGCAGCGCTCCCCTGGCCGTTGGTCTGGTTATAGGCGCCGATCAGGGCGTACGTATCGCTCAGCGCCGCTGAAGAGCCAAAATAACTGCCTCCATTCCAGGTGGAGGGCCTGCCGGAAAGGGTGCTGAAGTCCGTCCACTGGCCGTTCCCCAGGTTGTAGAGGTACGCATTGCCCGCATAACTCCCCTGGCTGTTGGTCTGGCTATACGCCGCGATCAGGGCATATGTGCCGTTCAGGGCCACCGAATAGCCAAAATCACTTCCTCCATTCCATGTGGACGGCCTGCCGAGAAGGGTGCTGAAGTCCGTCCACTGGCCGTTCCCCAGGTTGTAAAGGTACGCATTGCCCGCACCGGTTCCCTGGCCGTTGGTCTGATAATAGGCCCCGATCAGGGCATATGTGCTGTTCAGCGCTACTGAAGTACCGAACTGGCTGTCTGCATTCCACGTGGAGGGCCTGCCGGAAAGGGTGCTGAAGTCCGTCCACTGGCCGTTCCCCAGGTTGTAGAGGTACGCATTGCCCGCACGGATTCCCTGGCCGTTGGTCTGCTGAAAGGCACCGATCAGGGCGTACGTATCGCTCAGCGCCGTTGAAGAGCCAAAAGAACTTCCTGCATTCCATGTGGAGGGCCTGCCGGAATCAGTGCTGAGGTCCGTCCACACTCCGCTGCCCAGGTTGTAGAGGTACGCGTTGCCCGCACCGCTTCCCTGGCCGTTGTTCTGGCCTAGGGCCCCGACTAGGGCATACGTGCCATTCAGGGCCACCGAATAGCCAAAATTGCTGTACGCATTCCACGTGGAGGGCCTGCCGGAAAGGGCGCTGAAGTCCGTCCACTGGCCGTTCCCGAGGTTGTAGAGGTACGCGTTGCCGGCACCGGTTCCCTGGCCGTTGGTCTGTAAATAGGCCCCGATCAGGGCATACGTGCCGTTCAGGGCCACTGAAGAGCCAAAATTACTGCCACCATTCCAGGTGGAGGGCCTGCCGGAAACGGCGCTGAAGTCCGTCCACTGTCCGTTCCCCAGGTTGTAAAGGTACGCATTGCCCGCACCGCTTCCCTGGCCGTTGCTCTGGAGGAAAGAGCCGATCAGGGCATACGTGCCGTTCAGGGCCGTTGAAAAGCCAAAATAGCTGTTTGCATTCCATGTGGAGGGCCTGCCGGAAATGGTGCTGAAGTCCGTCCACTGGCCGCTGCCCAGGTTGTAGAGGTACGCATTGCCTGCATTGCTTCCCTGGCCGTTGGTCTGGCCATAGGCCCCGATCAGGGCATACGTATCGTTAAGCGCCACTGAACCTCCAAACCAGCTGTTTGCATTCCATGTGGAGGGCCTGCCGGAAAGGGCGCTGAAGTCCGTCCACTGGCCGTTCCCGAGGTTGTAGAGGTATGCATTGCCCGCCAAGCTCCCCTGGCCGTTGGTCTGCTGATAGGCGCCGATCAGGGCATAGGTGTCGTTCAGGGCCACTGAAGAGCCAAATTGACTGTTTGCATTCCATGTGGAGGACCTGCCGGAATCAGTGCTGAAGTCCTTCCACACTCCGCTGCCCAGGTTGTACAGGTACGCATTGCCTGCCTGGCTCCCCAGGCCGTTGGTCTGGCGAAAGGCCCCAATCAGGGCATACGTGCTGTTCAACGCTACTGAATAGCCAAACTGACTGCTTGCATTCCATGTGGAGGGCCTGCCGGAAAGGGTGCTGAAGTCTGTCCACTGGGAGTTCCCCAGGTTGTAGAGGTACGCATTACCCGCATTGGTTCCCTGGCCGTTGGTCTGCGCTTGGGCGCCGATCAGGGCATACGTGCCATTCAGGGCCACTGAAGAGCCAAAAAAACTGTTTGCATTCCATGTGGACGGCCTGCCGGAATCAGTGCTGAAGTCCTTCCACACTCCGCTGCCCAGGTTGTAGAGATACGCATTGCCCGCCTGGCTCCCCTGGCCGTTGGTCTGACCAAGGGCCCCAATCAGGGCATACGTGCTGTTCAACGCTACTGAATAGCCAAATTGACTGTTTGCATTCCAAGTGGACGGCCTGCCGGAATCAGTGCTGAAGTCCTTCCACTGGCCGCTGCCCAGGTTGTAGAGGTACGCATTGCCCGCCAAGCTCCCCAGGCCGTTGGTCTGGGCATAGGCGCCAATCAGGGCATACGTATCGTTCAGCGCCACTGAATTGCCAAAATAACTGTTTGCATTCCAGGTGGAGGGCCTGCCGGAAAGGGCGCTGAAGTCCGTCCACTGGCCGTTCCCCAGGTTGTAGAGGTACGCATTGCCCGCCAAGCTCCCCAGGCCGTTGTCCTGCCGAAGGGCTCCGATCAGGGCATACGTGCTGCTCAGGGCCACTGAATTGCCAAAATAGCTGTTTGCATTCCAGGTGGAGGGTATAGAAGGGCCAAACAGGTCTTTGAAGTAGCCGAAGGAATCAGTCCCCCCATTTGCGATGGTGATGTTCTTGGGATCGAAAAGCAATTCCCCGGGCTTGCCGCTCAGGCTCCGTGCTGACGCGTCCGGCACCCCCCAGATGCTGTATGCGTTTTCCGAGGAAATCTCGATCCTGCCCCCGTCGCCTCCGTTAATGCCGCCCCGTGCCTTAGCCGTGGCGCCAAACTGCGTGTCATCCGTTGACCGCGCCACGATTGTCCCGCCATTGCCGGTATTCTCCGCATCGGCGGTGATACTTGTCTTGCTGTCGGCATACAACTTCGTTGCCGCCCGGAGCGTTCCCTGCCCCTTCCAGTCTCCGCCGATCAGCACTTCGCCCCCGCCCATTGTACCGTTGGCCGTGATATCGGCCCCCAGCATCGCTACATCCGGGCCGGTCAGCTTTATGCTCCCTCCACGGTTTCCGCCCTCCGCCGCTATCCTACCCGAAAGCAGCAGGAAATCACCGCCGTTATCCCAGCCGTTAAGACTGACCTGTCCGCCGTTGTTCCTGCCGTTCGCGGTAACGGCACTTTCATGGTTGAGCAGGATATATGGACTATTCAGGCTGATCTGTCCGCCGTCGCCCTCTGTGCCGTCAGCACGAATCGCCCCGCGAAAGCTTAAGTAATCAGTATTTACCTTGATGCTCCCGCCGGTGGGGCCGGAGGCGTCCAGGCTGCCGCCGCCCGTCAGTCCCGTTGTGTAAACATCGATATTAGGCGCCTGCACCATGCCGCCGTCGGAGTAATAATCTCCCGTCGCGCTTGTGATCTCAACACTCCCGCCGGCCGTTAATGAGCCTGAGTTGCGGATGCTGCCCCCCTCAATCTGTATGGCACCCCCGGGCCCGTTCGCACTGGTCACACTCCCAGAATCAAACGTTATATTTTTCGTCGCCTTAAAGAAGATCCTGCCGTTCTCTCCCACGACGGCGCTATCCGCATTGACAATGCCTTTCTGGGATATCAGTCCGCCGTAAATCCCTACCCTGCCGCTCTGGGCGATGATCTGTCCAAGATTCAGCGCCTTGTCCTCAGGAGCGCTCACCACGACGGATATGTTCGGGTCAAGGGAGTCAACAAGCTGTACGCTCCGCCCCGCCGCAAGGATAACATCACCTTTTGGTGAATTAATGATCCCGCTGTTCTCAATATTCGGCGCGATGAGATACACATTGCCACCGGCGGGTGTTGTAATGGTTCCCTTGTTTTTGATGGAACCGGCAACGGCCCCGGCAGTGAAGTTGTATTTCCCTGCAAGAAAATCCTGGTTGCTGAGGTTTAAAGTGGACACGACAAGCCCGTTCACATCGACCTTTGCATTATGACCGAAAAGGATGCCGTTGGGGTTGACAAGAAATACCCTGCCGTTCGATTGCAGGAGGCCTAAAATCCGGGAGGGGTCCTGACCGATAATGCGGTTAAGGACGGCGCTTGTGCTGCCCTGCTGGGCGAAGCGGACAGCCTCGTTGGGATAGATGGAAAAGCCCTGCCAGTTTATTATCGAATTGGGGGTGTTGGTGATGGTGAGGCTCTTGCCATTTTTGTCAAAGCTTGCCTGACCATTGACGACCTGCTGTCCGAATGGGAGTGCGAAGACTGAGCTGGCGGTAAACAGAAGCAGCGCGATTACGGAAATGAGCGCATTGGCAGCGATGAAAATGCCTTCTTTTCTGCGCTGGCTTCTGTTCATTTCAGACTCCTTGATCTTAAGCGCTCGTTAGATCGAAACCTTTATTGAACAACTCCTCTATTCGTAATTCCTAAAAGGAAAAATCTTTTCTCCTTTTCACCCCCTTTATGAAAGGGGGTCGGGGGGATTTTATTCCACTATCAGAAATCCCCTGTAGCCCCCTTTGTCAAAGGGGGCAAGAAGAAATGACGGAAACTCTGGATCCCCGCTTCCGCGAGAAATTTTTGTAAGGTTCTAAAACATAACGCTCGCCGATACATGCCAGACACTGCTCCATCTCGATGTGCTATCGTTCGGAGGATCAACCACAAAACCTAAATCTGCCGAAAGAGTAAAATACTTGCCGTCGGTTATGCGTATGCCGGGACCGACGCTGGCGATTTCCGTGCTGCCCGTCTCACCGGGCAGCGGGTCAACACGGGAAACATAGCCTATGTCATAAAATGCGAGGAGCCGGCACTGAACGGACTTAATCCCGAGGAGGTCGCCGAGATTCGGGGTGTGCATTTCAACACTTCCTGAATCCCCCTGGTCGTTTACGATTTCCCTCTCGCGAAAACCACGGACGGAGCTCGCTCCGCCAATCCCATATTGTTCCCCTGGAACAAGACGGTCGCTGGTATATTGCCCGTTAAATATTAAACGCCCCTGCCAGTCTCCAGGCAAGACATAGAGCATGTTCGCGCCATAGCGGAGAATATTATAAGCCCGCGGAGCGCCTGCACGTGCCTTCTCAAAATCCGTATCCTCACCCCTGCCATCCCAGTTGCCCGGCAGGTTCTGCATACCCGTCAGATAGAAACCGGCATTGAACTTCTCCAAAGTGTATGTTCCGGCATAGGTCAGACTGACAGGATGCACCGTGACATTATTGCCCAGTTGGAATCCCGACAAATCCACGTAGTTCTCATAAGCCCGGTAATCAACGCCCAAAGTCACCTTGTGTTCATAATTGCCGATCCTGGTTATATTCTGGTTGTAGTGCAACCCCAGTATCGTTCCCTTACCGCTCACGTTCATGCTGTATGAGCCTGCGCTTACGGTGCCTGAGTTCACGTCGGAATAAGCGCCGACCAGGTCTACGGATGACCCCAAGGAATAGAACGGCGCATGATAACCGACGCTGTAGATATGGACATTATTCAAATTCTCAGGAGAGGTCATGTACTGCAGCGACAGGAGATGGTCCAGGTTGAAGAGATTGGCATGCTGCAAGAGGACCCCCATGCGCGTGCGGCCAGTATCCTTGTCTCCTGTATTGTCTGCCGTAATGCCTACCTTCCAGGGCTTTTCATCCTTGACGGCAATCGCAGCGTCAATTTCGTTCTCCTTGTCGCTGTTCTTGAATTGCAGATCTATCTTCTTCGCAGGATTCTCATTTGCAAGTTTAAGACTCCGGGATATGGCATTGAGATTAGGAACCTCGCCCTGGCGGAGCGCCGGCAGGCTTCTGAGAATATTTCCCTGGTCGAAAAACAGGTTACCACTAATCTCGATTTTCTTTACGTTACTCTCGATAACCTTCAGGAGGACAATTCCTTTTTGCAGCTCCTGTTCCGGCAGTATCACCATAACCGTGGAAAAGCCGCGATCGCGGTAGGTTTTTTCCAGCGCCTCAATGGCTTCCTGCACCGTTGCAAAATCTTTGTTTGCTCCTGTAAACGGGGTCAGGATGGATGCAAGCTTCGCCGCGGGTATGAGAGTATTGCCCTCCACCTGGTAGCTCTTGATGTCAAACCGGGGTATGGCAACCTGGCTATCTTCGGCTGAGAAAGAGCTTAAGGAAAAGGACAGAAAGAATACGATTATTACAAGTTGAACAGTGCGTGCCATATCTACTCAGTTCATAGAGGAGGATTATTTTCTGTCACTCAACCTAAACTTTTTGAATAAAGCAACTTATTGAATGGACTTATTTTCTGTTATCTTGATGCTCTGGCTGAAATGTCCCGGAAATGCTGGCGGGTAGCGGCCCCTGTCAACTATATTTTGCCACCTGCCTTGATCATCCGGTTTTTTATCGATTGAAACCTTTGCACAACTCATCTATTCGTCATTCCGGGCTTGATAAGCCTGCCCCGTACTTGATACGGGGGAATCTAGGAAATACTTGACAATACTGGATTCCCGCTTTCGCGGGAATGACAAAATTGCTGGTTTTATGCAGTTTTGCAAAGCCCTCTACTTGTGTAGTATTGCGTAAAATGACTCTTATTGCAGTAACCAATTATTAGCAGATTAATGGCAGTATAATAATGCCATTATGGCAGAGTAGAAAGGTAGGAACTGAGGTTTACCTTCTGGGAGAGGATGCCTAACTTCTCACGGATGTGATGCCTGTGATGGTTCACGGCATTCGCTGACACCTTCATTAATCGAGCAATATCCTTTGTCGATATCCCTTCCCGGATCAGGTTGGCAACCCTGATCTCCGTGGGAGTCAGGTTCAGGTATTTTGACGACAGCTTGCGCGAAAACGGTGAGATGATATCCTTCAGGTTTGAATCGAGAATATCCAGTAAGGTACCGCTTTCAGGATCGAGTTTCTTCTTCTTGAGCGTCTCCAGGTGGGGGGAAAGGAGAAGCTTGACATTGGCAAGAACCTTCTCTTCCAGTTCAGTCTTGTCTTCCTCGCGCTGTCTCAGTAGAACCTTCAACGCGGCGTTGAGTTCCTCAAGTTTTTTTGAATGGAGATGAAGATCCTTCGATTTTTTTCTCAATGCCGTCTCGGCGCGTTTGCGTTCCCTTATCTCATTTATGAGCTGGGTATTTTTCTGGAAAAGCTCTATTGTCCGCTTTCTTACGGTTTGTTCAAGGATTTCCTTTGCATGCATCTTGTCGGACATGTCCCTGAAGGAACCCTGTATGACTTTAGTGCCGTCGTATTCTATGACGCTGGCGGTGATATCAACGTAGACAACCCTTCCATCTTTTCTCAATATCGCACCGTCATACAGGACACCGGCGCCCTGCTTCAAAATTTTCTTAAACGCCTCGATGGTACGCTTTTTTTCACTCGCCGGGTGGAGTTCGGTATAATTCATTTGCAACAGTTCTTTTCTCTTGTAGCCAAAGAGTCCCTCGGCCCTGTTGTTCGCCTCCAGGACATTCCCTTTTTTATCCGCGAGGATTATGGCATCGCTGGAATTCTCCAATATGGCGCGGTATTTTTCTTCAGACTTTTTCAAGGCATCTTCTGCGCGCTTGCGCTCGGCGATATTGCGGGCCATACCCAAAAGGCCCACTACCTTTCCTTCCTCACGGATCGGTCTCGAATGGATTTCAATATTCTGTAACTCTCCATAGATATTTGTATATGCGAGTTCGTATGGTATTCCATCTTCTCCCCTCATCACTCTCTGAAAGTTATTGTTAGCCAGGTCATGGTATTCCGGATTAAGAATATCAAAAAAATGTAAATGATAAAATCGTTCCGCCGGTATTCCTGATCTTTCTTCAATAACTTTGTTGACATAGGTGAAATATCCGTCAGTATTTAGCGCGTAGACGCCGTCGCTGATATTATCGAGAATGCGAGGGTAATTTTTTGCGGTTTCTTCGTCCGTATCGGCAGATAGCTTGGTTCGAGTATTCATGCTTTTTTGCCCGGTCTCCAATTTCGTTTTCATGTGATTTTCGACATCTTGATGCCTCATTACATTGCCACACGGCTCATAGGTTCATGGGCAACTAAAATCGAGCGCGTACTGATGGCCGCAAGTTTAACTATTCTTGCCGAAAAATACAACCCATAAGTTATGCACGCTTTTACTGATTGTAGACTTCCAAGAGAAATCGTGATAATCAGGAAACGCTGTAAATAGACGGGGCTTTGTATTCTCATTTCTTTTTCAATCGGGTAATCTTGAACATGAAGGACGAATCGAAGACCAAGAAGCAACTTATTGATGAATTGACTTCGTTGCGCCGCCAAGTCTCAAAGCTGGAAGAATCTGGCAACGAGCGCGCGCGGATGCAGGCTGAACTTGAGAGGATACGCGAGCGATTTTTTTTGCTGTCTCTCGCTGCTAACGACGCCGTACATGATTGGGATCTTGTCAGGGATGAACTATGGTGCAATGAGGTGATGCAGAAATTATTCGGCCTCGAAGAGACAGTTGGCGATCCCTGGGGCTGGTGGATGCATGTTATGCACCCGGATGACCGCGGGCGAATGGTCACGGCAGTGGAACGGTTGCTAAAAAGCAACCTGGAGTTCGGCTCGAATGAGTACCGTGTTCAACTTTTCGATGGCAAATACATGTATATTTATCACCGTATTTACGTCATTCGTGATCATGAAGGAAGCCCCGTTCGTTTGATGGGAGTGGCGACAGATATCACAAAGCGCAAGCAAACACAGAACGCACTTCAAAAGAGTGAAGAGCTTTACCGTATCCTGACTGAGAAGTCCTTCGCCGGTGTTTATGTTGTCCAGGATGGCAATTTCTGTTTCTTCAATTCCAACTCCATCTCTTATACAGGTTATACTTCGGAGGAATTAATAGGAAAGGAATCGATGAGTCTCGTCCACCCTGAAGACAGAGAACAGCTGAAGAATAATGCCATAGGAATGCTTCAGGGAGAATGCACCTTACCCTACGAGTTTAGAGTAGTAACCAAGAAGGGGAAAATCATATGGTTCATGGAGACGGTGACTTCCATCCTCTGGAACGGAAGGCGCGCGGTACTGGGGAATTGCATGGATCTTACAGAGCGCAAAAGGATGGAGGAAGAGATACGTTCTGTCTCGATGATGGATCCACTTACAGGATTGCACAACAGGGGGGGGTTCTTAACACTTTCGGAGCAGCAATTGAAAGCCTCGGTCAGGCACCACAGGGATATGTTGCTCTTTTTTGCCGACATTGATGGAATGAAGTGGATCAACGATACGGCGGGTCATGAAGAAGGTGACAGAGCGCTCATTGAAGTGGCGGGGATACTTAAAGAAACCTTCAGAGCCTCAGATATTATCGCACGTATCGGGGGAGACGAATTTGCGATTCTCGCGATGGACACCACCGAGATATCGCCGGAGGGTATCACGGCGCGGTTACAGACGCAGATTGATGCGCATAACAAGGATCGCAACCGCCTCTATGAAATCTCAATAAGTATTGGCGCAGCTTACTATTATCATGAAACACCCTGTTCCCTTGATGAACTCATCGTCCGTGCGGACAGAATGATGTATGCGCAGAAGAGAAGCAAAAACTACTGCAGGCCTCATTGAATTCTAGTACAACAGATATTATTCGTCAAAAAGCATTGTCACCTCGTAATACGTACCGTGGTTCTTGAAGGAGACAGTGTTACAAATGCTTTTGGCAAGTTTGATCATTTTGGTGTTATGTGACATAATTTCTGCTGTAAAACCGCGAACACCACGCGCCTTGGCGTAATCCTTCATGCGCTCCTGAAGTACCCTGCCTATACCCGTGCCCTGCCATCCCGGCAGAATCATGTAGGCTACCTCCGCCGTGTTTGCAGACGGATTGACAAAATAACAAGAACTGCCGACAATTTTTTCATTTTCGCGTGTCCCCGTGACGGCAAGGAATGCAACCTCGGTGTCATAGTTGACGTTGCATAAGAATTGAGCTTCGGATACAGAAAGAGATAGCAGACTTCTGAAAAACCTCGTGTATATATCCTCGTTGCTCATATTGTAGAAAATATCCTGCAACCCTGCGACGTCGCTGGCGCGCGCCGGGCGGATCAGTATGCTGGTTCCGTTTTTTAGAATGACCGTGCGTTCCTCTCCCACTGGATAGGCGATGGAGCTTTTCAGCATCTGTCCCGGCGGCAGGTAGTTGAGACGTTTGGCCTCTTCCAACAGCCAGGGACGGAATTCGGGGTGGGCTATTTCAATCAAAGAAATTGCTCGTTCCCGGATGGACTTGCCGAAAAGATAGGCAATTCCGTACTCGGTTATTACGTAATGGATATCGGAGCGCGCCACGGTGACGCCTTCTCCCGCCTTCAGGAGCGGGCAGATGCGCGATATTTTGCCGTCATCAGTGGTGGAGGGAAGACAGATGATGGGTTTGCCGCCGGTGGAATAGGTTGCGCCACGAATGAATTCCGGTTGGGTGGAAACCCCGCTGTAAAACTCCCCCTGAAACTGGTCGGCGCAAATTTGGCCGGTCAGATCGACTGCGAATGCCTGAGTAACGGACACCATGCGCTTCTGCTGGGCAATGAGGTGGACATCGCTCACATATTCAATAGGATGGAAGGAGAACATCGGGTTGCGGTCTATAAGGTCGTATAGGCGGTGGGTACCAAGGCAATAACTGGCGACAATCTTACCACGGTGAATCGATTTTTCAGTTCCGGTTATGATGCCCTGCTCGATCAGAGGAATGATAGAGTCCGTTATGAGGTCAGTATGCACGCCTAAATTTCTCTTGCCTTTGAGATATTTGAGTGTTTCGTTGGGAATGCGCCCGATACCGATTTGCAGCGTTGAGCCGTCATCAATGATGCTCGCTATATAGCGGGCGATCTTTTCGGCCACCGCATCTGCAGGCAGATGTTTGTATTCAATTACCGGCGTATCAACGAATACAAGGTGGTCGATATTATCCAGGTGAAGGAAAGTATCGCCCAGCGTGAACGGCATGTTGGGATTTATTTCCGCGATAACCCTCTTGGCCTTCTGTGCTGCTGCGGAGGTCACATCGATTGAGACTCCAAGGCTGACATAGCCGTATTCATCCGGCAGGGAAACCTGAATCAGCGCCACGTCAATGGGAAATCGGCCGTTCTCAATTAGTTGAGGTACCTGTGCAAGGGAAATGGGGATGTAGTCTGCTATTCCCTGCGCCGTGGCGATGCGGATGTCGCTGCCAACGAAAAAGGATCGGTGCCGGTAGCGGGTCACGGGCATGCCATTTTCATGGCGTACGGCGCCAGTGGTGAGAAAGTGGCAAAGCTGGACATCAGGGGGCGCCGGGTTGAGTTGTTCCAGAGCATTAACCAGCGAGAGAGGCGTGGCGCAGGCGGTACCGACAAACACCCGATTGCCAGGCTTTATGCAAGATATGGCCTGCTCGGCAGTCACGATCTTTTTCTCATAACGGGCGAGTGTGGGATACCGCGTTGTGATACTGTTTTGCATATGTGCCATCCTTTTTTGTATATCAATAAATGAAAAGAGGCATCCAGTAAAGCAGTAATTTTTTCTGTACCAATAGGTCGGCATATGTGTCTTTGCTGGTGATAATTACTTTTTGGAATTAAGCAATTGCGCGGAAACCAAAATCAAAAGGCCTTGCGCAAACTGCGACAATGAATTAAAGTACAAGGTACACGTGTATAGTGAAAAGTTCCGCCAGGACAAACTCCAGCGGGCAATTATGAAAGTGCCGGGCTTCCCTCGCAGGAGACTGTGACGAATGAGGATTATGACACGGGCTCCTTAGGAGAGGGTGTCCTTCTTGGGCACAACATTTCTTTTCCAAAAGATTCATAAGGAAGGTAGCCATGTCTCGAAAACGCCGATTGCTGATAGGAATAGCATTGCTGATACTCCTGGGTCTTTTTGCCTGCGGCCAGGAGACACGCAAGCCGGAAAAGGTGGTCGCCGTGATCAACGGCTGTGAACTGACACATGACGAAGTCATGCGGCAAGTCAAAGCGGAGGTTGATACGGCAGACGATTTTAGGCTCACCAGACAAAACAAAGACTATTTTCTCGATTGCCTGATACAGAAACAGGTTTTGCTCCAGGAGGCCAAGCGGCTCAAACTCGACACGAAGGAGAAATTCATCCATGCCATGGAACGGTACTGGGAATCTGCGCTTATCCGTGACCTCATGGAGATCAAGGCAAATGAGATTGCTGCGAAGGTAGTGGTCTCCGAAGAAGAAATTGAAGACCGCTATAAGAACATGCTGGTCGCCGGAAAGAAGCTGCCGCCCCTGAAAGACAACCGGCCGTTGATCGTAAGCGCGCTCAGGGAGGAGAAAAAGACGCGGCTTTTGAAGGAATGGGTTGACGAGCAAACCCGGAAGGCCGACATTAAAGTCAATCGTGAATTGCTTCACCAGGATTAGGAAAGGATATTTGAATGACCCAGAATAATCTCAAGCATAAAAGAAGACATTACTTTGTCAAGAAGGCCTTCCAGTTAAGTATTATTCTGAAATTCTGTCTGATAGTGCTGTAAGGCGCGGCAATCTCAACCGGACTACTTCTTCTGTTCTCACAGGACACACTGACCGCCACGTTCAGGGGATCGCACCTGGAGATACAAACAACCGCCAGGGTGATGCTGCCGGCCATCATTTACACGAACCTGATAACTCTCGTCTTGATTACCATCGCCACCATCATTGTGACACTCTTCATCTCTCACAAGCTGGCTGGCCCGCTCTTCCGATTCGAAAAGGAAATCCGTGAAATCAGCGAAGGCAAATTGAGCAAAGATACCAGACTGCGGGCGAATGACCAGATCGTGCCAATAGCCGACAACCTTAATCTCATGCGGCAGAGTCTGCGCGGGAAAATCGCGGGCATTCGTGACGATCTCGGAGAGATCTCCCGAATGGCTACGGATGGGGAGGCAAACGCAGTGCTGGTCCGCGAGATAGACAGACTGCGGCTCAAGATGGATTCAGAATTTACATTGTAACGAAGAAAGATTCTCACATCCTTTCTGCATTGATGAAAAAAAAGCTGCTTATCATATCGGTACTGGCGGTCCTCGTGTTCGCCAATATCTTCCTCGTGCCCTGCCCTGCCCAGAACGATGAGAGAGCCACTGCCAAAGGCTGGCAAACGCTGGAAACGAGACATACCGTTATCAAATATAAGACTTCGGAAGATTTAAGCAACTTCAACAAGGCGGTGGATTACACTCCGGCAGACACCAATATACGGTGGCTCTTTCGCCGGGATAGCATTACCCTGGAAGACAAGACCCGGAGTAAGACTGACGCGATCTTCGAGAGGGTGCAGGAAATTCTTGACATGAGAAAGTCGATGAAGAAGGTATTCATCGAGCTTTACAGTGATAAAGAGAATCTCCAGAAAGCCTTACGGAACATAAACGAGACTTACAAGAGCTACCGCGCCGGGTACATTTACGAGTATAATTCTATCTACCTCAATGTTAACGATGTTCACGCCGGAATGCTCGCCCATGAAATGGCGCATGCCATCATAGATCACTACATGACGGTCAGGCCACCCTCAGCCACTGCAGAAATACTGGCACGTTACGTAGACAGCCACCTGATGAAGTAAGGCATCCACACTCTCTGCCGCAAGAGTCTGTGTAGTAACTCTTTTTTGTCAATGCTGAATGGCAATTCTCTAAGGCAGGGAGCGGTTCAACAGGGTCTTGACAACATATTGTAACAAAATCCCTCTTGAACTCGCTCGAAAGAAATCAGTTGTCGGCTAACCACCATGAAATCAATGGAGCCGATGGCCAGAATCGAACTGGCGACCTACTGATTACGATGTGAAGTCACGCATCTTCATAGAGGTTAGCGATTTGTTGGTTACAGCTTACTATAGGAAAGAGAAGTGAGGACATGGTATTCTCGATCTGTTAAAGTTGAATATCGCAAACAACAAAAGCAGAAAGGAGAAGTGACCATGTCCGAGAGAGATTATAACAGGCAGGCAG
>Ga0209777_10003117_pt1 | contig 20934 bp, 12 predicted proteins | sample FrelakmetHBP12HB_FD_187147 | JGI IMG/M metagenome (GOLD analysis project Ga0209777, IMG submission 187147) | Freshwater lake sediment microbial communities from the University of Notre Dame, USA, for methane emissions studies -HBP12 HB (SPAdes)... | ecosystem: Environmental > Aquatic >...
GACGTGAAGTTGTTGGGCCACGACCAGAATTCGGCCATCGGCTCATCGGCCCGCCCGCCATACGTCAGGTCGTCGCACGGCCCGCCGTAGGCCTCGATCGAGAGGCGGAGGCCGCGCTCCTTGGCCAGGGCCGCCGCCCGCCCGGCGTAATTCTCGACGACGAGGTCCGAGACCGTCTGCCTGAGGTCCCACAGGAACCGCTCGGAGAGTTCCAGGCTCCCGACGACGCGCCCCGTGACCGCCGGCAGGTAGGGCAGGGGATCGTAGCCGCGCCGCTTCTGGAACTCCTCGCGCATCCGGGCGGTCCAGTTCTGGGAACCGTTCTCCCAGCTATCAATATGCGTAGCGACGAGCGCCTTACCGGCGGCCGGGCCGACGTCGGCGGCGAGCGGCCCCATCATCCCGGCGAACTGGGCCTCGATCCCCGCGGGGCTCAGCTTGTCGCATTCCAGGCCGCACCCGCTCTGCGGCGAGGGTGAGTTCGTCGCCCCCGTCGACGTATGGCCCAGGCGGAGGACCGTCCACTTGCCCGCCGGGACGTCCCACGCGAGGTGCCCGTCCTTGTCCATCGCCGCGCCAAGGTCGGCCACCTTGGCCCGGTCGATGACCATCTCCGGCGCCAGCGTCGTGTCGGCGATCGGCGGGATGCCCTGCCGCTCGTAGCCGGCCTTGCCCTTGATGTTGTCGATGCGGAACGCCCCGGGCGTCGGCATGGCCAGGACCGTGATGTCGCGGTAGTAGCCCGCGGTGGCCGGCGGCGGCGCGAGCTTCCCGTCGAAATGCTGCGGCCCTTCCAGGTTCGTCTCGGTCCAGACGATCTTCTGCATCGACTGGTCGGGCTTGATCCAGGGGCCGCCGCTCCCGTTCCAGCCGGCATCGTCGTTCATGTTGACTTCGAGGCCGAGCCGTTGGGCCTCGGCGACCACGTGCTTGAAGAGGTCGCGCCACTTCGCGCTCATGAAGTCGACCGGGCCGCGCGGCGCGCCCTGGTCGACCTCCATGATGAGGACGCCGCCGATGCCGACGCGCTTCATCGCCTCCAGGTCGGCCGTGATCCCCTCGCGCGTCAGGTTGCCGTTCAGCCAGAACCAGTAGACCCACGGCCGCGCGGCATCGGGCGGCGCGGCAAAGCCCTTTTCGAGGTCCTCCGGGGCGGCCAGGGCGGCCGTGGCGAAGAGGAGGCTGCACAGTCCCAGGACGAAGAGGTGCGGGCGCATCGGAAGTCTCCTAACGGTGGCGCCCCTATCGTAATCGCCCCGCAGGAATCGTCAACGAACATCTCGGCGCGCCCGCCGTTTGCCGCTTTTCACTTTTCACTTTGCACTTGGCGCTATAGGGTGCCTTTCAATCGCCCATTCCCCGAGAAAGCGAGGGTCCGATGCACAGGTCCTGGTTGTGGCTGACGGCCGTACTCGTGTCGGCGGCGCTGGCCGCCCCGTGCCGCGCCCAGATGGTCACGGGCAAGGACATGGAGGACTTCGGCAAGACCTTCGGCCTGAGCGCCAAGGGATACTCCGTCCAGCAGACCGGGTGCAGCCTCGGCGCGAACGTCCTCTGGCCGGGCGACGAGGTGACCTTCACCTTCTTCCTCAAGGTCGAGGGCGGCTACAAGGGCAAGGTGAAGGTCGACGTGGTCCAGTACGGCACGCGCGGCAAGCCGGGCGACTGGTGGAAGCCGGTCGTCTTCAAGATCGCCGACACGAGTTCCTCGACGATCGACGTGGACGTGCCGGCGGCGGGCGGCCCGGTCGAGGTGAAGCCGAAGATCGGCGACGTCTTCGGCGGATACGCGGTCGTGCTCGACCTCGCGGACCGTGGCCGCGCGTTTGCCTGCACGTGCGTCCGCGTCCCCGCGCCGGAGCCGGGCCGCGTCTGGCTGCCGACCTACGCGATGGACCTGCCGTGGCCGCACGAGACGTCGCCGCAGGTCTACAACGTCTTCAAGCGCCTCGGCGTCAAGGGGGCCCGCGTCGAGGGCGGATACAACACGGTCAAGGACGCCCACATCGACTGGGCGATGGAGAACGACCTGACGCTGATGCTCACCGTCGGCTGCGGCAACACGCCGCGCGAGCAGCAGCCCGCCGGCCGCGGGCGGCCGTGGCTCAAGGAAGACGGCACGATGATCGAGGGCGTCAAGGAAGACCTCGCGTGGCTCCCGTCGTTCGACGACGAGTTCCAGAAGTACTTGAAGGGGGTCGTCAGCACCTACGGCTGGCCCAAGGGGCCGATCAACGCCGTCGAGCTCTGGAACGAGCCGTGGGAGGGCGTCTCGATCTCCGGCTGGGGCGCCGACATGCTACGATATCGCGAGATCTACACACACATGGCCCAGGCGGTCCTCGACGCCCGTAAGGAAGCCGGCGTCAAGGTCCTCATCGGCGGCGCGTGCTCGTCGTCGAACACCCGCGACAAGCTCTTCTGCGACGGCAAGGACACGTTCCTGCCGTGGCTCGATTTCGTGAGCATCCACTACCAGCCGCTGGCGGCCGACCCCGCCCTCGTGCCCGAGTGGCTGAACCGGAAGGGCGAGTACGGCCCCGTGCGGTGCTGGGACACCGAGAGCTGGGTGGCGAACTCCGACGACCGGGTGGCGGCCGTCATCGCGTCGATGCGGGCGATGGGCCAGCAGCGGGCCGCCGGCATCTATCGCGGCAACATCTACGAGAGCGAGAAGCCGAAGATCGGCGACAAGGAGTGCCCGGTCGCCCAGGTCTGGGCGCCCGGCGCCGCCGTCGCCGCCGCCCAGCACTTCCTCGGCCAGCGCGAGTTCAAGGAACTCCTCTTCAAGAATGGCCTGCCGTGGGTCTTCGTGTTCGACGGCCTGCCGCCGAGGAAGGGCGCCGAGCGCTCCGGCGCGGCCGATCCGGACGACGGCACGGTCGTCGTTGTGGGCGACCTCGGCGGCACCTACGAGCGGAACCGCACGCTCTTCCGGTCGGTCAAGGTCGGCCCCGACGCCGCGATGGACCTGCCCGACGGCGGCGGCGAGTTCGTCCTCTACGACTTCTACGCCAACCCGGTGGCCGCGAAGGGCGGCCGCATCACGGTGCCGCTCAGCAGCCTCGGCTACTTCGTCCGCACGACCGGCAAGCCCGGCTCGTTCGCGCGGCTCCTCGCGGCGATCCAGTCGGCCCGCCTTACGGGCATCGACCCGGTCGAGATTGTCGCGTGTGACATGACCGCGCCGATCGCCGAGAAGCCGGCGCTCACGATTCGCCTGACGAACGTCCTCAACCGGCCGGTCGAGGGGAAGCTCACGGTGGCATTTGAGGGCCTGACGACCGGGCCGGTGGAGCAGGCCGTCGCCCTCAAGGCCCACGAGACGCACGATTTCAGCGTTAAGGTGGTTGGCGGCAAGGCCGCGGCCGACAACGCCTATCGCCTGATGGCGGCGTTGGACGCGGGCCGCGACGGGGTTGCGAAGCACGCCGAGATCATGCACGTAAACGTCATCGCGCGGCGGACGATCGCCGTCGACGGCGACCTGGCGGATTGGGCGGATGTCCTTCCGCAGACGGGCGCCCGGGCGGTCGCCGTGAGCAACACCGAAAAGGCCTACCTGCCGTTCATGAACTGGGACCGCCAGGGCGGCGGCGGAGACGTCACGGCGTACCTGGCCTATGACGCGAAGTGCTTCTACTTCGCCGCCCGGGTGCCGCACATGGACGGCCTCGTTCGCTTCGAGGCGCGCGACGACGACGCGTATTTCTATCCCGAAACGTTTAAGGACAAGGGGAAGGACGCCGCGTGGCCGGCGGGCGTCCGGCGGTTCTCCTACCGCAAGGACCCCGACCTGCCCTCGGGCAACGGCAAGCACAACGTCCAGATCGCGTTTAACGTGGTTCCCGAGGACAAGAAGCCCCTGCTCCCGTTCCCGCCCGGCACGATGCCGCGCTTCGGCTCCTATATGGATACCGACTACGAGTACGCCCTGAACCAGGTGGGCGAGGCGTACGGCGGCGGGACGGAGATCTTCTGCCTCACGAGGCCGGGCGCGCCGCGCAAGCACTTCTATCCCCGCCAACTCAAGGCCCCCGTCGACGGCGGCCCCGTGAAGGGCGACGCGAAGCTCGTCGTGAAGGGCAACGTCCTGGAGTGCGCCATCCCGTGGACGGAGATGCCCGAGGTGAAGCAGCGGCTCGACGCCGGCCGGACGGTGAAGTTCTCGTTCCGCGTGAACAACGGCGACACGGCCCTGGAGTTGGCGGCCGGGCGGAGCGTCTCGAAGGACAACCCGTTCGCGTTCCACAACGACTGGTCGACGCACTGGGCCAACGAGGTGGAGTTCGGGTTCGGGAAGTGAGCACGCGCGTGTAGGCGCGCCGCAGGGGACAACACGCGCCCCGCAAGCGGGGCGGCTAACCAGGCGCGCCGGCAATCGCCTGCGCCGCAACGGTCGGTGCGCGGTCCGCGGCGGCCTCGGCGGTGTTTTCCCATGCGGTGACGCGGTCGCGGCCGAGGGCCTTGGAGCGGTAGAGGGCGGCATCTGCGCGGCCGATGATCTCCCTGGTGCCGACGTCCTGGGGGGCGAGGGCCATGGCCACGCCGAAACTGGCGCTGATGGTCAGCTCCTCGGCGCCGGGCCGGGCCGGGCTGAGGGCGATGAGCTGGCGCAACGCGTTGGCCACCATCACCGAGTTGGCGAGGTCCGTCTCGGGCAGGACGATCAGGAACTCCTCGCCGCCGTAGCGGGCTACGATGTCGCTCTTGCGCAGGCGGCGCTTGATCAGGCGGCTCACGTGCTTGAGGATGGCGTCGCCCGCCTGGTGGCCGTAGGTATCGTTCATGTGCTTAAAGTTATCTACATCCATCATGATAAAGGCGATGGGCCGCCCGTTGCGCTGGGCCCGGGCCCGCTCGCGCTCGATGTGGTGCTTGGCCGCCCGGCGCGTGAACAGGCCGGTCAGCGAATCGATGGCCGACAGCCGCTTCAGCTTGTGGATGACCCGCCGGACCCGGCTGCGGGCGTGGAACTGGTCCTTGCCCCAGATGAGGAGGCCCAGGAAGACCGCCAGGTACCCGGCGGCGGCGATGTCGATGCTGTCCCAGGCCAGGTCGCGCGCCCCGGCGCCGTTGAACACGAGCCGTGTGAACCGCAGGCCTTCAGCCGTCAGCAGGGCCACCATGCCCCCCGCCATGATCAGGTAGGTGCGCGCGGGGCCGCCCAGCCACCGGCGCAGGGCCGGCTCCAGGGCCAGCGCGCCGAGGAGGGCTACGATCTGCACGAGCCCCGCCGACAGTTCCCACGCACTCATGGCGCCACCTCGGCCTCCAGGGCGGCCCGGCCCGACCGGTCTTCCCAAGGTCGTTCGCTCATCCTGCCTGACTATCGACCAATCAGGCTTTTGCCTTCGGCGAATCCGTGACACATGGACTTCCCGCCGCCCCGGCTGTACGATGGTCCCTCGCACCGCGCGCCTGCGTGATCGGCCGCGCCAGGAGAGGCGGACGCTATGGCCCAACTGACCCCCCTTGCACTGGAACCCCTGCCGCTGGGCCGCGTCGAGCCGGCCGGGTGGCTCAAGAGCCAGCTTCGCATTCAGGCCGACGGCCTGACCGGGCACCTGGACGAGTTCTGGCCCGACGTGCGCGACAGCGCCTGGTTCGGCGGCGGGGCCGAAGGGTGGGAACGGGCGCCGTACTGGCTCGACGGCGCCATTCCGCTGGCCTTCCTGCTGCGGGACGAGCCGCTCCTGGCGCGTGTCCGCCGCTACGTCGGCCTCATCCTCGACCGCCAGGGCGACGACGGCTGGCTTGGGCCGCGCGCCGCCAATTCCGCGGCCCCCGTCGACGTGTGGTCCCACTTCCTGATCGACAAGGCGCTCGTGCAATATCACGAGGCGACCGGGGACGCCCGCGTCCTGGAGGCGGTGGTCCGTGACCTCCGGATGCTCCTCGGGCACCTGGACGCGCAGCCGCTCTTCAACTGGGGCCGATACCGATGGTTCGAGGGGCTCGTGTCGATCTATTACGCCTACGCGCGGACCGGCGAGGCGCGGCTCCTCAGGCTGGCGCGGCGGCTCCACGCCCAGGGGTTCGACTGGAAAGCGCATTACCGGGGCGAAGACGTGACCGTCCCCACGCCGCGCCGCGGTATGTGGAAATGGGACAAGCATGTCGTCAACACAGCCATGGCCCTCAAGGGAAACGCCCTGTGGTCGCGCCTCAGCGGCCGGGCCGCCGACCGCGCCTTCGCCCATCGCATGTTCGAGATCCTCGACCGCCACCACGGGCAGGTCACGGGGATCTTCACCGGCGACGAGTGCCTGGCCGGCAAGTCGCCCATCCAGGGCACCGAGCTGTGCGCCGTGGCCGAGGCCATGTACTCGCTGGAGCACCTCGTCTCGATCCTCGGCGACCCGGCCTTCGCCGACCGGCTGGAACGCATCGCCTTCAACGCCTGGCCGGCGACGAACGCGCCGGACATGTGGTCGCACCAGTACGACCAGCAGGTCAACCAGGTCCAGTGTACGATCAACCCGGAGTGCCTGTGGGCCACGAACGGGCCGGACTCGAACCTGTTCGGCCTGGAGCCGAACTTCGGGTGCTGCACGGCCAACCTGCACCAGGCGTGGCCCAAGTTTGCCGCCAGCCTGTGGATGAAGACGCCCGACGAGGGCCTGGCCGCCGCGGCCTATGCCCCGAGCGTGGCCCGGTTCGAGAGCCGCGGCGTGCCGGTGACGGTCGCGCTCGACACCGGGTATCCGTTCCGCGAGGAGCTGCGGTTCACGGTCACGGTCGCGCGGCCGGTGGCGTTTCCGCTCCTCGTGCGGGTGCCGGCCTGGGCCGAAGGCGCCACGCTGGGCGACACGCCCGTGCGGCCCGGGACGTTCCACCGCGTCGAGCGCGAGTGGCAGGGGACGACGGACCTCGTACTGCGGCTGCCGATGCGGGCGGCAGCCTCGCGCCGGTATAACGACGCCGTCGCCCTGGAGCGGGGTCCGCTCGTCTACGCGCTTAAGATCGGCGAGGCATGGAAGCGCGTCAATGAAGAGAAGCCCGGCCGCGAGCCGCCCCACGCCGACTGGGAAGTCCGCCCGACGACCCCGTGGAACTACGCGCTGGCCGTCGACGCTCGGAACCCGGCGGCGAGTGTGACGTTTGAGGAGCGCCCCATCGGCGCGTGTCCGTTCTCGCCCGAGGGCGCGCCCGTCCTGGCGACCGTGAAGGGCCGCAAGGTCCCCTGGGCGATCAAGCACGGCTGGGCCGACGAGACCCCCCGGAGCCCCGTCCGGTCCGGCGAGCCCGAGGAATCGCTTTCGCTGATACCCTACGGATGCACAAATCTCAGGGTCACGGAGTTCCCGGTGCTGGAGGGCCCGAAGGCAAGTCCAGGATGAAGAAAAACATCCTAGTGCGCTGTTGCGCGTCACCTGACGGGTGCCATGCTTTCGCGCTGTTGCGAAAGCATGGACCCGCGCTCTCGGGACGCATGCTTTCGCAACGGCGCGAAAGCAAGGCACCCCTCGATTTGCGGGCAAACGCAGTACCCCCGTCACCCCTGCTGCCTCCCCCGCCGGTACCGCCCCGGCGTGACGCCCATGTACCGCCGGAAGACCTTCGAGAAATAGCTCTGGTCCCCGAAGCCGACCTCCAGGGCGACGTAGGCGAGCGGCTTTTCCGTCTTCGCCAGGTATTCCACCGCCCGGTCCACCCGCCGCTGGTTCAGGAAGTCGACGAAGCTGCGGCCCACGTGGCGGCGGAAGACGCGCGAGAAGTGCGTCGGCGACAGGCTGCACACCGCCGCCACGCCGTCCCGCGTGACCGTCTCGCCGAGGTGCTCCTCCACGTACTGGATCGCCGCGGCGATGACCGCGGGCCCGGTCGACCGGCCGCCGCGCTGCATGATGTGCAGGATATGTTCAAGCGTATGGTTGAGCCAGCCGGCCAGCTCCTCCTCGGTCCGGATCCGCGCGAGTTCCGCGACGAGGGAGTAGTTCGTGCCCAGCAGCTCGGTCGGGTCGCCCCCGGCCTCGACGGCGTGGCGGCACATCGTGATCGCCAACTCCATGAAGTAGCTCTTCGAGAGCTCCAGGTTGCCGCCGGCCTGGTAGCACATGGCGGCCAGCAGCCGGTTGATCCGCATGCGGGCCTCCCCCAGGTCGCCGCGCCGGACGGCCGCCAGGAGCATCGGCTCTTCCCGCAGGTACGCCGCGCGGAGGTCCCCCGCCGGCTGGAGCTTGAGGGCGTGGATCGCCTCGGCGCGGAGCTGTTCCTGGCGATAGATCCGCCGGTGGCTCTCGAGGAGGTCGGCGTTCGTCAGGTTCCGCTTCTCGACCAGTTCCTGGAGAATGACGCAGGCCCGCCGCACGTCGACCTTCTTGCCGCGCCCCTCGCTGGGGAAGATGCTCGCCTCGGGCGCGCTCGAGAGGACGCCGCCCAGCAGGCGGCTGTTGGCCATGAGCGGCACGGCCCAGACCACGTGGCCGCCCGGATAGGTGTTGATCGTCGCCTCGCCCCAGCGGAGGGCCTCGGCCACCGCCAGGCGGCGGGCCTCGCGCGAGGCGGCGTCGCCGGCGGCGCCCGGGGGCGCCTCGCCGCCCACCACGGTGCCGTCGGGCCGGACGGCGCACAGCGTCAGGCCCGTGTGCCACCGGTATTCCCGGGCCAGGGAGTCAAACTCGCCCTTCGCCAAGCCGATGGCCGGTGTTGCCTTCATGGGACCTCCGCCCGCAGAGCACAAAATTACCAGATAATGGTCCCAAAGTCAAAGACCATCTGGTCGATAGATTATATACTGCCTGGGTGTTCGATTTCCATAAGGGCTCGTTTTCGACGTGGTTTTCGCAAGCTCTCGCGCCGGCGGCGAGGCCGTTGACTCCAGTCCGGGAGCATCCGCCGGCGCCGTGGTTTGTCATATTTGTGCGGAGCGCATGCTTTCGCAACGGCGCGAAAGCATGGCACCCGGCGCTGGAGGCGAAACCATGACCGACGTGGGTCGTGAGAGGTTCGCGCGGCTGATGCAGGAGATCGAGGACCTGGAGGAGAAGGCGGCGGCCCTCAAGAAGGACGCGGCCGCGCGCCAGGAAGTCGAACGCATCGAGCACCTGCTCGCCGAGCGGCGATCCGAACTCTCGCGCCTGAGCGACGGCTGCAAACGCCCGTGGCATGAGTAGGCCTCGTTAGCCGCCCAGCCTGCTGGGCGCGTGTTGTTGTGCCGTGGGGCGCATGCTTTCGCAACGGCGCGAAAGCATGGCACCCGGCGCACGAAAACGCGAAAACCTGAAACAGGAGAACCAGCATGCCGCTGAAACCGAAGTGCCTGGCCACCGCCATCGGCAGCGCCCCGCACAAGGACATCAACCGGGCGCTCGACGTCATCCTGGGGGCGCTCCCCGAGGCCCCGATCTGGCCGCAGCTCTCCGCCCGGGGGTTCCATGAACAGATGGAGATCCAATATTCCGAGGGGATGCCGTGCCGCGTCCTCGACGAGGGGCACGGCCGGATGTACTTCGACACCTCCGGCGACTATTCCGAGGCCTTCGGCGCGTTCTACGAGACGTACATGGCAGCCATGGACCCCGACTCCGGCTCCGGCGACTGCTCGGCCCTGGCCATCGGCCCGGACTACGCCGCCGGCCTCTATGCCCTGGAGGCGCGCCTCAAGGCCGAGGGCCGGAAGCGCCCCTTCGTCAAGGTCCAGACCACCGGGCCGTGCTCCTTCGCCCTCACGATCACCGACCAGGATAAGCGGGCCCTCTACTACAACGAGGAATTCCGCGACATGATTACCAAGGCCCTCGCGATGAAGTGCCGCTGGCAGATCCAGAAGTTCAAGCCCTACGCCGACGGTATCATCTGCTTCGTCGACGAGCCGATCCTCTCGGCGTTCGGTAGTTCGACCTATGTCTCCGTGACGCGCGACGACGTTGTCGCGCTCCTCGGGGAGATGGTCGCCGCCGTCCACGCCGACGGCGCCCTGTGCGGCGTCCACTGCTGCGGCAACACGGAGTGGAGCCTGCTCATCGACGCCGGCGTCGACATCGTCAATTTCGACGCCTTCGCCTACGGCGAGACCATTGCCATGTACCCGCAGGCGGTGAGGAATCACTTGGAGGCCGGGGGCGTCCTGGCCTGGGGCGTGGTCCCCACGTCGAAGGCCGTCCGCGACCAGACGGTTGACAGCCTCGTCGCCCAGTACGAGAAGGTCGTCGACAACCTCGTCGCCCGGAGCGGCCTGGACCGGCAACTCGTCCGCGAGCAGACGATCATCACGCCCTCGTGCGGCACCGGCTCGATGGAAGTGGCCGACGCGGAGCGGGTGTTCGAACTCGACGGCAAGCTGTCGCAGGCGCTGAAGGCGAAGTACGGCTTTTAGTGTAGTGCTCCGGAATTAGCGTACGTTATCGGGTCGGGTGCCACGGTTGCGCCGTTCAGCAACCGTGGGGCCGTTCGGCAAGGCGCACGGCTGCAAACAGCGCAGCCGTGGCACCCGGCGAGTTGTTTACTAAGGTACAACACGAGGGCTCACAATGTCCTGGACCGTAGCGATTACTGGCAAAGGCGGCGTCGGCAAGACGACCGTGGCGGCCCTGATGGTGGCGCGCCTGATCGCCCACGGCCGCCGGCCTGTCCTGGCGGTCGACGCCGACCCGAACAGTTGCCTCGACCAGGCCCTGGGCGTCCGCGTCCAGAAGTCCATCGGCAGCGTCCGCGAAGAGGCCCGCGAGCTGGCCGGGAAGGGCGCGGTCACGGGCGTCTCGAAGCAGCAGCTCCTGGAACTGCGGATCGCCGAGAGCCTCGTCGAGGCGACGGACTTCGACCTCCTCAGCATGGGCCGGCCGGAAGGGCCGGGCTGCTACTGCTATGCCAACAATGTCCTGCGCGACGCGATCCACGAGATTTCCGAGCAGTATCCCTACGTCGTGATCGACAACGAGGCGGGCCTCGAGAACCTCTCGCGGCGGATCGTCGCGAGCGTCGACCTGCTGGTGATCGTGGGCGACCCGTCCGCCCGGGGCCTGGCGACCATCCGGCGCGTCCACGACCTGGCGCGCGAGATGGGGACGAAGTTTGCGCGGCTGGCCCTGGTCGTGAACCGGCTGCGCCGCGACGAGTTGCCGCCCGCCGCGACGGCGCTCCAGGCCGAAACCGGCGCCGCCGTCCTCGTCGGCATCCGCGACGACGAGCACCTGGCGCACCTCGACGAGCAGGGCCTCCGGCTCCAGGAGCTCGGCGCTGACAGCCCGGTCGTCGCGCGGATTGATGAACTGCTGCGCCAGTGCGGAGTCGTGTAGGCCGCGGCGTGCCGCGGCATCCTGTCATTCTCAACAACAGCCGCGGCATGCCGCGGCCTACATAAATGAGGAACGACATGGCCGTCGACAAGTCTCCGAAAACCCCCGAGCAAAGGGTTACCGACGAGGCCTCCATCGAGGCCCTCCGCAAGGCCGAGTGCGAGGGGCAGTGCACCTGTTTCAGCCGCATGGACACCCAGGCCGCCCAGTGCGGCTTCGGCACGAGCGGCGTCTGTTGCCGCATCTGTTACATGGGCCCGTGCCGCATCACGGCCAAGGCGCCGCGCGGCATCTGCGGGGCCGACGCCGACACGATCGTCGCGCGGAACCTCCTGCGCGAAATCGCCGGCGGCACGGCGGCCCACTCCGACCACGGGCGGCACCTGGTGCTCCTCCTCAAGAAGGCCGCCGCAGGGAAGGGCGGCGCCTACGAGATCAAGGACGAGCGGGCCCTGCGCGCCGCCGCGGGCCTCTACAACATTGAGGAGGCGGGGCGCACCAAGGAAGCCGTGGCGGCCGACCTCGCGGACCTCTTCCTCGCGGAGTTCATGCGCCAGGAGGAGAACCTCGCCACGCTGCACCTGGCGCCGCTCAAGCGCCAGGGCGTCTGGAAGCAGGCCGGCGTCGAGCCGCAGGGCGTCGACCGGATGGTCGTCGAGAGCCTCCACCGCACGACGATGGGCGTCGACCACGATTACCGCAGCCTCGTCATGCACGGTTTCCGCACGGCTTTGGCCGACGGCTGGGGCGGCTCGCGGATCGCCACGATCGCCGGCGACATCCTCTTCGGCACGCCGACGCCCGTCCGCAGCCAGGCCAACCTCGGCGTCCTGGGCGAGCGGACCGTCAACGTCGTCGTCCACGGCCACGAGCCGGCCCTGTCGGAGATGCTGGCCGCCGCCTCGCACGACCCGTCCATCGCCGAGGCGTGCCGGTCGGTCGGCGCCGAGGGCGTCACGCTGGCGGGCATCTGCTGCACCGCCAACGAAGTCCTGATGCGGCACGGCATCCCGGTGGCCGGCAACTTCATGCAGCAGGAGCTGGCGGTCATCACCGGGGCCGTCGAGATGATGATTATTGATGTGCAGTGCTGCATGCCGAGCCTGCCCGACGTGGCCAAGGCGTATCATACGGAAATCGTCTCGACGAGCGACATCGCCAGGACGGTCGGCGCGATCTACGCGCCGTTCGACGAGGCGGACGCCTACGCCAGCGCCAAGGCGCTCCTCCGCCGCGCCATTGCGAACTACCCGAATCGCGACCGCACGAAGATGGCCATTCCGTCGGCCCGCCGCCGCCTCGTCGCGGGCTTCAGCGTCCAGGCCATCAAGTACATGCTCGGCGGGACGTTCCGCGCGAGCTTCCGCCCGCTGAACGATGCCATCATCGCCGGCCGCATCCTGGGCGTGGTCGGCATCGTCGGGTGCAGCAACCCGAAATCGAAGATCGACGAGTACACCAACACCCTGACGCGCGAGCTCATCCGCCGCAACGTCCTCGTCCTGAAGACCGGGTGCGCGGCCATCGCGTCGGCCAAGGCGGGGATGCTCCTGCCGGAGGCGGCCCTGGCCGAGGCCGGGCCGGGCCTCCGCGAGGTGTGCGAGGCCATCGGCATCCCGCCGGTGCTGCACATGGGTAGCTGCGTCGATAACAGCCGCATCCTCGAGGCCGCCACGGAGATCGTGGCCGAGGGCGGCCTGGGCGACGACCTTTCCCAGGTGCCCGCGGTCGGCGTCGCGCCGGAATGGATGAGCGAGAAGGCCGTCGCCATCGGCCACTACTTCGTCGCCTCCGGCATCGACGTGATCCTCGGCCACCCGTTCCGCATCAGCGGCTCGGCGGGCGTGACGAAGCTTCTGACGGAAGAGGCGAACGACCTGTTCGGCGCGGCGTTTCACGTCTGCCCGGACCCGCAGCAGGCGGTCGAGAAGATCATGGAGCTCTTGACGCGGGACCGCGAGCGGCTCGGGATCAACCGCAAGGCCGAGCGCAAGATGATGTCGATGAAAGACCGGCGGGCGTTGAAGGAAGTTTAGCCGCGAGCCGAAGGCCGGGGTGCCATGCTTTCGCGCCTTTGCGAAAGCATGGCCGTTGTTCGCGGGCGGGGAACATGCTTTCGCAACGGCGCGAAAGCATGGCACCCGGCAACGGTGGTGTTGGGATTCACGCTGGCAAGGAGCATCGTCCTTATGTCGAAGTTAATCTGCACCAGCGCCATCGACGGCGCCGTCGAATGGGTGGCCAGGGCCGAGGCGATGCTCGACCGGGCCATGCGCCAAGAGGGCGGCGACTCGGCCGTCGGCTTCCCGAACACGGCCTATTACCTGCCCGTCATCTACAGTTTCCTTGGCGAAAAGGTCGAGAGCCTGGCCGATTGCCGGCGCATCCTCAAGCGGGCCAAGGGCCTCCTGCGCCCGCGCCCCGTCGACGAGGGGTGGCTGCCGTACCTGGGCAACGCCCTCGACGCCGGCGTCGCGGCGCTCTTCGCCTGCGAGATCATCGAGGCGTGCAAGTACCTCATCGGGCCGAACCCGGTGGACGGCATCTGGCTCGGCGCGGCCACGGACGTGATCATGCGCGAGCGCGGGGTCGAGTTCGTCGACGGCTCGGCCCCCGGCTTCGCGGCGGTCACCGGCGCGGCCCCCAGCAATGAGATCGCCGTCCGGATCGCCCGCGAGCTCCAGCAGAAGAACCTCTATGTCTTCATGGGCGGATCGACGGGCGGCAGGCAGTTCGCCGAGCAACTGGCCGACGAAGGGGTCGAGCTCGGGTGGGCCACGCGCCTCGTGCCCTTCGGCCGGGACGTCTCGGCGCTCATCTACGCGCTCGGGTTTGCGAACCGCGCGGCCCTGGCGTTCGGCGGCGTCAAGCCGGGCGACTTCCGAGGGAACCTCAAGTACAACAAGGACCGCATCTTCGCGTTCGTCCTGGCGTTCGGCGAGGTCGACGCCGAAAAGTACGCCGCCGCCGCCGGCGCGATCAACTACGGCTTTCCCGTCATCGCCGACACCGCCATCCCGCAGATCCTGCCCACCGGCGTCTGCACCTACGAGCACGTCGTCTCCTCCGTGCCGCACGAGACGATGGTCGAGAAGGCCCTGGAGGTGCGCGGCTGCAAGGTGCTCGTGACGAAGGTGCCGATCCCGGTGCCGTACGGCCCGGCGTTCGAGGGCGAGCGGATCCGCAAGGAAGAGATGCACGTCGAGTTCGGCGGCCAGAAGACGCCCGCCTTCGAGTTCGTGACGACCGTTGACCTGGAGGAGATCAGCGACGGGGCGATCGACCTTATCGGCCCGGACATCGACACGGCCAAGGAAGGCACGGCCATGCCGCTGGGCATCTGGGTCGAGGTCGCCGGCCGCAAGATGCAGACCGATTTCGAGCCGATCCTGGAGCGGCAGATCCACCATCTGCTGAACGGCGCCGAGGGCCTCTGGCACATGGGCCAGCGCGACATCCTCTGGACCCGCGTCTCGAAGAACGGCTTCAAGAAGGGCCTGCGCCTGCGGCACTACGGCGAAATCCTCCACGCCAAGCTCCTCTCGGAGTACCCGGCCATCGTCGACAAGGTCAAGGTGACGATGATCACGGACCTGGAGGAAGTGAAACGGCGGATCGTCGTGGCCCGCAAGGTCTACGACGAGCGGAACCGGCGGCTGGAGTCGATGACCGACGACTCGGTCGAGACGTTCTACTCGTGCCTCCTGTGCCAGTCGTTCGCGCCGGATCACGTGTGCATCATCACGCCCGAGCGGCTCGGCCTCTGCGGCGCGTACAACTGGCTGGACGGGCGCGCGGCCTACGAGATCGACGAGACCGGCCCGAACCAGCCGGTCCGCAAGGGCGCGTGCCTCGACCCCGTGAAGGGCATCTGGCAGGGCATCAATGAGTATGTCTTTACGGCCAGCCACAAGGCCACGCCGTCGTTCTGCGCCTACTCGATCATGGACCGCCCGATGACGAGCTGCGGGTGCTTCGAGGCGATCTGTGCTTACGTGCCCGAGGCGAACGGCGTCATGATCGTGAACCGCGAGTTCCAGGGCCAGACGCCGATCGGCATGACCTTCTCGTCCCTGGCCGGCGAGGTGGGCGGCGGGCGCCAGACGCCCGGCTTCATGGGCGTCGGCAAGGTTTTCCTCACGTCGCGGAAGTTCCTGCACGCCGAGGGCGGGTTCCGCCGCCTCGTCTGGATGCCGAAGGACTTGAAGGACCTCGTCGGCCCCGACCTCCAGAAGCGCCTCCAGGAGCAAGGCTGCCCGGACCTCTTCGACAAGATCGCCGACGAGACGATCACGAGCGACGCCGAGGGCCTGCGGGTCTTCATGGAGAAGGTGGGCCACCCGGCCCTGGCGATGGCGCCGATGGACGCCTCCGCTCAGGCGAAAGCCGACGAGCTGCCGGCCGAGGCCACCGCGGCGCCGGCGCCGAGCGCGTCTGTCTCCGTTCCGGCGCCCGAAGCCGGCGCGCCCCTGACGCCCGACGCCCTCGCCCAGCTCAAGGCCGAGATCGTCGCCTCGGTGAAGGACGAGGTCCGCGCGTCGCTGACGCAGGAGATCGTCCGCGACATCATTCGCTCTCTCGGCGAACGGTTCCTCGGCGAGACGTGTGGCACTGGTGGCTTGTCCACCAGTGTTTCAGTTGCCCCCGGCGCCACCTCAGCCCCTGCGCCGGGTGGCACTGGTGGCTTGCCCACCCGTGTTGCTCCTGAGCCCGAAGCACCAAAGGCCGCCGCGCGCATCGCCGCCGTCCGCGCGTTCGAAATCCCGCGCGAGAAGGCCGAGTGCCCCGTCTGGACCGTCACGCTCGGCGCCACGAAGGCCGAGGGCGGCACCCGTGGCCGCACGGTCACGATCGGCGGCGCGTCGTGCATGCCGTTCCACCACTGGGAAGGCCAGGTGCCCCACCGGCCGGTCGTGGCGATGGAGGTCTTCGACCTCGTGAGCGAGAAGTATCCGCCGCTTCTTAGGGAGATCTACGGCGACCTTCTCGGCAGGCCCGCCGACATGGCGCGGGTGTGCGTCGAGAAGTACGGCGCGGACCTCATCAGCGTCCGCCTCGAAGGGACCCACCCCGAGAAGGGGAACCGCTCGGCGGCCCAGGCCGTCGAGGTCGTGCGGAGCGTCCTCGGGGCCGTCGACGTGCCGCTCATCGTCACGGGCCACAACCACTTTGACCGCGTGAACGAGGTCATGAAGGCCGTCGCCCAGGCCTGCGCCGGCGAGCGGCTGCTCCTCAACTGGGTCACGCAGGACAACTACCGCACGATCGCGAGCGCCTGTCTGGCCTACGGGCACGGCCTCGTGGCCCAGAGCCCGATCGATGTCAATATCGGCAAGCAACTCAACATCCTCCTCGGGAACATGAACGTGAAGCCGGGCGACATCGTCATGGACCCGATGACGGGGGCGATGGGCTATGGACTTGAGTACACGTATTCCGTGATGGAGCGGATCCGCATGACGGGCCTGGGCGGCGACAAGATGCTCGCCGGGCCGATGATCCTCTCCCCCGGGCAGGAATGCGCCAGGGCCAAGGAGGCGAAGGCCGCCGAGGCCGACTTCCCGCAGTGGGGCGGCCTCGCGAAACGCGCCGCCCTCTGGGAGACCGCCACCGCGGCCGCCTTCCTGTACGCCGGCGCCGACGTCCTCATCCTGTATCACCCCGAGGCGGCGATGGCGACCAAGCGAACCATCGCGAAACTGATGAACACTTAGCCGCCCGGCAACGGCGTGCGTTGCATTGTCATAGCCCGCTTCAGCGGGCTTTGCACCGCGAAGCGGTGTGTAGACCGGGGCTTCTAGCCCCGGTAGGCGGCCGGCGCCGAGCCGTTTCGGTTTTGTTTTGTGTTAGCCCGCTTGAGCGGGCTTCCAGTTCGGAGATTGCGGCGCCGGGAAGCCCGCTCAAGCGGGCTGGTGGCAGGGGACGGCGTGAACCGTGAGCCGGCGTGCGGGCCGGCCCCGGCCTATAAGGCCGGGTCTATACCCGACTTCGTCGGGCGAAGGCCCCTGAAGGGGCCTGATAGGTTGCACATGTAGCACCGTATCGGAGAATGGATGCGACGCTGCCGAAGGAGATTGCAATGGCCTTAACGGGTCTTCAAATCCAGAAGCTCCTCCCCAAGACCAACTGCAAGGAGTGCGGCTGCAACACGTGCATGGCCTTTGCCATGAAGCTGGCGGCCAAGAAGGCGGAACTCTCGGAGTGCCCGTACGCCTCCGACGAGGCCAAGCGGGTCCTCGGCGCCGCCGCCGAGCCGCCCGTCAAGGCCCTCGCGCTCGGCCCCGACAAGTCCGTCAAGCTCGGAGGCGAGACCGTCCTCTATCGCCACGAGAAGACCTTCGTCAGCCCGACCGCCCTGGCCGTGAACGTCAACGACACCGACGACCCGGCCTCGCGCCGGGCGGTGCTCGAAGGCGTCCGCGATTACGTGCTGGAGCGCGTCGGCGAGAAGCTCACGATCCAGATGGTGTGCGTGACGCACAAGGGCGACCGCGCCGCCTTCGTCGACCTCGCGAAGAACGCTTATGAGATCACGCACAAGCCCCTCGTGCTCCGCAGCGCCGATTCCAAAGCGCTCGTCGCGGCGGCCGAGGCGGTCAAGGGCTCGGGGAGCCTCCTCGCCAGCGCCACCCGCGACACGGCCGCGCGCCTGGTTGAGACCGCCCGCGCGAACGGCCACGCCCTCGCGGTGACCGGGGCCGACCTGAACGAGCTGGTCGAGCTGACGACGACGCTGCGCGCGGGGGGCTTCGGCGACCTCGTCCTCGACTTCCCGGCGGCGTCGCGGGCCGAGCGGTTCCAGACGAGCAGCATCGCCCGGCGCGCGGCCCTCAAGGCGGGCACTAAGCCCCTCGGCTACCCGGCCCTGCGGTTCATCGGGGGGACCGACCTGCTGGACATCGCGGCCGAGGGCGTCGACGACATCTGCAAGTACGGCGGCGTCACGGTCCTGCCGGTGTTCGACAAGGCGCTCCTGACGGCCCTGATGACGATGCGGCAAAATATCTTTACAGACCCGCAGAAGCCGATCCAGGTCGAGCCGAAGGTGTACGCCATCGGCGAGCCGACGCGGACGAGCCCCGTCTTCGTCACGACGAACTTCTCGCTCACGTACTTCATCGTCTCGGGCGAGATCGAAAACGCCGGCACGAGCGCGTGGCTCGTCATCCCGGAATGCGAGGGCCAGAGCGTCCTGACGGCGTGGGCGGCGGGCAAGTTCTCCGGCGCCTCCATCGCCAAGTTCTGCCAGGCCGCGGGCCTCGACGCCATGGTCGATACGCGCCAGATCGTCATTCCCGGCTACGTGTCGCAGATCAGCGGCGAGCTCGAAGAGAACCTCCCCGGCTGGAAGGTCCTTGTCGGGCCGCAGGAGGCCGCGGACCTGGAATCCTTCATCAAAGCAAGATTGGCTTCTTGAGGGGGGCCCTTGCGACTTGAGGCATGGACGCAGGTGAATGCCTAATGTCTAATGCCTAATGACTAATGAAACGGAAACGAAACAGCAACGACGAATGAGCAGAAGCGCGCACTCACGTGAATAGGCTTTGGCTGTGATTCGTCATTAGTCATTGCCTCTTGATTAGTCATTAGGAATTAGTCATTAGGAATTCTCGCCGATTGGTGAACGACATCCTCCGTTGGGGAAACGCATGGTTACGGTTGACTTCCGTCCCATCGCGAAACGCGTCGACGTGCCCTCGGGCACGGGCCTGCTCGATGCCGCGCGCCTGGCGGGAGTCGTCGTCGACACGCCCTGCGGCGGCAACGGGACCTGCGGCAAATGCGTCGTCCGCATCCTGGAGGGCGAGGTCGACTGCGAGAGCTTCGGCTCGCTGCCCGAGGGCATGGTGGCCGAAGGGTACGTCCTGGCGTGCCGGTCGAAGGTCGTCCGCGGGCCGCTGGCGGTCCTCGTGCCCGAGGCCGAGGGGCGGCTGGGCGGCAAGCTCGTCGAGGAAGACGAGCGGTACCTCGTCCGCCACGAGCTCCTGCCGAAGCAGTGGGAGTTCGACCCGCTGGCGATCAAGTGGCTGTTCCACGTGCCGCTGGCGCGCCTGGAGGGCGACCGCTCCGACCTCGGCCGCCTGCGCCAAGCCGTCCAGCGCGAGTGGGGCCCCAGCCCGGTCCACGTGCCCCTGGGCGTCCTGCGGCACGTGGCCGAAACCCTGCGCGAGGCCGGCGGCCAGGTCACCCTCACGATCGTCCGGACCGGCGAGGCCCTGCACGTCGTCCGCATCGAGCCCGGCGACCACACGACGCGCCATTTCGGCATCGCCGTCGACGTCGGCACGACGACCGTCGCCGTCCAGCTCGTGAACCTGACGCTCGGCGAGGTCCTCTCGACGCGCTCGGACTACAACGACCAGGTCGAGTGCGGCCTCGACGTGATCAGCCGCATCAACTACGCCCAGCGCCCCGATCGCCGCGAGGAGCTTCGCCGGCGGGTCCTCGCGACCATCAACCGCCTCATCGAGCGCGTGGCCAAGCCCCACGGCGTCGAGCCCCACGAGATCACCAACGCCGTCGTCTCCGGCAACACGACGATGACGCACCTTCTGCTGGGCCTCGTGCCGGAGTACATCCGCCTCGCGCCGTACACGCCGACCGTCCTGGAGGTGCCCTACGTGACGGCCGCGGAGCTGGGCGTCCAGATCAACCCGGACTCGTGGGTCTGCTTCTCGCCGTGCGTCGGGAGCTACGTGGGCGGCGACATCACGGCGGGCCTCCTCTGCACGGACCTCGTCACGGACCGCGAGGAGGCGTGCCTGTTCATCGACATAGGCACAAATGGCGAGATCGTCGTCGGCAACCGCGACTTCCTCATGACGTGCGCGTGCTCGGCGGGCCCCGCCTTCGAGGGAGGCGGCATCGCGTGCGGGATGCGCGCCGCCCTGGGCGCGATCGAGCGCGTCCAGGTCGACCCCGCCACCGGCGCGCCGATCGTGACCGCCATCGGCGGCGTCGCGCCGCGCGGCATCTGCGGCACCGGCATGATGGACCTCATCGCGAACCTCTTCCTGGCCGGGTGGCTCGACCCGGCGGGCCGGCTTGAGCGCAGCCGCCCGTCGCCGAGCATCCGCGTCGACGGAAAGCGCGCGGTCTATGTTCTCGTCCCCGAGGAGCGGAGCGGCACGGGCCAGGCGCTGGTCGTCTCGGAGCAGGACATCGAGAACGTGCTGCGGGCGAAGGCGGCGATCTACTCGGCCTCGTCGCTCATGCTCGAGCACGTGGGCCTGGCGCCCACCGACCTCGCGACGATCTACGTCGCGGGCGGCTTCGGGCGGTTCCTCGACATCGAGACGGCAATCGTCCTGGGCCTCCTGCCCGATGTGCCGCGCGAGCGGTTCCGCTTCGTCGGCAACGCCTCGCTGACCGGCTCGTACATGGTCTGCGTGTCGCAGGAGTACCGGCGGCGGCAACTGGAGGTCGCGCGGCGGCTGACGTACCTGGAGCTCAGCACGGAACCTAACTATATGGATCAGTACACCGGCGCGCTCTTCCTGCCGCACACGGACCTGGCGCGGTTTCCGTCGGTGGGCGCGCGGAGTCTGAAATGAACCCCGTCTCGAACCAGAAACTCGCGCTGGACGACGCGATTGGCCGCGCGGCCGCGAGGCTCGCGGGCGTCGATCTGGCGGCGCGCTGCGGCGCGCTGGGGCTTCCCGCGCCGGCGGCCGGCGGGACGCTGCGGTAAGCC
>Ga0209777_10003118_pt1 | contig 20934 bp, 13 predicted proteins | sample FrelakmetHBP12HB_FD_187147 | JGI IMG/M metagenome (GOLD analysis project Ga0209777, IMG submission 187147) | Freshwater lake sediment microbial communities from the University of Notre Dame, USA, for methane emissions studies -HBP12 HB (SPAdes)... | ecosystem: Environmental > Aquatic >...
ACCTCAACGTCCGTCGGCGCGGCCACGGCAAAGCGGACCTCGGTCTTGTCGCCCGCCTTTGTGACCGTCGGCTTGGCGCTGAAGCCGGCCTCGGCGGCGAAGGCCAGCGAGGGAAAGAAGGCCAGCGCGATCAGGGCCTTGAGCCACCTCATGGCACACCCTCCCGTCTGTGGACCTGTGCCAGGATTCTCTACCAGCTTTCAGGATGCCATTCAAGACCAGACGCGAGGCTACGGCACGGTGCTCGGCACTGTCGTTGCCCATGCGGCGGTCCTGGCAACGCAGAAGTGTGCTCGTCGGGCGCGGCTCGACCCGACCCCGGGAGGCGACTCGTCGAACTCGGCCGGTCCGCCAGGCCGGCAAGGCGGGTTCAACTGGGCGGAACGTGTCCAAGAACGTGTATGAGAACCATGTGGCTCCGCCGCCCTCGGCGGAGCACTTCTGTGCGGGCAACGGGTATTGCCGGCGTAACTGCACCGCCGAGGGCGGCGGTGCCACATGGCCCAGGCGGTTCTCATACACGTTCCAAGGAGACCTTGATGCGACGCCTCCTCGCTCCGCTTGTGGCCGCCGTGGCGATTCTGGCGCCATCGTTGAGCGCGGCCGAGGATTGGCCGCAGTTCCGGGGGCCGAACCGCGACGGCCGGTCGGCCGAGAAGGGCCTCCTGGCCCAGTGGCCCGAGGGCGGGCCCAAGCTCCTCTGGAGCGTGCAGGGGATCGGCAAGGGGTTCACCCACGTCTCGGTGGCGGAGGGCCTCGTCTACACGACCGGCCTGGTGGGCAGCGAAGGCGTGCTCCGCGCCTTCACGGTCGACGGCAAGCCCAAGTGGGAAGCCAGGTACGGCCCCGAGTGGGCCGAGTCCCATCCGGGCGCGCGGAGCATTCCGACGGTCTCGGATGGCCTCGTCTACGTCGCGAGCGGCGTTGGCCGCGTGGCGTGCTTCGCCGCCGCCGACGGCAGGCCCGTCTGGTCCGTCAACGTGTTCCAGGAATACGAGGCACCGCAGGTCAAATGGGGCTTTGCCGAGAGCCTCCTCGTCGATGGCGACAAGGTGTTCGTCACGCCCTGCGGCAAAAAGGGGACGATGGTGGCCCTGGACCGCAAGACCGGCAAGCCCGTGTGGGCCGGCCCGGCCCTGGGGCACCAGTCGAGCTTCTGCTCGCCGGTCCTCGTCGAGCACAAGGGGAAGCGGATGATCGTGACCCTGACGGACAGCGCCCTGGTGGCGTTCTCTCCGCAGGACGGCAAGGTGCTCTGGCAGCACCCCTACAAGAACGCCCGCGCGAACCACCCCGTCACGCCGATCTACCACGACGGGCTCCTTTACGTGACCAGCGGCTACGGCAAGGGGGCCGTGGGGTTGCGGATCGCCGACGACGGCGCGGGCGTCACCCAGCTCTGGGAACAGCCCAAGCAGGATCCCGTCCACGGGCAGGCGGTGCTCGTGGGCGGCTACGCCTATGCCTCCAGCCATCAGACGCTCAGCGGCAAATGGACGTGCGTCGATCTCGGGACCGGCAAGGTGATGTGGGAGGACGCGTGCGTCGGGAAGGGCGGCTCCGTCATCTTTGCCGACGGCCAGCTCTACGCCTATTCGGAGGACGGCGTCGTGGGCCTCGTTCGCCCCTCGCCCGAGAAATGCCAGGTCACGAGCACGTTCAAGGTGACCCAGGGCGACGGGCCTCATTGGGCGCACCCGGTCGTCGCCAACGGCCGGCTCTACATCCGTCACGGCGACGCGCTCGTGTGCTACGACATTGCGGCCGGTTCCGGCGGCGCGGCGAAGCCGTAGGGTACGTCGGCAGCGTAACGGGCACTCTGTCAACTATGGGGGATGATGCTATGGCGATGAATAGCGCAACCGTAACTCGTCGGCGCTTCCTCGGCGCCGCGGCGATCTCCGCCACGGCGGCCGCGATCGGCCGGTTGCCCCGAACCTTTGCCCAGGAGTCCCCGATGCCGCGAAATCGCAAGACGCTCGTCTCCTTCTACTGCGACGACACGAGCCCCTATAGCGTCGGGGCGAAGGCGTTCCAGACGTTCCTCGACTACTGCGCCGAGCAGAAGATCGCCGGGGAGTCGAGTGCCATCCTCGGCGGGGGCGGTCACTCCATGACCCGCAAGCCGAACGACGAGGAGCAGGCGTTCCTCAAGCAGGTCGCGCGGGCCTGGGATTGCGGGATCGGCACGCACATGGAGGTGATGACGCACAGCGGCCTCTTTGACTTCGAGGCCAACCGCCAGGCCGAGGGCGTGATTCACGAAGGCCTGTGGCTGCACGAGCCCGCCGTCGCCCAGGCCGAGTACGAACGCTACTTCCGCAGCATCCTCGCCGAAGGAGACCGCGCGGGCATCCGGTTCACCGGTTTCACATGGCCGGGGTGCGGCTGCGACCCCTGCAAACGCCGGTACGCCGAACTGCGGGCCAAGGGCCCCGCGGCGCCGAACCCCGCCTTCTGGAAGGCCCTCCTCGTCCTGGCGAAAGAAGGGAAGTTCCGCGGGCGGACGGTCCCGTGCTTCTTCGGCTCCGACGAGAAAGACGGCGCCATCCACCGGAAGGCCGCCGACGGCGAGTGCGGCGTCTACGACCTGATGCCCAACGCCCAGGACCATTTCGGCATCTGGGAGAACAGCCCGGACCATGTCGATCCGGACTACTACATCACGGCCGACGGCAAGGCGGGCATCCTCGTGCGGCACGTTCAGGCCGGCGCGCCGTACGCCATCTGGTACACCCATTGGCAGGGCGTGAACCCGGCCAAAGGCGTCGGCTGGAAGGCGTTCACGGCCGTGGTGGCGCGGATCGGCAAGCACCTCGGCGACCGCGTCGCCTGGATGCGCCCGAGCGACATCACCGACCGCTACCACAAGGCCGGCGGGTGGGGGTTCCTGGACGAGTTGTGATTCCGAACGGGGCTTGACGATGGCCAACGCCATCCCGATGCCCGTTCCGTTCCGACTCCCTGTGGCATTGCGTCGCGGACACGAACGGCAACCGCGTGACGAACTTGCCAGGATCGCCGCCTTGACAACCGGGGGCCGGAAGCGGTAGAATCCTCGCAAGTTGTGGCCACTGGTCGCAACGTGTCATCACCTAACGAGATATCAGGCCGGCGTAGCTCAATGGTAGAGCACCGGTTTTGTAAACCGGGGGTTGGGGGTCCGAATCCCCCCGCCGGCTCCATTGACATACGTTGACAGTTGCGCGCAAGTGGTAGCGTTTACTACCGCTTGCGAGATCTTTTGGCCGTCTTCCTCTCCCCCCTTGTCTTGGCAGGTGATGGCGGCTTCTGGCGTGCCGGGGCGTCTGCGCGCTGAAAGGGCGCTGCGCGCTTCCGGCGCCCCCCCGGCCGCGGGCGCGGCGTCATCCGTGCCCGTGGCCCGGGCCGCCTGTCGTTCCATGGCCGGTGCGTTCAGGGAGGGCAGGGCGTCCAGTGCCCGCGTCTGGTCCAGGAGCTGCACATGGGCGTAGCGCCCGAGCGTCAGCGTCGGCGTCGAGTGCCGCGCCAGTTCCTGGGCCACCTTAATGTTCGCCCCGCTGGCCACGAGGCGACTGATGTACGTGTGCCGCAAGGCATGGAAGTCCACGACGCGGCCGGCACCATCGCGGTACTCCAGGAAGGCCGACTGGTGGCGTGCTTGGCGCTCCTCTTCCGACCGGGCCTCCTTGAGCCACGCCTGGCGGGCGGCATCGAGGTCCGGCCGGATGAGTTTGATGGGCTTGTCGGGCATGTTGAACACGGGGCGGCTGGCCTTCTTGCCGGCGAGCCACGGCCGCAGGAGGTCCGCCAGGTCGCGGCGGATGGGCTGCACGTCTCTGCGTCTGCGCTTCGAGTAGCCCGCCTGGACGGTTATGGTAGGCGGCTCGGCGTCCAAGTCGAAGGACTCCGGCACGAGGCTCCGCAGCTCGTTGGCGCGGAAGCCTGTGCCGACGGCCAGTTGGTACAGCACGGCCCGCTCCGGCCCGGACATGCTGAGGCGGGGCGGACCTTTCTCGGCGGCTTCGATCAGGCAGGCGAGTTCCTCGTCCGTAAGTGCCCTGCGGTCGTGTCGCCGGTCGAGTTGGACGTTGTAGCCCGAGAGGTGTGCCAAGGCGTCCTCCCGCGCCCGTCCGTCGCGCCAGAGCCAACGCGAGAACTGCTTGATGGCCCGGAGGTAGTGGTTGCAGGTTTGGAGCGAACTGTTATCGTCGCCAGTGCGCAGGCCCGCGATGGCCCCCTGCACCGCCGACGGTGAAATCTGGCTGATCCGCTCGGCCTTGGCCAGCCGCAGCACCTTGTTGGCGCGCGTCCGTACCAGGTCCGCGTAATCACGGGTGACGCCCTTTGCCAGAAGGGCCGCGTGGTGATCGGCCAAGTGGTCGTCGGCCACCTTGCCGTCGCCGTCACGGACCACCAGCGGCCGAGCTTCGGCCTTGGCGTACTGGTCGGCCTTGACGTCAATGACGCCCTCACGCCGAAGCATGGCGTCGGTCTCAAGCTTGCGGGCCAATGCCGCGGTCGCCGCGCGGTCCTTGCAGCCTTTGACCGTCCGTCGGACGCCCGGCCGCGTGCGGTACGTGATGTAGAAGCAACCGCCCTTCTTGCGTCGGTAAATGCTCGCCATGTCGTCTCCTTCCGACCCCACCTACCACTGATCCCCTACCTCCGGTTAGCGCCCGGGGCAAGTCCGTTCTGGTGGAATGTCGATACGATAATTCAGCGTCCGCCGGCTAGGGCCGCGAGGTACGCCTGCACGTCCGACAACCGCCACCGGATCGTTCTCGGGGCGATCCGAACTGGCTTCGGGAAGTCGCCCTGCCCGGCCTCGGCCAGTGCTGCCAAACGCCAGACAGTACGCCGATGCACGCCTAGCGTGGCCGCCAACTCCTTGACACCAAGCAGCCGTACTTCAGCAAGAGACTCGGGCATGGGGTCGTCCCTCCTCCTTGAGCGCGCGCCGGGCGACCTACTCAGCCAATCACCGGCTTCAGCCCACGCTCACCTCAATGAGCAAAAGGCATGCCACTTCAGGAATGCTGCATTTTCAGGGAATTACGACGACACGTGCAGGCGTAGAGCCCTTCAGGGAAGACGAGTGACCGTGGAGGAAAGTCTTTCGGGCCTCCAGGGGAGTCTTTGGGGCCTGTTGCGGCCTGGAGGAAAGTCTTTGGCGGCCGGAGGGAAGTCAGGCCGTGGCAGTGTCTGCCAGACCGAGTGCTTCGTACATCCTCGATGCCTGCGACTCGCTTACGCCCATGATCTCACCGGCCCGGCGTTGAAGCCCTGTGCCGTGCGAGAAGCCCTCGTCGCGTGCGATCTCATCGGCGAGTTGCCACAGCTCGCGATGGCAGTCTTCGTCCGGAATACCTTGCGCTGCCGCAATGGTTGTCGCCGGAAGGTCCAGATGCGCGAGGTCCACGGATGCTGCGCCCTCAATCTTCTTTCGGGCGACCGCCGCCGCCACCTTACTCTGCAGCTCGCGGACGTTCTCCGGCCACTTGTAGCGCACGAGCGCCAAGAGGCCTTTGTCGGAAAATGGATGTTCGGCGCCAGCGAAGTGCTTTGCGAGAAGGAGGATATCGCCCCTCCGCTCGCGGAGTGGCGGGATACGGATGAGAACAGGGATGCGGGCGAGGAGGTCGGGGCGCAGGCGACGGCGCTCCACGGGGGCATCCAGATCGGCGTTCGTGGCGAAGACGCAGCGAACGTCCGGCTCGAATGCCTCGCCGCCAACTTTCGAGACGTCGCGTTTATCCAGCACGGAGAGGAAGATGATTTGCAGTTCTTGGGACAAGGCCGCAAATTCATCGACGAAGAGCGTGCCGCCGTCCACCTCCATCAAGTGCCCGGCCTTGCCTTTGGGATCGACACCACTGATGCCATGCCCCTTGCTGTAACCGATCCACTCCCCACGCTGAATGTTGATGTCTCCTCCACTGCCGCCCGCGCTGACCGGCTTGAACGGTCGCGCCGCCCGGGCGCTTGAGTCGTGAAGCAATCTCGCGATGTGCGTCTTCCCTACACCTCGCTCGCCCAGAATGAGCACGGCTACGTCGCCTTCTATCGTGTTTGCTTCGTGGATATCCTCGAATACTTTGAGCAGTGCAGGACTCGATCCGACAACCACGTTGTCCCGGTCAATCTCTCTGCGGTACTTACGCTGCGCCTCGATCCGTTTGCGGCTGATCGTCGCAGACAGCGCCCGGACGTTGGCTTGATCTGCAGTTTCAGTTGTGCTAGCGACAACGGGCAGGGTCACCCGGTGCCGTGCGCCAAACTTTTCGAACGCCAAATCGATGGTCCTCATGCTCCCGGAAACCGGGAGCGAGATCGACTGTCCGGCCAAGAGGTCGAAAGACGCAGACATGCCATCATCCTCGAAGAGCTTTGCTGCCGGAACCACCGCGATGGTCAGCGCGGCCCCGACGCCTTCATTCGAGAGCACAATACCGCGCTCCGTTTGCGATGCCGAAAGGCGAGGCCAGAGCGGGAGACCGAACTGGTTGAGCACAGCATCGTCGAGCGCTCGAATATCAGGCACTGGCTCCTTGAGGATTCGGGTCGCATCCTGTACGGAGCCGGGGACGCGCCCAGCCGCAAGAAGTCGCAGGGCAGCCGGGCACCGCCAGTGGCTCGTCGGCAGCGCCTTTGCGGCCACCATGCACCAGTCGTATTTGCGGAGGTCAGCACAAACGTCGGCGTTGGAAGCCTTCAGCCGGGCGTGCAAAACGCTTGCGAGCTTCCACAGGACCGCAGGAAGGACTTCGAGGGACATATCCTCTGTGCGCCACAGCAGATCCCTAACGTTGATGACGCCGGACTCAGGATCGACATCCCAACCGTCCTCCTCGCGGTCGATTGCCCAAGCCAGAAGCGTCTCTGCCGCATACGCACGCATCTCGGCCGGCATCGCTTGCAGTTCGCTGCGAAGCGCGCCGAATACCACCGCGCCCAAGCGGGATAACTGCGTGTCCGAGCGGCATGCAGACAACAGCCGCACGGCTTGACCTGGATCGCGCCTGGCCAACTCCGCGGCCAGTCCCGCGACATTAGAGCCGACGGCGTCGGCCGAGAGCATCTCGTCAATTGCTCGCACGTGCGGTAGCCATTGATTCTCAGGCGCGCCAAGGTCGAGGCCCAAGAAGAAACGCTTCTGTGCCTCCGGGTTGCTGAGCACCTCGCGGTACGGTGCCGTATCCACGAACTGGGGGAAATCGGGATTCTTCTCCAACTCCTCCAGCGAGAGTTTCCGCGAAGCGTAGTAGTCGGCATCGAGGATCGACTTCACTGCCTCATCGACGAGTCGGTAGAAGACTCGCGTCTGCTCCTCACCCCTCTTGAGCTGGGCCTTGTACGTCATCTTTGGGAACCGCAGCCGCAGCGCGCCGCTCAGCCCGTGGATAGCAAATCGAACCTCGACGGCAGAGGCTACGTCGTCCGTTCGCACGTCAATGTCGGAGTCGAACGCCTCGATCTTCACCTGGGCGTCCGACCGGATTTCCTGGAACCGCTCCGCGGCGGGATCGATGTAGCGTCGGCTCTGAAACGATGCGTGGTCGATGCTCCGGTACTCCATCGCGGCCAGGCCCGAGAACCTGAGCATGTAGAGGCGGTCGGCGAAGCGGCTGAAGCAGAGAACCCGCAGCTTGGTGAGGTCGAACTGAAGCTTGCGCACAGCGGCCTTCGGGATCTTGAGGAACGCGGAGTTGAACTCCTCGATCTTCTCATCCGCAATGCGCAATCCACCACCCGCGGTCGTGAAGCGGATGAACCCGCTCTCGTCGCGGACGTAGCGGATGGCCATCGTGTCGACGACCAGGTTCTGCCACGAGAACCAGAGCGGCCGACGCTCGTCGAAATCATACGCCCGCACCGAGATCTCGCCCTGAAGACCCAAGACGACATGGATCTCGTCTTTACCGACCCCAGGGTTCCTCGCGAAGACACCGAGGCGGATCGCAGGCGAGAGCCACGCGCCGTCGAGGCCGGCATCGAGCGCGTCGTAGTCGAACGGCACGGTCGTCTCATACGTCTGGACCGTGATCTCTCGCTGGTCCAGGACGCTCTCGGCACGAGGTGCCACCTCCAGGTGCTGGATGTGGTCCTTGGGCTCGTAGTGAGAAGGCATATTCCGCTGCTCCGACCCACGCGGAAGGTTGCCAGTCTCTTAGGAACGGCCGAGGCTCGGTCTCGCCTTCCGACAAGGGGCCAGGGGATACAGGTTACTGGCCCGGCCCCGTGTTTGCAGTGGCCGATGCCCACTGTTGTCGTGCCCGCTGGTCAATGGGCCAACACCGGCCTGCCCTTCAACACGCCAGCGCTCGTCGCCGTTCGATGGCGTCCGGTGGTCTCACCACCAGCCGCCTACTGGACCTAGTGCACACCTGCCACTATCTCCGTTCCTGCTTGGTGCCTGTGCTGTATGTCTTCAGCGTAAGTGGCACAACTGAGTCCTCGGCGGAGGTGAGGGTTCTTCGGTCCGGTTGGTTCTCACACGACACCGCTCAGGCACGTCCTGCGGCTCCCGTCTAGATGGCCTTGGCTGCCAGCGAAATCCCATCGGGCCCGCCAACGTCATAATTGACTTGCGGGCCGCGCGTGCCGCCATCAAGTAGGGATATTCCCGTGAAAGTGATCTGGCCCGCTGCCGTGAGTGGCATGAACTTCCGGATAAGAAGCAGATACAGGTTCTTGTCGCAGGTGGAGACGAGTATCTGTTTGGCAGCCCCACACCTGCTGTAGGCCATGCCTCTCAAGCAGTCAAGAAATGCGACGGCATCGAGATCATCGAGATGCTGGACGGGATCATCCAGCATGAGCGTCTCGAGCCTACACCATTTCTGGTGGCCCGCGAGAGACAGGAAGACTGACAGTGCCAGCACGTTGGCTTGGGCGCTGCTGAGGAAGAATCTGGGCTCGCCACTTGGCGACTCCTTGCCTTTATACCTGAGGCCAAGGTGCACGCCACTGGGTTCGCGCTCAATCAGGATGTCCTCAAAGAGGTACGGGCACGGTATCATCGCTTTGAAGAGCCGGACAATCTCCGTGCGGTGTGCCTCCATCCGCTTGTCGACGGCTCTGCTGACACTGGCGGCAAGTGGCTCTATCCAGCCCTTGGCCGTCTCTGCGGCAGTTTTCAGATCGGCTATCCGCTTCTGCAATGTAGCCAGATTCTCTTGCGCCGCCTTCAACTGGCGCTGCGTCACGTCTTGTTCATTCTCTAGAGCGGCAGCCCTACAAGAACGCTCGTAGGCCTCCGCAGTCCGCTGAGCGCGCGTCAACCGCATGCCGTCCCCCTCCAGGCGGTTTCGGGTCTCTGCGATTGACTCTGCAGAAGCGGCTTGGTCAAGACCGGCTTTCTGGCACACGGAGTGGAACTCCTCGATCTCAGTGCTCAGGCTCGCCAGCGTTCCCTCCCACTCCTTCATGCTGGCTTCAAGCCTCACCCGTTCCGCGCGGCAGCCGTTCCACTCAGCTTGGGCATTTGCCCTTGAGGTTTCCTGCAGTCGTTTAGCATCTTCGGCGTCACGGAGTGTTGCACGCAGAGCACGGACGCACTCCAGGGCCTCCGCCTCGGTCTTCCCAAGGTCAGCTTCTGACAGCCCCAGCCCAAGAGCTTCCTGTTCGCCCTTGCCCAGTTCGCTGCGCAGCCTCTCTGCTTCCCCCAACTGATTGGCAAGGTCCCTCTCAAGGGAGGATATGGGTTCGCTGTGCGACGCGGCCTGACGCTCCAGCTGCTCATTGTGATGCTCGGTCCTCTCAAAGGCGGCCCTCTTGTCGGCAAGCAAGCCCTCTGCTTCGCGCATGGCCTCTCGTATGGCTTCAGCACTAGGGACCACACCGAGAGCATTCGCCGTCTCCTCAAACTTCCGCGCAGCATCAGACGCCTCTTGCTGCTTTCGCTCCGCTTCTGCCAGTGCCTCGTCGACTTGGCGCAGACTGTCACCCAAGCTTCCAAGCGAGGCACTTACCTCTCCCAACTCCGACGCGAGGCCCTGCAACTGCCGGCTAGAGTCAGCAAGCTCGGCAGGAATGCTCTCCAGTTGCCTCTGGATTGCGCTGCGAAGCGCCCGCTCCGAGGCGTATTTCTGGCCGCACAAAGGGCATGTCTGGCCGGAAACACATTGCCCTAGTCGAACGGCGAGACTCGTGATCTCTTCTGCGGCGGCCCTACGCGTGGCGAGGCCCTGATCGAGAGTGCGCAAGCGGCTTTCAATCGCTGACTGCCTCTCTTGGAGGCGGCCAATCTCCGTCTTCAGTCGAGCGCGTTCTCCGCCAAGCCGTTCGATTCTGGCCAGGGTCTCGTTAAGACGATTCCTGGCCGACTCGTAGGACGTGAACACTGCCAGTGCCTCCTGCAGTAGCGCGTGCCGCCGGCTCAACTCGTCGAGAGCCGGCCTGAAAGCGGCGAGGTCGAACCTACTCTGTTGTAGGGCACTCAACGCCGACGCGGCTTGAGCCTTGGTCTCCTGCAGACGAGCTTCCGTCTCCTTTCTCTTGGCATCCGCCTCCTGCAAGGCCCGCAGCGAGGAAGCCCGGGTGTCTCGGATTCGCGGCAGCTCCGCCATGGCCGCAAGGCTAGATGACAGAGCCATAGTCTGTGCGGCCAACGATGGGATCTGGTGGTCAGCCTCGGTTATGAGGCCAGCAGTGCGATTCTCGGTCTCAAGTAGTGTTCGCAACCGGGCCTTGGCCTGCTCGGCCATCTCAGCCAACTCATGGCGGCGCTGCACGCGCCCGGACTGTTGCTGTGACATCGCCCCAAGTCTGGCGAGAATGGATCTGCTTGCTTCGAGAGCTAATAGTCTCTCCTCGCAGAGCCCACGAATTGTGGCGGCCACAACGCCGGAGTCTTCCGGCAGACTCGGCAGCGCGGCTTCAGGCACATCAATCCCGGCCTCTCTGGCGACTTGCACCACCTCCTGGAAAGAGACCCTCGCGTCCAACTCACGTCGAATCTCGCCGATACGGGACTCACGTTCGGCCACCTTCATCTTCAGTTGATCGACGGCCTCCTCGGCCTCGCGCAGTCTTGGGCCTTCGGCTCGATGCATGCGCTCCGCCTTCTCATACACCTCCCGCGCACGCTCAAGACGCTTCTGGAGAGTGGCTGAACCCGCGATGGAGGCCAGAACCCTTGCACGCCTTTCAGGGTTCCCCTCAACGAACTCCCGAAGGGTGTCCTGGCTGAGTAGGGCAGTGGAACGCAGGAAGTCTCGCGCCATGTCGACGTCGCGGCGAGGCCCCGAGTAACTGGCATCCAGCATACTTCCATACAAGAAATCCCGGTGGTTTCTGTGGCCATCAGAACAAGATAGGTTCGGGCGAGAGGTGCTGTCGCGGTGTCGGGAAACTTCCACCCAGTTGGAAGTACCACTGAACTCAATGCGAACCCTCGGATCACTGCTACTGAAGACGCAGGCGATGTAATCAGGGGTCTCTGTCTCCGGAGAGTAGCGGCCCAACTCTCCCAACAAGGCCCATTCAAGGGCGTCGAAGAGGGCTGTCTTGCCTACGCCGTTCCGCCCATAGATGGCGGTGACGTCCGCGGAGAGATCGAACTCCTGCGCTTGAAAGCAGCGGAAACTCTCAAGGATCAGTTTCTTGATCCGCATGGCGGTCTTTCCTCGGCTGGTGGGGCTGATACTGGCCGGACATTAGGTTCTGAAGGATAGCATCGGCCGAACGTCCCGCGAGGTCCTTCAGTAGTTTCGGCGACAAACCAGCAGCTCGAAGCTCTGGCGTAGTGTCCGCGGGGGACTCCATTTCCTCTGCCAGTGGTTCTCCGCACAAGAAGGGCAGGTCTCTAACGGCGTCCTCCAGGGCCCTCTTCTCCAGTGAAACACAGACTTTGCGGCATTCATGGGTGTCACTCATGATGTCCACCAGTCGGGCTGCCTGTTCGTCGCCAATGCGGTCGAGCAGAAACAACACGTATGCGTCCTTCAGACAATCCGAGGCACTCCCCTTTCTCCTATCCGCAAGGGCAGCCTGGCTTGGCGCCCAGGACGAAAGCACTGCGCCCGCACCTTCTGCGAGGATGACTCCAACGATCGCATACTCACAGCAAAAGACACCATTGAGGCCAGCCTCTTGTTCGGCCTGCGTCATCGCCACGTCCCGCCAGCCGCAGGTCGCAAGTATTGTCTTCAGATGATCCAGATCATTCTCCATCACGGTCACTCCAGGTCACTGTAGCTGTGCACGAAGAATACCCGCCAAACCGGACTTCAGATCGGCCTCGTCGCTAGCCTTGAATGCTTCATCGAGCAACATGTGGTTGCTGACCATGTTGAAGCGACGTTCGTAATTGGCATCTGCAACGGCCCCGTCGGGCTGAAGGTGCTTCGGCAGGCCTTCAAGGTCGCCGACTTTACTGACGGAATGTGCATCCACCTTCAGATCATCCTGCAGCTGGCTTGGGTCCGCAATTCCTGCGGGGTCGACAAGAACCAGGAGGACCTTGCTGTGAAGGAGAGCCACCTGAAACGGCATCTTGCGGCATTCCTGGATGAGCGTTCTCGCAGACAGATAACGATTCCCCCAGATGAATACCGCGAGAACTCTGTCCCCAATTGCGGCGTGCCGGCCACCCCTGTCACAATCGGGCCGCATGCCGGGAGGGTCGTCAGGGGCGCCTAACTTCAGGAGGCAATAGGTCTGCATGAACCCCCTCACGCCCGTAGAGACGTCTCCACACCATCGGTTGGGCTCGGCTTCACTTGCCGGATACTCCGGGAAGCGCTTCTCATCTCCCCAACAGCGAAAATATGAGAGAATCGCTTCCCTGGTGATCTCGGGCAGGTCCGCGAAGTAACTGCACCAAGCACGAGTGCACTCCATGTAGGCATCTCCGCATGAGTTGGCTTTCGTCTTGGCTTGAGGCGTATCAGTACTGTTGGCTTTGATGTTGTCGATGAACACCTCCTTGCCTGACACCCACTCATTCCTGAGCCAGTGGGCTTCCGCCTCTAAGTGCGCAGGAGCCAGCTCAAGATGGTTCGCCTGAATGGCAAGGAGAAGTGCACGTGCAAATGGCAGTACATTCCCACTCCCAGGTCTTCTGTCTGCGCAGTAGTGGGGCTTGTAGGTGAGAAAGTAAAGTCCCGGTCCCGATTCGCGAACAATAGATGCTTGATGTGTTGGATAATCCTTCAGCCAGCATGTTGGCGGAGCGACCTTTGAGTGATGCCATGTGCCCCAGGGGAAGTACACCCTTGAGCCACCATAGGTCGAGGACTTCCCTTGGTTCTCGCTCGCGTTGTTGACAAAGACGAGACACCCTTCGTTCGTCTGAACGCCGGGCAGGCTTGGATCAAAGAAAGCCTGGATGGACTCCTGGAACTGACCCTTTTCCTGGTCCTTGTTGTGTTGCGGCAAGAGAAGAAAGTCCAGATGTAGCCCTGAGCAGGCTTGACCAATGGTGTCCCGCAGGTCCGACACGAACCGGCCCGAGCAGAAATCGCTGCAAATCTGGACGCAGAAATTCAAACGCCGGAGCGAGGACTGGTCCACAGACCGAAACACGATTAGGTTCTCGCCCTTGTGGAACTGCGGCTGTTCGGGATCCGAAGGGTGGATCTTGGTCTGGACGAACCTGAGAACCTGTCCATCGTCCGTCCGAACCCAGATACCGGCCGCATTCACCCAGAGGGGGGCAGGGCTTCCTGCGCCGGTTTGTTCGATCTCCGGAGTGTCGCTCATGGTTCGAGCAAGAGTCTGGTACTCAGCCCAAGACAGGGGCTCGATCCCGGCTATGACCACCAACGGAGATTGTGCCTTGCCGACAAGGTCTGCCAGCACATCGGTATTGGGCAAGGGCACAGACATCTCCGGCAGAACGACGAAGGCTAATCGCGGGCTCGAACGACCCAAGAACAGGTTCTGGAACTGCTCTAGGACCGCTCGCTTCTGTTCTATGTAGGGGCTGGCAATCTTGCGGAAGGTGCCGCCTTCGAGTGGCTCCGGTGTGTGCCACTGCAACAGGAACAGGTCCACAAGCTCGTCGCCGGGCAACTGGAGGTTCAGCTGAACGGGGTGGACTTTCATTGGGCTCGCACTCGCATTCTAAGAACTCGCTGCGAACCGCCTGAGGAGGAAGCGGTCCTGCAGACAGCATGTATGCTAACCTTGCTGGGTGGCCAACGAAAGAAGGTTCCCCGGGTTGAGGTAGATGCCGCGCAATCGGTCGTCCTTTCGCCAGTCTCCGTTGTCGTCGTCGGCCTCACTGCTTGCCCGGCTCCAATGTTCCCGAATCGGGAATCCCGAACCTGTATGTCTTCAGCGACAGTGGCAGAATCAGAGCCTCGGTGTAAACGAGGGTCTTTCGGTCCGGGCGGCATCGGTCAGCCCGGGCACTCCCTGGTTCTGACGCCGGCGACGCGCCAGCGCGTTCTTCCTGAGTTCCTCCCGACGGTTCAAGATGCGTTCCAGCCGGCCGTAGTATACATCGTGCAGCTAGCTTCGACAAGGACTCATAACCCCAGGGTCGCAGGCTCAAATCTGGGGCAGGCGATTGGCTTTACCCACGACCGAGTTCTGCTGCTGTACTCGTGCCATGCACCTGGGGGCCGGACGGCATCTTCGATGTCGCGTAGGCATGCGGCTCGCCTTGCCGCCGCGGCAGACGTGCGCCAGTAAGCCTTACGTGGGCCAAGGACTCACGGTGAGCAGCAGGGATGATGGCGGTTGGCGGCAATACCAGTCCAGCACGCTCCCGGTGCAAACTCCGCGCGTGAAGTTTCCGTCTGGCACGCCTTGCCAATCGCCGAGGCGCCGGGTAGGATTGCCCGTACAGGGACGGGGTGACGAGACTGGGCGAGAGGATGGAAGGCCGATGGACGTTACACGAGAGAAGAAGCACGGCATTCATTACACGCCGCCGGAACTGGCAGCGTTCCTGGCCGAGCAGATCGTCAAGAGGCTTTCTGCCGCAGAAGAGGATGTTGTGGTTCTCGACCCCGCCTGCGGCGATGGCAGCTTGCTGAAGGCGTTTGTCGAGGCCATGCCGAGAAATGCCTGCGGCCGGGTAACCTTGGTTGGATATGACACAGACCAGCAGGCAGCAGAGGAAGCCTCGCGGAACCTATCAGGGCTCGATGTCAAGGCGGTCAATGTGACGGTGGCCGATTTCCTGTCTTTGGCGGCGGTTGAGCCGCGGGTCGGCGAGAGTCTGTTCTCGGATATGCCTACCGAGCGGACGCTTCAAGCGGACGTGGTGATATCGAATCCACCCTATGTCCGGACGCAAGTTCTCGGAGCAGGAGAGGCCCAGCGGTTGGCCAGGCGGTTCGGGTTGACCGGGCGGGTCGACCTCTACCACGCGTTCGCTATGGCAATGACGAACGTCCTAAAGCCTGGCGGCGTCATCGGACTGCTGACGTCCAATCGCTTTCTTGTCACCAAGGCTGGCGCTTCGATGCGGAGGTTGCTGAGAGGGCAGCTTGATCTGGAAGCCGTTTTCGACCTGGGGGACACGAAACTTTTCGAGGCAGCCGTCCTGCCTGCCATCGTGATCGGCAGACGTGCGAAGGAAAGGCGCAGCGAACTGTGCACTTTCGTCCGTGCCTACGAGACTAGTCCCGCCGATGGTGACGATATCCGGTCTTGCCCTTCGGTTCTGGACGTGCTTCGCGCGGAGCAAGAGGGCATGGTACAGACACCCAGCGGGTGCTTCCGTGTTGAAAGAGGCCATCTGGCTACCGCGGCAGACAGCACGGGGCCTTGGTTCCTTGGCAGTGACCAGGTCAACGAGTGGATGGAAACCGTTTCGACAAACACGCACTGCCGTTTCGTGGACGTGGCAGAGATACGCGTTGGCATCAAGACAACCGCGGACAGCATTTTCATTCGTGGTGACTGGGATGACATCGACGAAGGCCAGCGCCCCGAGGCATCCCTCCTTCGTCCACTTCTGACTCACCACGTCGCCCGGCGATGGAATCTGCCCCAGTCGGCTTCTACGGCTTGTAAGCGTGTGCTTTACCCCCACGAGGTTCGGGACGGGAAGCGTTGTCCCATCCGACTGGAAGAGTATCCTGGGGCCAGGCGATACCTGGAGGCAAACCGTAGGAGGCTGGAGGCCAGGACCTACGTCATCGAAGGCGGTCGGAAGTGGTACGAGATCTGGGTGCCGCACAACCCGCTGCAATGGGCTGGGCCGAAGGTGGTGTGCCCGGACATCGCCATCAAACCATGCTTCTTTCTGGACCGCCAAGGCGCCATTGTCAATGGCGACTGCTACTGGATAACGCTGCGGCCGGGACTGGCGGAGGACTGGCTGCTCCTGCTCCTAGCGGTTGCGAACTCGACGTTCGTCGAGAAATTCTATGACACTCGATTCCACAACAAGCTGTACTCCGGCCGGCGCCGTTTCATCACCCAGTATACGAGCGAGTTTCCCCTGCCTGGCCTTGAGTCCGCCTCTGCGACGGAGATCGTCCGCTTGACGCGAACGTTGCTGGACACCGAGAATCCAGACGCCCGTTCCCGGCTGGAGGAGACCATTGACGACCTGGTCTGGCGGGCCTTCGGTGTTCGGAGTGCAACCTCGCCGCGAGCCCTTTCTCACTCTGTGACGGAGTGACCGGCGCCGCCCAAGGCGGACATGTCGGCCGCGTCAGTCGAAGAAGCCCTTGGGCAAGTGTATCTGTATCTTCCGGTTGACAACCTTGCCCTCGAATCGCCTGAAGAACGTGAAGAAATCCTTCCCGGTACATACGGCGAGGTTCTCGACCTGCACCTTCCCGCCGGTGATGCTTCCGTAGAAGACGGCGTACCGCACGTCGCAGTGCCGGAACTCCGGCTGGCTGGCGAGGCGGTCGGTGCTGTCCGGGCTGACCAAGCCAAGGTCGATGGTCGGCGCGGTCTGGAACTTGACCTCAAGAAGCTGGCCAGGAACGTCCGGGAATTGGCCGGTGTCATGGTGTCCCCCACCGGGGAGCACGCCCGAGACCATCTTGTGGATCAGGCCGCCGCGGTTCCGTTCCTGGTCCACGCCAGGGTCGTCGAAGGTTCTGCCCACGAGCGCGTTGAGGAGTTGGTGGAGTCCTGCAATCGGTAGGAGGCCGCCCGCAGCCGGACTCGGCGCGAGTTTGGCAATCACGGGTGGTGTATCCTGCCGCGACGCAAGCACCGAATCCGCAACCGGCACTATGCTCTTGGCCTGATACTTCTGGGTCAACGTCCCCGTCGTGTCGAGAAGGGCCAGCGCCTCGCCTGAGATCACCCTGACCGCCGTCACCTTCTGTTGTTCATCGACACGAATAAGCACGTATCGGCGGGACGATGAGACTTCCTCGTTCCAGATCTGAAGATTGTTGGCCTTCTGAACGTAGGTGTCGAAGTTCTGCCCAGGAAAACGTGGCTGCGTGCGCCGGAACGTCCTGGGCACAGGATACCCAAGAACCTCGCACACGCGGCTCTTCAGAACCTTGGAACGGGTACGAAGCGGGTAGTTCAGGTCCAGGCCCACGAGACCCTCGATGAGCACCGCCTGGAGTTCCTCTATGCTCAAGGAGAGTTCTGGTCTCGCCTCGAGGAGATCGTAGATTGTGTAGCCCGACGTGGATATGAGCCTACGGACCTCGCCCCAGTCGCGTCGCTTCCTCGGTAGCATCTTGACCATCCTCGTTCTAAAGCACGCCCGTGACCGCGCGGCATCGTCCTGAGACATACGGTAGGCTAGCACATCGATGCGACCTACACAACCCCGAGGCAGTCGAGAACCAGGCTGCATGTAGTCGTCCCCTGCCGTCGCCACGGAGCAGACTCGGCGGCAAACACGATGCCGCCGACGATCAGCACCTCGGTGCCCAGAGCGAAGAGCTTGTGTGTGAAGGTGCGGGACTCGCCTTCCTTCGGGTCGTAGCCGCCGCTCACTGCAGGAACTGCCAGCCGTAGCGGACTTCGGTCGGGGCACCTGCGGTCGCGGGCGGCAGGGCAACCATCGGAAGTAGGTGGCCGATGCGCCCCACGATCTTGGCGGTCTGACCGGCAGCCAGCAGCTTCTGCGAGAAGGTGTGGGCCTCCCCCTGAGTGGTCTGGCGGATGTCCTCTGAGACCTTGTACTCGAACCACGGCTGCGGCAGGGCCTGCATGATTTCGCGCGAGACGCGGAGGCACCCCGTCTGGATGCCATGCTCCTTCCAGTCGATAGGGTGGCCGTGCTGGTCCACATAGGCGCACGCGACCACGTCGCCTTCGGCCGTGAGGATGGCGTTGGTCTCGTCCACCGGGACCATGTCGGAGTCCACCATCAGGAGGAACCGCGTGCGGTCCTCGGCGAGCCAGCGGCCGACCTCCATGTTCCGCGTGAGGTCCACCCGCGGCGTGAAGCAGGAATCGCGCACGGTCGCGCCGAGATAGGCCAGGCGCCGCAGCCACGCGGCCAGCGGGGCGTTGTCGTGCTCGTGGGCGTAGCGGAAGCGGACGACCGTCATCCATTCCGGTCTCATGCGCAGGGCCCCTCCCACTGGCCCTGCCAGACACCACCCCCGGCATGCCAGTTTCGGAAATAGCGCCGCACGTTGCCCTTCGCGTCTGTCTCGATGGTCCGCACAATGCTGGTGCCGTCCCCAGAGCCGGAGCCTGTCCCCGCCAGGGCCGCGCCGGGGCTGGCGTGGATCAACTTCCCCGCATCGCCGCCGGAGCCGAATGCGATGCCGGCGCCCACCCGGACGAACACGCCATCCGTGTCGGTGTCCAAGCCGCGGCTGGAGTCCGCTTTGACGCCCAGACGGCCATCCTCCCGGTGCTGCAAACCACCGTCGGCATGCTCGGGGATGTCGAGTGCGCCGCCGGTCAACTCGATACCGCCGCCGGTCTTCACAACCACCTGAACCTTGTTGCCGGAGACCTGGAGGGCGTAGTTCCCATCGACATCGACGCCGATGCCGTCCTGGGTGATGGAGACCGCCCGCGTGGCGTCGGCCAGGGCGAAGACGCCGTTGGCGTCCACATCGATGCCGCGCGTCGGGTCGACCACCACGAAAAGGCCGTCGTGGTCCACGTCGATGCCGCGGGTCGGGTCCACCTGGACCATCATGTCGCCGTCGGCGGCGAACACCAGGCCGCCGTCCGGTTCCAGCTTCGCCGAGACGCCCTGGAGCTTGACGGTGATGCCTTCGTTTTCGTTGGGGAGAACCTTCAGATCTCCGTCCTGGGCGAACTCAAGGCCGCCGCTCTTCTGGCCGTTCCCGTCCTCTTCGAGCTTCACGGCCACGCCATCATCGGTCACCGTGACGCCGGCGGTTTCATCCGGCAGCACCTTGAGCTTCCCGTCATCGCCCTGGGCGTCGAACTCAAGGCCGGGGTCTTGGCCGGCCAACTCGACCGACACCTTCGGCTCGTCCTTCGACGGGTCGGCGTTCGGCTCGACGATGATGCCGGGGCCTCCGTCGATCTTCGTGCTGGTCGAGAGCAGCGCGCCCTCCGGGCCGGGGAACGGAATGACCTGGCCCGCGTAGGTCTCCTGGTTCTGGCCGCCCGGAACGGCCTCGAAGCCGTCGGCCAGGACGTAGCCGACAAAGTCGCCGACCTGGATCGTCTTGAACCCGATTGCGGCCGTGGCCGGCGAGTGCGTGGCCTTGACGATGTACTCCGTCGAGTCGTCGTACCAAGACTTATCCGCAAAGGCGAAGTACCCCGTGACGTAGAGGATGAACCGGTGCTGGGCGGGGTTGAACGTCACGCCGTAGGCACCGTAGACGCCAGTCACCTTGAGCGCGTGGACGGCGGCGGTTCGCTCCTGGGGCGAGGCGTTCGACAGCCGCACGAGCGCCCACCGGTCACCTGTCTCCTCGTTGTCGGCGGCCTCCATCCAGAGGACCCGCCCGGCGCCGCGGGCCTGAAGCTCCAGGTGGACCGTCTCCTCGCCCTCGACGTTGCAGACGTCGGCGTACTGGATCGACGCGTCGGCCGGGTCCTGGGGCGGGTGGGTCGGGTCGGGGAGACGCACCCGGACGGCCGTCACGCCGTCCACAAGGGCCGGGCCGATTGCGCCCGCCTTCAGCGGCGCCAGGAGCACGGCGAACCGGCCGAAGTGATCGCTCGGCACAACGCCCTTGAGGGCCGGGCGGAACTGGAACTCCTGAGCGCTGTCGTCGGGACCGAAGACGGGGCCGTCGATGCCGACGATCCCGAAGAGGTCGACGTCGCCGCCCGTGAGGTTCTCAACGAGGATCGTCCCGTAGGGCCTGGGCGTGGCCGCGGACGGGCTGCCGCCGTCGAGCTGGCGCTGAAGGAAGTCGCGGGCGGCGTCGACGAAGGTGTTCCACGTCGCCGCCGACAACGGCCCGCGCTGCCCCGCTACCACCTTCTGAAGCCTGTCGCCGCTCATGGCTCACCCGATGCCGAGACCGGCGAAGTTGCCGGCGTCATAGACACGCTCGACGAAAACGTAGCGGGGCCGCTTGAGGATGGCCTTGGCCGTGTCGTCCTTGGCATCCTCGTACTGGACCCACAGGTACTCCCACCCCTTCTTGGCGATGCCGGACGAGCCGCCGATCGTCAAGTTCGTGACGTTCGGGCTGGCGGCAAAGCGGAAGGTGATCTCCCAGGCATTGTCGCCCTGGCGCTGGGTGCCGCTCGCGCCCAGGAACAGCACCTCGCCTGCCTGGAAGCCCTTGAAAGAGGCATTATTGGTCTTACCCGTGAGCGAGAAGAGCGTCGCTTTGTAGGCGTCCGTGACGCTCTCGGCCTCAAGGTAGTGCGTCTCGGAGAAGTTGTAGACCGGCACGGTGATGTCGCAGCCCTGGACGTCGTGACCGTCGTAGCCGATCGCGCCCTCGAGGTCGGGCAGCGAGTCGCTGCCCCGCGCGTAGCTCGCGACGTGCTGCCTGGCCTGGGTAATGTGCTGGGTGCCGCCGGCTGTGTCGAACGAGTAAGTGGACTGGCCCACCTGGCGCGGGGCGGACGAGAAGAGGCCGTACTGGACGGTGCCTTCCCAGGTAT
>Ga0209777_10003119_pt1 | contig 20932 bp, 21 predicted proteins | sample FrelakmetHBP12HB_FD_187147 | JGI IMG/M metagenome (GOLD analysis project Ga0209777, IMG submission 187147) | Freshwater lake sediment microbial communities from the University of Notre Dame, USA, for methane emissions studies -HBP12 HB (SPAdes)... | ecosystem: Environmental > Aquatic >...
CTACGAGCCGCAGGCGCTCGAAGCCCTGAGCACACTCTCCGACGTGTTTGGCGACGACGCCACGTACCACCGTCTAGTCGGCGATTCCTTCCGCCAGTACGGGCTGCTCGAGTCGGCGGCCGCGTCATACCGGGAGGGGTTGCGCCTCGCGCCCAGGGACGGCGCGCTGATGCTCGATCTCGGCACTGTGAGCTATCTCGACGGCGACTACAACGCGGCCGTGCAGTGGTTCCAATCGGCGCGCAACGAAGGCTTCGACCCGCTCATTGTGAGCTACGACCTCTCCTTTGCCTTTTCGCAGACCTACCGGTTCCGCGAGAGCGAAGAGATGAAGGCGGACGCGCGGCGGATCAACGAGCGGCGACTCGCTGCGCTCGTCGCCGGACGCGAGGGACGACAGATTCTCCCGCTCGTGACATCGGAGGAGGCCGAAGCGCTGGTGCAGCGCAAACATCCACTCGTGCTGATCAACCGCGGCTTGGCGCCGCCGCCGCTGGCCCGCGAGCGGACCGTGGAGCATCCACTCACAACCGGAACTCTGCTCGCCCTGCTGCTCGCGATCGGGCACTATCTTATCCGCCAGCACACAACCGGTCTGGCGTCTGCCTGCCTCAAGTGCGGGCGGCCGTTCTGCCGCCGCTGCAAGCTCTCGCATGAGAGCCAGACCTACTGCACGCAGTGCATCAACATCTTCCTCAAGAAGGATTCCGTCGCGTTCGGGACGCAGATGGCGAAGCGTCGCCGCATGCGGCAGCGGCAGAGGTTGCTCGCAATCGAGCATCGCTTCGCCGACGTTCTCCTTCCGGGGCTGGGCCTTGCCAACGCCGGGCACGGCCTCATGGCGCTGCCATTGATGATCATCAGCGCCCTCTGCCTGGGTTGCGCGCTGATTTGGCTGCCCTACTTTGTCGGCCCGGCGCTGATGGCGGCGGCGGTCTGGCCGCTGCGGGCCGTGTGCGGCGCCGTCTGGCTTGTCGCAGCGGTCACGTCACAGCTTATCGCGACGGGACGGGACTGACGATGGCGCTTGAAGGCACCCTCCGCGATTTCTCACTCGCTGACATCTTTCAGCTCATAGGTCTGCAGCGTAAGACCGGCGTGCTAACGCTGCGCTCCACTGAAGATGTCGTGACGATCCAATTCGTGGACGGCAAGGTGGTTGGCGCCGACTCTCTCAACAAGCGCATCGAGGACCGCCTCGGACAGGTACTGCTCAAGACCGGCATGATTACCGCTGCGGCGCTCGACGCGGCGCTCAAGGTTCAGGTCGAGACGCTTGAGCGCCTTGGGATCATCCTGCTTCGTCAGGCGGCTCTGTCACGCGAGGAGCTGCGGCGCGCTCTCGAGCGGCAGATCCTGCAGATCATCTATCGCGTCTTCCGCTGGCAGGACGGGGACTACCATTTCTCGCAGGAGACGAGCGTCGAGCACGACGTCGAGCTCTTCTCCCCGATTGCCGCCGAGAGCATCCTCATGGAAGGCGCTCGCATGCTCGACGAGTGGCCAATCATCGAGAAGGGCATCCCGGACCGGAGCATTATCTTCGTACACACCTCCGGCGCCGCCCAGGCCACGATGGATCCGGACGAGACCATGAAAGAGCTCGATCCCCAGGACGCCGACCGCTGGCGGCCCCGTCCCGTGCCCAAGGGCACAGTGAGGATCTCGCCGATCGAGCACGAAGTGCTGCAGTTCGTTGACGGCGCTGGCACGGTGCACGACGTGGTCGCGCAAAGCGCTCACGGCGAGTTCGACACGTGCAAGGCGCTCTTCACCCTCGTCAACCGCGGCCTCATCCGCGAGGCCTCGCGCGACGAACTCGCCCGCCTTGCCGAGGCCGCGCTTGGCGAGCCGCTCATGGCGACCAGGTCTTCGTCGTCGTTCCCAACGCGGGTGTTGTGGCTGCTCCCGGTGCTGGTCGTGTCGCTCACCCTCGCCTCGCGCAACCCGTTCAACCTGCTCCTTGGCGCGGGTCCCAATTTGACGCCGAAGTTTCAGGCCGGCGCGTCGTGGGCCGGCATGCTTGGCGTCTGGCACGCCTTGCAGGCGCGCGCGGTTCTGGCTGGAGGCTACCCCGAGAACATCAGCGACCTGGTGCGCGAGCATATCGTTCCTCAGAGCAGCCTGGAGGATCCGTGGGGCCGGCCCTATCGCTACAGCCTGCGGGAGCAGTCCGTGTTCCTGACAGGCAGCACTGCGAGTGGCAATCCGGATCCTAACCTCATCATGACACACCACTTGGGGAACGCTACGGACGAGACTGTGCCGAAACAGGGGGCAACGCTCGTCAGCCCTTGACAAAACCACACTCAGGTTCTAGACTTTTTGCGTGAAGTTGACTTGAGGAGGGTTTTGTCAATGTCAAAGACAATCGGCATCGATCTCGGTACCACAAACTCAGTGGTTGCCATCATGGAAGGTGGCAAGCCAATCGTGATTGCGAACCAGGAAGGCAGCCGTACAACGCCCTCCGTGGTCGCGTTCGCCAAGAACGGCGAGCGTCCTGTCGGCCAGATCGCCAAGCGCCAGGCCGTGACTAACCCAATCAACACCGTGTTCTCCATCAAGCGCTTCATGGGACGGCGCTTTGACGAGGTAACGCAGGAAATCAAGATGTTCCCGTTCCACGTCGTGCGGGGTGAGAACGACACTGCGCGTGTCGAGGTTGAGGGCAAGCTCTACTCTCCGCCCGAGATCTCAGCCATGGTGTTGCAGAAGCTCAAGGCGGCCGCCGAGGACTACATCGGCGAGAAGGTCGAGAAGGCGGTCATCACCGTACCCGCCTACTTTAACGACGCACAACGCCAGGCGACCAAGGATGCCGGACAGATCGCGGGTCTGGAGGTCGTGCGCCTCGTCAACGAGCCGACCGCGGCCGCGCTTGCCTACGGCCTCGACAAGAAGAAGAACGAGACCATCGCGGTGTACGACTTCGGCGGCGGCACGTTTGACATCTCGATCCTCGAGGTTGGTGAGGGCGTGGTCGAAGTCAAGTCGACCAACGGTGACACCCACCTCGGTGGTGACGACATTGACCAGCGCCTTATCGAGTGGCTGGTGGCCGAATTTCGCAAGGACCAGGGCATCGACCTTTCGAAAGACCGGATGGCGCTCCAGCGACTCAAGGAGGCCGCCGAGAAGGCCAAGTGCGAGCTCTCGACCACGCAGGAGAGCGAGATCAACCTGCCGTTCATCACCGCCGACGCCTCCGGCCCCAAGCACCTGAACATCCGCCTGACGCGCTCGAAGTTCGAGCAGCTCGTCGAAGACATCATCCAGCGCACCGTTGCTCCCTGCCAGCAGGCGCTCAAGGACGCCAACCTCGAGGCTAAGAACATTGATGAGGTCGTGCTTGTGGGCGGCTCCACCCGCATCCCGCGTGTGCAGAAGCTCGTCGAGGAGATGTTCGGCAAGGAACCGCACAAGGGTGTCAACCCCGACGAGGTTGTGGCCGTAGGCGCGGCCTTGCAGGCCGGTGTCCTCGCCGGCGACGTGCACGACCTCCTCCTGCTCGATGTGACGCCACTTTCGCTCGGGGTCGAGACGCTTGGCGGCGTCGCGGACATCGTGATCGCGCGCAACACCACGATCCCGACGCGCAAGTCGAAGGTCTATTCGACGGCTGACGACAGCCAGACTCAGGTCGAGATCCATGTCCTCCAGGGTGAGCGGCCAATGGCGCGCGACGACCGAACTCTGGGCCGTTTCCACCTCATCGGCATCCCGCCGGCGCCACGGGGCATTCCCCAGATCGAGGTGACGTTCGACATCGACGCCAATGGCATCCTGCACGTCTCCGCCAAGGACCTGGGTACAGGCAAGGAACAGAAGATTCAGATCACCGCATCCTCGGGCCTGAACGAGGACGAGATCAAGCGCATGGTGCACGAGGCTGACCAGCACTCGGACGACGACCGCGCGCGGCGCGAGCAGGCCGAGGCGCACAACCGCCTCGACTCGCTCGTCTACTCGACCGAGAAACTGCTCAAGGAGAACCAAGACAAGCTGCCCGAAGCCCCGCGCAAGGAGACCGAAACCGTACTCGCCGCGGCCAAGCGCGCCCTCGAGAGCCAGAAGAAGGACGAGATGGACGCCGCCCATGAGCAGCTCACGCGCGCTTCGCACCACCTCGCCGAGGAGATCTATCGCGTGGCGGGCGCGACGGCAGCCTCGCAGGGCGCCGCAGCGCAAGCCGGCGCGCAACCTCAGCCCCCCGCCGAGGGCGAGGTCGTGGATGCTGACTACGTCGACGTCGAGTCGAAGGGCACCAACTGACGCGAGGAGTCGCGCCCATGACTGAGCGCAACGACCGTGCAGTCCGGGATCTCGTGGGGCGCGCTGGGCGCCCGCCCTGCTCCCGCCCGGGCTGCCTCGGCGCGGCGAAGGTCAGGGAGGACTCGTGAGCGGCGGCACCAAGCGCTACCACACAATCTCCTGGGTCGCCGAGCGCTACAGCCTGCATCCGCAGACGCTCAGGGTGTACGAGCGTGAGGGGCTTCTGCGGCCGCCGCGGAGCGTGGGCAACACACGCCTGTACGACGACGAAACCTGCCAGCAGCTCGAGTTCATCCTCACGTTGACGCGCGAGATGGGAGTAAACTTGGCGGGGGTGGAGGTCATCCTCAACATGCGGGATCAGGTCGCGACCCTGCAAGCCGAGGTCGAGCGACTGCTCGCCAGCGTGCGGCGCGAGGCCGAACGGCGCGGCATGATCGCGCGCGAGCATGCCCTGGCGCCACGCGAACCCGGCGGCCTCGTCCCCACCGAGGACGAATGACCTACGGCGACCACCGACATGACCCCGAAGCCGCACTCCTTCGGCGCTACCTACACGAGATCGGTCGCTTCCAGCCCATTACCAGCGACGAGGAAAAAGAGCTCGGCCGCAAGATCCAGCACGGCGACGGTGAGTCGCTCCGTTGCCTTGTCGAGGCCAACTTGCGTTTCGTCGTGGCCTACGCCAAGCGGTTCCGCCACTCGCGCGTCTCACTGCTCGACCTCATCAACGAGGGCAACATCGGCCTGATCCAGGCCGCCAAGAAGTTCGACCCCGGAAAGAACGTCAAGTTCATCACCTATGCCGTGTGGTGGATCCGGCAGGCGATCCTGCACGCCCTGTCCGAGCACGGCGCCACCTTCCGCCTCCCGCAGAAGCAGGCCAACGTCCTCTACCGCCTCGAGCGCTGCCGCCAGGCGCTTGGTCGCGAGCTCGAGCGCGCTCCCACCGAGCAGGAGCTGGCAGACGAGCTCGGCATGTCGCCGGACGAGGTGCGCCTGCTGCTTGCGTCCAACCAGAACATCCTCTCGCTCAACGAGCCCGTGGACGAGGAGGGCGAGGCGGAGTTCGGCGACCTGCTGCAACAGTACGTCATCCCGGACACCGACGAGGAAATGCTGAAGCAGTCCTTCGCCGAGACGTTGCGTGAGGCGCTCGCCACTCTCTCCGAGAAGGAGCGCCAGATCCTGAGCCTTCGCTTCGGGCTGGAGAGCGACAACCCGCTCACCCTGCGCGAGATCGGCGACCAACTTGGGATCTCACGCGAGCGCGTGCGGCAGATTGAAAGCCAGGCGCTCAACAAGCTGCGCCGGAGCGCGCAGTCGCGCGCCCTCGCGGGCTACCTGAACTGACCCAATTACCCGGTAGAGAATCGAGAATTAGCGGGCGACGTCCTCTCACCCGCCCGCCGCCAACTCCAATTTTCGTCCTTCGCGGTGCTGGCACGCCAGCATGGGAACGCCTAGCGCTGTTTGAGGTTGCCCGGTAGCTCCTCAATCGCAATGCGCAGGAAACGGGCGATCTCTTCAGCGTTGCCGGCTTTCAACAGGTTGGCCACCGAAGTTCGGTTGCGACAGATCCACGAAAGCCGAGCGAGCCAACGCAGGTGCGCCATGTCCTTGCGGAGCGCAAGCAGGAAGAACAGGTGCGTCGGACGTTCGTCCGGTGAGCCGAAGTTGACGCCCTTTGCCGAGCGTGCGAGGAACAGGAATTGCTTCGGAAACCGGTCCGCGGCGCGATGGCGGGCGTGCAGAAAAGCCACGCCGTTCGGCATCGCCGTCGGCACCATGCGCTCCCGTTCCGTGAGTGCCGCCTCCAGCCAGCGTGCATCGCTCACCAGCCCCCGCTTGGCGACCTCCTTGACAACCTCTGCGATCACCTCGTCACGGTTCTTCGCGCGCAGATCTGCGATCACGTGGCTGGCCTGGAAGAGATCGAGAAGCAGAGGATCCGCGGCCTCGACCTGCGATGTGTCCAGCGGTTCGTCCACGGTAACTCCTTTCCCCCAAGCTCCGGCCAACATTCATTCTAATGCACGCAGGCCGTACGCGCGGCCGGTGCGTCGCCCCGAGCCTCGCGCATCAGCGACCGGAGCTCCCCTTCCCCGCAAACAACGGTTTCAGCGACTCGGGATCCGGCCGCGGCGTGAGCAGGCTCACGACGACCAGAGTCCCGATCGAAATGAGCGCCGCCGGGTAGATGCTCGGAATCCCCCATGGGTCCCCGCCGAAAACCTGCGCACCCGACTTTCCCTGTGCCGCCTGCATGATCGAAGGTGCGATGCGCGGCAGGATGAGCTCGAAAAACACGGTTGCGACGGCGCCGCTGACGATCGAAGCGAGCCCGCCCTGGCGCGTCGCCCGCTTCCACGTCAGTGCCGCGAACAGCGCCGGCGTGACGGCCACGCCGTACAGCGTGTAGGCAAAGTAGGCGTACTGAAGGACCGAGATCTGCAGCTTGAGTACTGTTGGGATGAAGATCATTGAGAAGGCGCACAATCCCAGCGCGACGACGAACACCTTCTGCAGCGCCACCATCTTGGTGGGATCCGCATCCGGACGAACCATGCGCTGGTAGATGTCCCGAATCACGTTCGAGCTCGACGAGAGCAGGTAGTTCATCCCGGTGGACAGGACGACCGCACACGCAGCGCCCAGCAAGAGAATGCCGACCGGAGCGGGCACCATGTGGCGCGCCGCGTTGAGCACCAGCGACCTCGGATCCCAGTGCGTCTGATGCTCGGCGTTGTACGCCGAGGCAAACACCGCAATCGCGATCACGACCGTCTCGACGACGATCGTGCCCACAATCCAGATCGCCACCGCGCGCCTGGCCTCTTTGGGCGAGCGCGCCGCGTAGAACTTCTGATACATCGACTGCACGCCCATCAGCAGCAAGAGCGTCGACAGAAAGTACGAGAGCCCCTTGAGGGCCGGGTACTTCCCGAAGTCCGGCGAGAAGACCTTGAAGCTCCCCAGCGGGAGGACCTGGGCGGCGTGCGACCACCCTCCCGCGGCGAGAACGACGAACGGCACCGCCAGGCAGCAGGCCAGCACGATGATGATGCCGTTGGGCAGATCGGTGTGCGCCACGGCGACCATACCTCCGATCGCCACGAAAAGGATCACGAACGCCGCGGCGATGGTCTGCCCGACCTCGAGCGAAACCCTGCCATCGGTCGCGATGTTGAGGATGTAGCCGCCGGCGCGGAACTGGTAGGAGACAATGGTGGTGAACGCGATGATCAGCGCGATGGCGCCGAAGAGCCGCGCGAACTTGCCGTAACGAACCTCCAGGATGTCGCCCACGGTGTACTGGCCGAAGGTGCGGATCTTGGCGGCGATGAAGTAGATGATCGCGATGCCGAGGAAGGCGCCGGCCGGCTGCCAGATCGCGCTCCAGCCCGCGTAGTACGCGTATTCGGCGCCGGCGATGAAAGTGCCCGAGCCGATCCACGTGCACACCAGCGTGAACACCATCGTGGTGAGCGAGAGCTTGCGCCCCGCCACCATGAAGTCGTCCTGCGTCTTGATCTGCCTGGAGCGGTAGAAGTTGAAGCCCGTCAGCACCAACAGGTAGGCCAGTATCACCCACAGGTACCAGCTCATCGCCACTCCCTCCCGACCGCCCCTCGCTCAGAGAATCGAATCGTTCCCGAGTCCCTATCCTTCAAAGTTATCGTCTTCTCGAATCTCCAACTGATGCAGCTCGCCGGCCGCGAGCAGCGCTCGAGCCTGCTCCTCGTACTTTCTTGGCACCACGATGCTCACGACCCCCAGCCCGTCCAGGGTCAACCCAAACACCCGGCTCACGGCCTCCCCCACCACGGTGGCCGGGATTCCGTTGGCCCGCAGTGCGGCGACTATCGGCTCAGCGTTGATTGCTCCGTCGGCCTTCAGGACCTCGACCTGGTCTTCGGGTATGAGCATCAACCACCTCAGGCAACGTCGATCAGCACGAGCTGCTTCTGCATCTCGCCCGCGACCTCGACCTTGCCCTGCGGCGTGATGAAGACATTGATCTCGCTACGCGCCGCCATCTCGCCCGCGAGGTAGATGCCGGGCTCGATGGAAAAGCACACGCCCGGTACGAGCAGGCGGTCGTCGCGCGTCTCCAGGTTGTCAATGTTGACGCCGTTGCCGTGCACGTCCTCGCCGATTGAATGCCCGGTGCGGTGGACGAAGTATTGGCCGTAGCCTGCCTTGTCGACCACCGCGCGGCAGGCGTCGTCAACCTCCCAACCGTGCACCGGGATCCGGGCGCCGAAGCGATCCCGCACGAGCTTGAGCGCCGCGTCACGCGCATCGCGCACGACCGTGAAGATCTCGACGTATTTTGCCGGCGGCTTCGCGCCGACAAAGCCGCACCAGGTGATGTCGTAGAAGATCGCGCCCGGCTTGTCGAGCTTGGCCCAGAGGTCAATCAGTAGCGTGTCGCCTCTCCGAATCGGACGTGCGTTCGCGGGTGTGGGCTCGAAGTGCGGATCTGACGGCTGCTCGTTGGTGCCGACGATCGGGTACTCCGCGCCGCAGGTGAGCCCCTCCTCGCCGAAGCGGCGGACGATGAACTGCTGCAAATCGTACGGGGTGAGCATGCGGCCCGCGCGCAACTCCGTTCCGACAAGCAGAAACGCCTCGTCCTTGACCTTCTGCACCCGCGCCCCGGCCTCGACGTGACTGGCAAACTGGGCCTCGTCGAGTACCGCTTGGAACGTCTGCACGAGATCAGCCGACGACACCACCTGGTAACCGAACGAGCGGATCAGCTCGACCGTCCCGGCGTCAACCTTCGCTACGTACGGGATGTTCGCGTCGGGGGAGTACTGCATCGCGATTCTCTTCGCACCGCCGAGCGCCTGTTTGAGGTAGGCGTGCAGTTCGCGCCAGGAGCGGTACACCAGCTTCGCTCCCGGGAGTGCGTCGAGCTTGCCGGACTCGACCGGCGACACCAGCCGCGTCGGCTCCCCCTGCGCCGGGATCCAGTAGAACCAACGCCGCGTCGTGAACTTCCCAAACTCGAGGCCGAGCACCTCGTAGGCGATCTGGTCGCTGTTGCGGAAGTCGTAGAACAGCCAGCCGTCGCATCCGGCCACCTTGAGCTCCTTTTGGATTCGGCTGATATCCGGCATCGAGAGCCTCCTTGTCGTGACTCCGTGGGCAAAGTCGCACAGCGGCCGCGCCGAAGTCAACCGTGCTCATCCGACGCCCTGCTCACCTCTCGTAGGTATGGTCGTGAAGGCCCCCTGTGCCGGCGGCGATGCACGAGCCATGGCTCAAGCATTGTCCAGTTGGAATGCCAGCCGACTGCGGCGTGGTGTATCCTTTCGCGATTGGCGCGTCGGCGGAAGCGGCGCGCGGGGAGTGCGCGTGAACCGCTCAAGCGTCTTGGACCAGATCGGCCATACCCCACTTATCCAGCTCTGCCGCATGGTCGAGCCAGGCATGGCGACTGTTCTCCTCAAGATGGAAGCGTGGAACCCTTCCGGGTCGCTCAAGGACCGCATCGTCAAGTACATCATTGAGGACGCGGAGAAGACCGGCGCGCTCCAGCGCCATCACATCATCATTGACGCCTCCTCCGGCAACACCGGCATCGCCCTTGGCATGATCGCGACCGTCAAGGGCTATCGCTCCCGCATCTTCATGCCCGACACCAAATCCATCGAGCGGCGCAAGATCATGGTGCTGTGGGGCACCGAGGTCGTGCTCACGCCGGGGGCGGACCAGAACTCTCACATCTGGGCGTGTGAGCAGGCCGCCAAGGACACGGATACGTACTTCTATCTCAACCAGAACGGGAACCCCGGCAATGTGCTCGCGCACTACCACGGCAACGGCGCCGAGCTCTTCGCGCAGACCGACGGCAAGCTTGACTGCTTCGTCGCCGGCGCCGGCACCGGCGGCACTCTCATGGGCGTCGCCGGGTATCTGCGCGACCACGGCTGCAAGACGCGCATCGTCGGGATCGAGCCCGACAACCCGCACTCCAAGATCGAAGGTCTGCTGCACTTCGACGGCACCTACGTGCCGCCGATCTGGGACCCGTCACTGCTGTCGGAACAGCGTCGTGTCGGTGACGACGTTGCGTTTGCCACCGCCCGCCGCCTGGCCCGGGAGGAGGGCATCTTCTGCGGGCCCTCGACCGGGGCGATCCTCGCGGTCGCACTCGAGAAGGCGCGTGAACTTGGCAGCGGGCGCATGGTCGTCGCGGTCGCGTGCGACCGCGGCGAGCGCTACCTCTCGACCAAGCTCGTCACGGACGCCTGACGCGACGCGTGCCGGCAGGCAGACCAAAAGACTTGCCGACCGCGGCGGCGCACCACACTGCCGCAGCAGGGTCGGCCCGTTTCAACGCAACACTGCTCCCGTCACCTCACGCCTTGGGCCGGAACTTGATCGAGCAACCTATCGCCTTGGTCTCCTGAACCGCCGGGGTCTTGCCAGCGACGAGCGCGTCAAGCGCATCTTGGAGATAGTGCTTTTCGACCTTGTCGGCGTGCTCCGCGTTGTCGTCAATCACACCGTGGTACACGAGCTTGCCGGCCTGGTCGAAGAGAAACGCCTCCGGCGTCCTGGTGGCGCCGAACGCGCGCGCCACATCAGAGCTCGCATCAACAACGTACGGGAAGGCGAACCCACGTTCCTTGGCGCGCTGTTGCATGACCTCGAAGCTGTCCTCCGGGTACGCCACCGGGTCGTTGGAGTTGATCATGATCACCCCAATCCCCTTGCCTTGACCGCTGTTGCCAACGGCCGCGATGCGCGCTTCCCATGCCTTGACGTACGGGCAGTGGTTGCAGGAAAAGATCACAAGCGTGCCGTTGCGGCCGGCCGTGTCACTGATCGCGAGCTCGCGGCCGTCGAGGTTCTTCATCTTGACCGCGGCCGCCGGCGCCGAGTCGCCGAGCGTGAGCGCCAGCATTGATGTCGCCGTGACAGTTGTGAGTACCATGAGCGCACCTCCCAATCGGTTGTTCACGAATTCCTCCCTTCCCTTGGAAGCTAGCCTTGTGGCACGAGCAGCGGACGAATCTTCGCCGTGATCGTCTGATAGCTGGCCTTCCCTTCCCAAAACCCGGCGCGCCGCCCGTCGCGCGCGACCAGCAGCGTCATCGGCAATGCGCCCGACCAGCGCGGCTCAAGCGCATTGATGAACTCCTCGTCTTTCTCGGTCTTGAAATAGGTCGGAAAGTCCGCCCCACTGCGCGACAGGAATCCGCTCACCTGCGGTAGCTGGCTCGCGAAGTCCGCGGAGATCAGCACGACATCGAGCCCTTGCGGCCCCAGCTCGCGGCGCACGCGCAGCAGATCGGGGAACTCCTCACGGCACGGGTCGCACCAGGTTGCCCACACGTTGAGCAGCACCACGCGGCCACGGCGCGCGGCGATCAGGTCCTTGACACCCGCGCCCGTGATCGGCGTCAACGCTGCCGCTGCGGCAGCACTACTCCGAGCCGGTTGGGACCCCTCACGCCGCCCGCACGCGGTTGATGCGGCCGCAAGCATGGCCAAGGCTGTCACCAGCGACACGAAGTGCGCGCCGTGCGTCGCCGCCCGCGGGGCGCACCCGTGCTGCCCCGATCGTGCAGCGTTCGCCACGCTCAGCGCCACCATCGCCAGCACGCAACCTCCGCAACTAAGGCCATATTCCAAGCCACAGGTGCCACGTCCCGAACTCTCGTCAAACGCACGCATGCCTCGCATCTCGGACGGCGGCTCTCACGGCTCCCCCGCCGCGAGCTGGCCCGGCACCACGCGGTTGCCACCGAGCGCCTTGGCTTGAAAGAGGTTGCGGTCGGCGGCGGCGAGCAGCGCCTCGACCGGCGAGTGTGTTGCCTGCTGGGCGTCGGCGAGCGTGCTGAGCCCGATCGAGACGGTCGTGGAAATAATGGCGCCGTCCACCGCCACGCGCACTTCCTCGACCAGGCCTCGGACCTTCTCGGCAAGCGCGATCGCTCCCTCGAGCGAGGTCTCCGCCAGGACCAGGACGAACTCGTCGCCACCGTAACGCCCGAGCGAGTCGCTGCGGCGCAACCCCGCCGACAGCGCGTGCGCCACCGCGGTGAGCAGGCTGTCGCCGACCAGGTGCCCGTGCACGGTGTTGATTCCCTTGAAGCGATCGAGATCGGCAAGACCGACCGCAAGTGGCCGCCCATAGCGCCGTGCGCGCTCGACCTCTTTCTCAAGCTGCTCCAGAACCGCTTCCCGACGCAAGAGGCCGGTCAGGCTCTCGTAGGTGGCGAACTGAAACAGGCGCACGTTCTCGAAAGCGGTGGCAACGTCGTGCCCGAATAGGCTCAGCAGCTCGAGCTCGGCGAGCGAAAAGTCGCGGCCGCCGACCTTCTCCCCGAGCAGGAGGAGGCCCACGAGGCGGTCGTGGGTAACCAGCGGAACCACCAGAGAGGCCGCGAAGACGCGGTTGAGCTGTGCAAGCGCCGCGCTCTTGGCGCCGGTCTGCCCGGCCGGTATTGCCTTCCGGCCGCGCCTGAGCGCACGCACGCCATCGTCGTCGACCGGCAGCGGCGGCGCCAGCTCCGCCGCCTGGCTGGGGTCAAATCTGGTCGACGCCAACGGCAGCAACTGCCCGTCCTTGGCGTCGGTCAGCAGCACCGTCACGTCGCGCACCGCGACCACCCCACTCAGGCGCTCCACGAGGTACCTGCCCATCGCCGGCAGGCTCGCCCGGCGCGGGAGCTGGTAGGCGAGCGAGTTGAGGCTTTCGCCGAGAACCTGCCGTTCCGGGAACACGGTTCGATCGATGGCGAGCTGAATGAAGCTGCGCAACGGCGCGAAAAGGAAACCGAGGGCAACGATGACGCCGGCAACCACCCAGGGCGACGTGCTGCCGCCTCCCATCGCCTGGGACGCAAGCGCGCCGCCGATCCCGAGTGCGCCGTAGAACGCCAGCACTACTGCCCCGGTGAGCGCGCCGTAGATCAAGCTGCCGCGAACGACAACCTCGAGGTCGAAGAGCTTGTAGCGATAGATTGCGATGAACACCGCCACCGGGAAACAGAGGCTCCACAGCGGCCAGAGCGTGTCCATGAACTCCGGCGGCGGCGTGCCGACCCAAAGCATCGTGGCCGAGATGATGCCGGCGCACGTCGCCGGCAACGCCCCGAGGAAGACCAGCCCGGCCTGGTGGCGCCCGTGAGGCTCGGGATAGCGGAGCGCTTGAAGCGCCAGCAGCACCAGCACCGCGACCATCATCAGCGGCATCGCTGCGTTCCAGACAATGTCGTGCGCATGCTCGGCCGTCCACGGCAGCGCATTCGATTCGAGCACGCTCTCGGCGAAGTCGGGGACAATTGTTGCCGCGGCGCACAGCCCCGCGAGCACGTAGTAGCCGGGCACAATCCAGCGCCGATGCTCGAGCCATGCCGGGCGCTCAGGGATGAGCGACGCGAGGTGCAGCTCGAGGCCTATGGCCAGGCTGCCGAGCACGTCGCTCGCCATCCTGGTGATGTTGAAGAGCGTCGCATACCCGACCACGATCTGCGGGATAGCGAGCGCGAGCGACTCCCCTACACAGAGCAGGAACAGTACCGTTGCCCGCGTGTCCCCGCCGCGCTGTCTGTACGCCAGCAGGCCCACGCCGAGAAAGCAGAAGGTGCCCACGGCGTCGAGTAGGAACATGCCCCACGCGAACGGAATCCCGGGCGTCACGGTGAGCTTGATCGGCACCCCGTTGCGACGCACAACGAACTCGACCCGTGCGCCAGCCGGTAGCCGACCCACGATGCGCGCGTAGTCGTTCAGGTTCGCAACCGGCTGGCCGGCGATGCCCACGATGAGGTCGCCGGCGCTCATTCCCGCCCTGTCGGCCGGCCAGTCAGGCGGCACAGCCGTGACGGCGAGACCCCACCGCTCCTGTCTCAAGGTCACGCCGATGCGGCGCCTGGCATCAACCAGGCCGACGCTGAGCTGTAGCACCAGCAATGCCACGACAAGGAGCGGGAGCGCAAAGGTCAACAGTTGGGTCGCGGACTTGCGGCCCGAACGACTGACTCGAGCCCGACCCTGGTGCTGGCCAGGAGACGCGCTGATATCACGCATATCTGTTGGGAGTATAAGGCAGCGCCTACCTCAGGACGCGCGGTGCCCGACGGCAGCGGCCGAGGACGGCAGGTGCACGGCTCGCGCCTAGAGGTGTCGCGCTTGCCGTCCGGCGTGACTGCGGATTTCTGTCGCCGTCAGTCGTTGCCGGCGGTGGCGCCAGGGAGGTCGAGGTGTGTGCCCGCACAGGCAGCGATGTACTCGCCGATCGCAATCGAGGCCGTGGCCGCCGGCGAAGGGGCGTTAAGCACATGAATCTGGCCCGGGACCTCGACGATGCGGAAGTCGTCCACGAGCGCGCCGCGCGCATCGAGCGCCTGGGCACGCACGCCTGCGCCGCCCGGCGCCAAGTCGGCGGCTGAAATCTCGGGCACGAGCTGTTGCAGCGCGCGCACGAACGCCGCCTTGTTGAACGAGCGGTAGAACTCGCCCATGCCGATGCGCCAGTAGCGTTGCGCCAGCCGCCAGAATCCGGGCCGCGAGAATGTCGACAGCGTGTCGCGCAACGAGAAGCTGGTACGGGAATAGCCTTCGCGCCTGAATGCCAGCACCGCGTTCGGTCCCGCCTCGACCTCGCCGCTCACGCGGCGCGTGAAGTGAACACCGAGGAACGGAAATTCGGGGTCAGGCACCGGGTAAATGAGGTTGCGCACAAGCTCGCGCCGCTCGGGCTTCACGTCGTAGTACTCGCCGCGGAAGGGCACGATGTGGAGGTCCGGCGCGGCCCCTGCCAGGCGCGCGACGCGGTCGCTGTGCAGGCCGGCGCAGTTGACAAGCAGGCGGCAGCACAGCGTCCCGGCCGTGGTCTCGAGCACGAGACCGGTTTCCTCGCGCACCACTTTCCGCACCTCTGCACCGAGAATGATCTCCCCGCCGTGGCGGCGAACCTCGTCGGTGAACGCCTCGGTCACGCGCACGTAATCCACGATCCCGGTCTGCGGCACAAACAGGCCGGCGACCCCTGCTGCGTGTGGCTCACGTTCGCGAATCTGGGCCGGCGTCAGGCGTCGCAGACCATCAAGGCCGTTCGCTTCGCCGCGCTTGTGCAGCTCCTCGAGCGCAGCAACCTGGTCCGGCCGCGTCGCCACCACCACCTTGCCGCAGCGCTCGAACGGGATGTCGTGCTGCTCGCAGAACCTCTCGAGCGCGGCACGGCCCGCAGCGCAGTTGCGCGCCTTGAGCGAGCCCGGCTTGTAGTAGAGCCCGGAGTGAATCACACCGCTATTGTTCCCGGTCTGGTGCGCCGCGAGACGGTTTTCCTTCTCCAGCACCACGAGTTTGACCTGGAAACGCTTCACCACTGCCATGGCCGTCGCCATCCCGACGATGCCGCCGCCGATGACCGCGACGTCGCAGGGCCGCCCAGCCACGCTCATCACGTTCTCGGACGCCGAGATGCCCACTCGGTACTGAGCAGCGAGTAGACGAGCACATCCCGGTAGTCTCCGTCGCGAAAATCGCCGTCGCGCTGCCGGCCCTCGAGCACGAAGCCGGCACGCTCATACACCTTTCTCCCGCGGGCGTTGTCTGCGAACACGCGCAGCCACACGCGGTGCAGGTTCAAGGTCGCGAAGGCGTGACGCACGAGCACCTCGGTGACGTCGGTGCCGAGCCCGCGGTCCCACTGGGACTTGTCGCCAATGACGAGGCCGAGTTCGGCGCTGCGGTTGCGCCAGTCGAATCCCTGCAGCCCCGCCGAGCCGACCAGGCGCCAGCCACGTCTCGCGACGCGCGTTTCCACCGCGAACGGCCGCTCGAGCGCCGGCAGCGCCAGCGTCTGCTCGCGCCAGTGTTTCTCCTGGGCCACGCCCGGCCCAAGCACCAACGCGAGGTGCCGCCGCACCTCGGGGTCGCCGAGCCACGCGACGAAGCGCGGGAGATCTTCGTCTTCGATCGGACGCAGCCGAACCTTGCTCCCAACCAGCATCGTGCGACCCTCCGGCATCGAGCCAGCTCCGCCCGAGTCTAGCAGGGGCATGCGATCGGGATGTCGGGCCAGACGGCGTCGGCGGACGGCCCTACGCGGGTCCCTCGGTGCGAGCCGCCACCGGCACAAGAACGGGTGTGACCGAGCCTGGCCCAAGTTCGATATTCAGCCAGCGCCCGTCGCAGCGTGCGTGCTGCACATTTAGCTCGACGCCGTTGGGCAGGTGGGGTCTCAGGTCCACGAGCAGGATGCGGTCGTTCCGGTCGAGCGTCACCATTCCATGCGAGAGACGACGCACAAGCAAACCCACCACGCTCATTGGCAGCGGCACCCCGAGGGGCCCGCGCACGCCCACCACCTTGCAGCCCAGAAACTGCCGGTACACGCGCAGTTCCGTAACCCGCGCCTGGAGCATCGCCGGCAGGTCGTGCCACGCCGCCTTCACCGTGATCTCGAGCGTGTCGCCGTCACCTTCGAGGTGCACACTCCTGAGCGCTGGCACACGCCGAACCAGCTCACGGTTGACGAGCAACTCGAGCATGTCGAGATCGATGCGGAGCGTGAACGCATCCCAGCGCGCCAGCTTGCGGCTTACGAGGCCCGTGCTCATGGTTGGAGTATAGAACCGCTGGGGCGGTCAGGGGTGCAGAGCGTCACGCCAGTACGCCAGCGTATCGCGCAGCGTGTCCTCGAAAGCGATCGAAGGGCGCCAGCCGGTGTCGTCGCGGAACCGGCTCGCGTCGCCCACCAGCCGCAACAGCTCCACCGGCCGCAGGCGCTCGGGATCCACCACCACCTCGGCGCTCACGGCGGCGGCAGCGAGCAGGAGATCCACCACGGCCCGGATTGACCAAGCCCGGCCGCAGGCCACGTTGTACGCCTCCCCCGCCCGTGCCCTGGTTGCAGCGGCCCAGTAGGCGCGCGCTGCGTCACGCACATCCACGAAGTCGCGCGCGACATCGAGATTGCCAACCTTGATGCGCGGCGCCTGCAGGCCGGCCGCCACCGCAGCGACCTGTCGCGCCAGCGACGACACCGCGAAGCGTTCACTCTGGCCCGGCCCGCAGTTGTTGAACATGCGCAGCCGTACCGTGGGCACGTGGTAGGCGTGGAAGAACTGGTGGCCGAGGAGATCGACCGCCGCCTTGCTGACACCATACGGCGACACCGGCCGGAAGGGCTGGCTCTCCCTGATCGGGAGCTCGTTCTCGGCGACCACGCCGTACGCCTCTGCCGAGCAAGCGAGAACGACCCGGGCGTCCAGCTTGAGCTGCCTGACCGCCTCGAGCAGGTGCAGGGTCCCGAGCACGTTCACCTGCATCATCTCGGATGGTGTGTTCCACGAGCCGGCCACCGAGGAGGAAGCGGCGAGGTGGAATATGACCTCGGGGCAGCTCGCCTGCACGACGCGCAGCAGTGAGGGCGCATCGAGGAGATCACCCTCCAGGATGCGGTCGGAAGGCAACGACGCAGGCGCCGCCGCCATCTCGGACCGCCACCGCCGCAGCCCGAACACCTCAACCTCCGAGTGCTCGGCGATCAGGTGCTCGGCGAGGTGCTGCCCCACGAACCCCGAGATGCCCGTAATCAGGACGCGCATCGTCTCATGCTAACTGATCTCGCCCGCCGCGGAATCACCTGCGCCGCGTGCGGATCACGCAACACTGGTCACTCGGCCCGCTGACGCTTCACCAGACGCCGAAGCAGCCAGGCGGCCCACACCGAGTACCCGAGTGAGACGGGGCAGCCGACGTAGGAGAGCGCGTACGGGATCGTCCTGGGCCCGACGACGATGGGCCAGCCATACACCAGCCTGAAAAGATGAAGAACGCTCACGAGAAGGAAGATCACTCCGGAGAGGATCAGGTAGAGCTTGTGCGCCATCTCAGCACTCCTCCCTGCAGCCTCAACGTGCCCTTGGGCCGCCTCTGCGAGCGAACGCCAGCATCGGTCGGCTTCAGGCAACGGCTAGACGCCGACGACGTTCAGGCCTTGCCGCCTGGAACGCTGTACCGCTTGGCAAGCTCGGCGACCAGAGGGTTGCCGGGGAGCAGCTCTGACAGCTTCGGGAGGATCGTCCGCATGACCTGTCGCGCTCGACCCTCCGCGCCCTTTTGCCACGGCTTGCCATCCGCGAATTGCCCGGTGAAACCCACGGTCGAGAGACCCTTGATGACCCCGAAGAGCTGGACCTGTTCGGAGGAACTATCGGGCAACAGGGCGACGAGCCTCCGCATGAGTTCAACGGAACTGACTGCAGAGATTTCGCTTTCGACCATCTTCCCCTCCTGACATCACAGTGCGTCTAACGGCGCTTCGGCCGCGTGTCCCCTACTCCAGCGGCCACGCAGGAAGGATACTCCTTCGGTCAGCTCACCCTCGGCGCCAACACGCCGGGGTAGCTCGGCGCCCGACTCGACCACGCGGCCCAGCGCCATCACGACGACGATTCCAAAAGAACCACACCCCCGCTGAAGGCGACGCACTCAGAGAGGCATCGTGTTTCAGATCACGCTCGATTAGCAAGGAGAGATGAAAGTCGAGGCAGTTTAGTGCTTTTGTCGACTTTGCCGGACCTGGTAGCTATTGACCTCTTGCTCGCACTCCAGGCGCGGCGCCGAGGTCGCGGCGATGCCCTGTACGCTGTTCGAGAGCCCGAAGCTCGCAGGCGTCGATCCTCACCGTTACGTGCTCGAGGCGGCTCGTCGTGCCATCACCTTGCCAGGTGCCGTCACACTCCCCGAAGACCTGACCTGATCGGATCCCGCTCGGATTCCAAGTCACACACCCAAGGCACCTCGATCGGGGTGGCCCGAGAGCTCACAGTTCTTCGTTGTCGAGGGGTAAACTGACACAATGACACCCCCAAGACTGGCCGGATTACGGAAGTTGCTCCTGGTATCCGCCATGCTGCTCCTGGCATTCCCCTGCCTGGCGGCTGATCCTCCCGTCGTTCCCTTCCCGCCCGTGGCCGTTGACTATATCGGGCACTGGCAAGGCAGCGTCCAGACGCTCTTCTACGAGTCCCGGATCAAAGTGGACATCTGGAAGGACGCGAAGGGAGCCCTCGCGGCCGGGGTGGATGTCGAGGTGGGCGGCAGGACGTGTCCATCCGAACCTCCTCAGGTGGACGCCAAGGGGATCCGGCTGAAGACCCTGGATGGCGACATCCTCAGCGGCCAGATCTCCCCGGACCGCCGCTTCATTCAGGGAACTCTGGTTTCACCGGGACAATGGGACCTCCCGATGCCGTTCGCTTTGGAGCGAAGCGATCCGGGGAGCTATCCCGCCGTCTTCCCGTTCCGGGAGAAGTACACAAAGACTGAGTACCGCATCCCGATGCGGGACGGGATTGAGCTCTACACGGCGGTGTACATGCCCAAGGAGCCGACCGGAACGCATCCCATGCTGATGAGCAGGTCACCCTACTCGAACCCACCCTATGGCCCGGAGTTCACGGGCTTCACCTACGTGAACAGGTTCCTGGAGCCGTACGCGCGGGACGGATACATCCTGGTCTTCCAGGACGTCCGCGGCAGGTACCAGAGCCAGGGCAAATTCGTCCACTTGCGGCCGATCCTCCCCGACGCCCACGACCCCAAGGGTGTGGACGAGAGCACCGACACCTACGACACGATCGACTGGCTGGTGAAACATGTCCCGCACAACAACGGGAAGATAGGCATTTACGGCATCAGCTACCTGGGAACCTACGCGGCCATGGGGCTGGTGCGGTCCCATCCCGCTTTGAAAGCCGTGTCCCCTCAGGCACCCGCGATCGACTGGTTCGTTGGGGACGATATGCACCGGAACGGAGCGTCCTGTCCGGATCTCTTCTTCTTCCTCACGGGGGTGTTCGGCCCCGAGACCAACTACCCCGCCAAGGAAGTGGCTGAGTTCTCGGAGCCGGGGCCGGACGGCTACCGGTACTTCCTCCAAGCAGGGGCGATGAAGAACCTGGTCCCCCGGGACGTCAAAGGCTGGGCACCCTTCTTAAAGGAGTCCCTTGAACATCCCAACTATGACGCGTTCTGGCAGTCCCGAAACCTCCGGCCCCACCTCAGGGACGTCCGGCCGGCCGTGCTGACCGTCGGCGGCTGGTTCGACGGGGAGGACATGTTCGGCGCGCTGCAGTGCTTCAAGAGCATCGAGCGACAGAGCCCTTCCACCGAGAACCACCTAGTCATGGGTCCCTGGCACCACGGCCAGTGGGTCTTGAGCAAGGGGGAGAGACTTGGCCAGAGCACGTGGGGTCAGGCCACTTCCGAGTTCTTCAAGGAGAAGATCCTGAAGCCCTTCTTCGACCATCACCTGATGGGAGCGGCCGATCCGGGACTCTCCAAAGCCTATGCCTTCGAAGTGGACGGGCGGGGTTGGCGCGATTTCGACGCCTGGCCTCCATCCGGGACCCGGAATGTGTCTTTCTTCTTTCAGGAGCAGGGCAGACTCGCCACCGCAAGATCCGGGGAGGGCCCGGCCTTCGATGAGTTCGTCTCGGATCCTGCGAAGCCTGTCCCGTACATGAACTCGATCGCCAACTCCCATACGGCCGAGTACCTGGTGGACGACCAGCGGTTCGCCGCCACCCGCCCCGACGTCCTGGTGTATGAGAGCGATCCCTTGACCGAAGACTTCACCGCTGTGGGTCCGGTCAAGGCGGATCTCTGGGTGTCC
>Ga0209777_10003120_pt1 | contig 20931 bp, 16 predicted proteins | sample FrelakmetHBP12HB_FD_187147 | JGI IMG/M metagenome (GOLD analysis project Ga0209777, IMG submission 187147) | Freshwater lake sediment microbial communities from the University of Notre Dame, USA, for methane emissions studies -HBP12 HB (SPAdes)... | ecosystem: Environmental > Aquatic >...
CCAAAACCCCATCTTTCCTATCCTACCCATCTCTTCCCCAGCCCTTGCTACTCCCCGCATCGCTCCACCTGCAATATCACCATACTTTTCCTGCATAGTATCTGCAAGGTTTCGCATCTTGCTACCATATTCTGGCGAGCCACCTCGAGAGACATCTCCCATAAAAGTATCAGAAGAGATGTTTCCACCTACCTTGGCATTCCTCCATGCTTCTCCCGCTGTGCCAGTAGTCTGTCCACGTTCAGTGAACATGTTCCTTAGATCTGCATTACTCATCCCTTCAAACACAGGGGCGCCTCTCTCTGCCTCCACTTTACCAGCCTCAAATGCCCGTTTAGGTAAGTTATAAGCCGGCGTGCCATGGAGGTATTGAAATGCAATGTTCGTAGGCACATTATTGGAAGTCCATGCCGGAAAATATGGAAGGACTGTGTTCTTCCACCACTGCGTATAGTCTTGGAGCGCTCGGTAGGGCCCCATATTCTTTATGTCTTTGTAAGGATCTGGGGCATACTGATTCTCTAACCAGTTAGCTACTGTCTTGGGCGCCTGATAACCTTTACCCCCTGGCATTTCTTCAGACAAGGCACGCCAATTAGGTTTCGGGATCATGGCTTCACTGCCAGGTAAAGTATCGCTAGGTGCCATCCATTTCAAAGGATCTATGGCGAGATTGGGATCTATGTTACCATAATTAGGCTCCCGAATGAGGTTCGGATAGTCTTTGGAGCCCCTAACTACATCTATTGTGCCCCTCATATCCCTGGCAGAGGCCCGTGCAGGTATGTTGGGATTAGAGATCATGCCTTGACTTACAGGTTCAATTAAGCCCTGTTCTTTTAGCGTATCGAACAGGTGATAGTAGTTGCTGGCAGGCATCTCCTTTTGAATGCTCTTGGTAAAAGCTCTCATGGGATTCATTTCCCAGTTGAGATAAGGTGCCATCTGCTGTTTGAGGACAAGGGGCGCCTGATGTTTAACCAGCTCCTCACCAGTAGAGGTATAGTAGGGAGGTGTTTCCCCTGAAAGAACCTCATTGAACTTGCCGGTTCCTTTGATTGTTGGAAGGGGAGCATCTGGCGTCATCCTCACCCCAGTTCGTGGATCCATAGGATTGCCAACAGCTCGCACATTTCCTTCATTGTCTAGGAACTGGTAGATACCTCGTGATTTGTCAGCTCCACCTGTGGCATCAAGCCGCACATCCTTGCCAGTGAACCAGTTCTTAACCCCAGTCCATGGAGGCGCCACGGGCTCTGCCATCTGGGGCATGTAATTCAGGTTATCTTCAGCAAGGTTCTGACGAGGTTCAACGCCGCGCTTTATCTCGGCTGCTCTTATCTCATCACGAATAGCTTCACGAGCCGCTTTCATTTCGGAGAGGACAGGGATGATATCCCCATAATGTTCCGGAACCTTGCCAGCCTGTGCCCATTGATCGAGCCATTCAGGATTCTTGTATTTAGCTAACCAGTCCGTTGCGAGTTGAGACGTTAGATCGCTCTTGTCAAAGTGAGTTTTTAGCTCTCCTGGCACTATTCCCTGTTTCATCTGTTGACTAAAGGTTACAGGGACATTGCCTAAATCTAATTGCTCTCTAAGAAGGGGATCCATCTGGCCAGTTTCGGCATATTTCTTTACCGCAGGTTCAAGGACATTCGGACGCTTCGGTATATTTTGGTTCCAATATTCAAAGGCTGTTGCAAGTTGAGCATCAGTAGGTGCCACGCCTCCTTGAGCTTCAGTTATCTTCTCGATAGCTGCTTTATAGGCTGGCTCCTTCTCCGCTGCCATCTTGAGAATAGACTCATTTGAGCCAACTCGTCGGAGTGTATCAGCGGCAGCTTGTGCAGCATCATACTCTGCCGAGCCTTTGGGAAGCCTGTTGAAAAACTTCTTACCAAATTCTGTGCCGGCAAGAGCATCTACCCCTTGAAAGCCAAGTCGAGCTATGTCCTGGGAGATTCCCCCCATCTTTCCTATTGCTCTGGCGCCAGGGACAATAACATTCAAGGGATCTGAGATAACATCTGCCGCGAGGTGTGCCCCGGATCTACCTAGCCACTCAGGAAAACCCATGGGCGGTCCTTGAACATCCTCTGGCCGATCAAGAATTTGATAAGCTGTTAAAGGATTGTGGTGTGTCTTAAGTTGCCAACCAGCCTGAGATCCACGATTCCACGCTTCGGCTGCTGTGCTGAGATCCTGGTTCTTGTATAGCTCCGCTGCCCCGCCCCAGTAACTCCTCAGTGGCCGCTGGAGGTTGGCAAGTAAGTCATTTAAGTTGCTTCGGTTATCATCGGGTAGGTTGGTATAGTCTGGCTGTGGAAGAGATCCCGAAGTAAGATCTGCTTCTGTGAACCCCGCTGAGGTTTTGGAATCGGGAACAGAGGGCCACGGATTCGCGGATCCTGGAACCATCCACTCGTCTGTGGTAGGAGTCTCTTGTTGAAGATCATCAAGTGTGGCCATTTATCCCTCCAGCGAGGAGTACCCAGGAACAAATTGATCCTGCGGCGGTGCTTCAGCCCATTGATCGTAAGGAGGCCGTCCATCCATCTCCCGCTGCTTCTTTTCCTCTTCAGCCTGCAAGTAGGCAAGCATCTGGTAATAGGTATCGCTCTTTTCGGGAGGCTGTCCGGTCGCGGTTAGAGAGCCGAAGTCAGGTTGTGGTTGTGGGGCCTGAGCTTGACTACCAACCGGGGGAATACCCTCGGTTGAAAGCACATTATTCCTATCCTGAGATCTACTGGCTATTTCATTCTTGCGTTGAGTCCACTGATCTTCCGGGGATTGTCCAGTCATCTTCTGCCAGTTTTGTGCCGCTGCTTGATCCGATTGTTCCTTCCACTGATCTGATAATGACTTACCAGTAGTCGCCAGTATTGCTAGTTCATTTGGATCTGCACTAAAATCCCCCCTGGGGTTGACAAATCCTGCCGAGGATACCTTCGTTGCAGGCACAGCCATCTGGCCCGGCATTCCAGTTTGATCCAGTTGCGATCCTGGGCCAGGTGTCGGCAGCGGCCCCATTTTTCGGAAGTTGTCTCCCCACGGGCCAGGGATAGTCTCTCTTATCATTTGCTGCTGGTTTGCAATGTCTGACTGTTGCAACTTCTTCTCTATGGCTGCCCTACCCCCCAGGTTTTTCATCAGTGGATCTATTACCTTGTCGTCTACGTTCCCGTACTCGGGCCAAATAAACGTTTTCATGGCACTTGCAAGGTTCTGTCTGAAATCAGCCGGCTTACCCTCACTCACTATTTTCAAGTCCTGGATCATTTTCTTAACTGTTGGATCATTCGAGTTCAGTGCAGCGTTTGTCAGTTCGGAAATCCACATGCTCTCGTTCAACCCTATTTGAGATGCCGCTGAACCTTGTGTTGCTCCCGCTACTTGCTTCTTGAGGTCCATAAGAGAGTTGTTAAGGTTCTTGAGCTGAATATTCCAGGGATCTGTCTGAGGGTTATAGATCTTTGATTTACCCTCAGCCTCGGCAAGAGCCTCTTTGGTTTTTAATGGGCCAGTAGCTTCCTGTGTCTGTCGTGCCTTTTGAACTTCAATAGGGACCATCTGTTGAGCCTTGCCAACCTCGGCTTGACTCTTTATAGCCTCTTCAGCGGGTAATGTTTGGAGATCAGCCAATTTTTTCGCTAATTCATTAGGCCCTATCAACCCAGACTTAAACATTTCGATTGCCTTGGCATACTCATGGGCAGAAGCCTGGCTCTGTTGAGTATTCTGGGCACTGAGGCCGGACTGGAATGCAGCGAAAGGGTACTTCTCCTGCCGTGCTTGAGCAGCCTCTTGCTGTTTAATCTGTTGCATAAGCAATGCCCGGTTCATAGCCTCGCGTTGCATGATCTCTTGTCTGCTCTGTGTAGCCTGCTGTCGTTGCTGTTGAAGGGCAAGCCTCTGCTTATACGCTTCCTGTTGCTGGAGGTAAGTGTTGAAGTCCATTAACCCAGGAAGAGGTGAACCACCTATTGGAACTCGATAATTACTGTATCTTTGAGGCATTGCCATGTCTCCTTTTACCAACCTGTCATGTCTACACCATTCTGGTTATAGATATCAGCCCAAGAGTCAGTGCCATCACTTGGCCCATAAGAGCTTGTTGAGGGATCGTATTGGGGATAGTAACCAGAAGCCTCGGGACTTCCACCAAAACTGTAACCAGGACTATTAGGATTGTTGGGGCCATACGAATAACCACCTGAACTTCCACTGCTTACCATTTTGTCATACATATCTTTCTCAGCCAAGGCCCTGGCATTCTGAGCTTCTTGTTGCTGTCGAGTTAGTTCTGGCATGGCTGCTATTCCACCACCACCTTTGCCACCACCTTTGCCACCTCCACCACCCCAGTCAGGCCCGAAGTAAGGGATTATTGCATTCATCGCCCCGCCCTTCATGTACTTTATACCAAAGTCTGGATCAGCGGCCTCAGCTTTGCGGCCTTCTACTTGAGCTTGAGCATGTGCAAGATCAGCTTCATACCCCATCTTCTGGGATTGATTACCTATGAGAGCTATTTGAGCTTGTCTCATCGGATCTTGTTCTGCTTGTTGAGCCACTTGTGCCGCCAACTGCTGATAGTATGCTCCAGGGTTTTGGCTTGTCCCTGCCAAATGTTGGAGGTATTCAGCCTGTTGATTCCTTGGGCGCATAAGGTTGGAGATATAAGCGTTTATCTGAGCCTCCCAATCATTACCGACATTACCCCATGAATCCATTATTTTATACCTCCCTGGAGAGCGAGCATTCTAACTTGGTTTTGCCAAGCATTATTATTTTGCTGCTGAGTTTGGCCTGTCTGCCATTGATTTTGAGTATTAAGCCTTTGCATAGCTGCTGCATTCTGAGCTGCCTGAAGAGCTGATTGAGACTGCTGTTGCTGTGTGTTTTGGGTACCCTGCCAACCTTGCTGTTGAGTATTTTGTGCACCCTGCCAACCCTGTTGCTGAGTATTCTGTCCCCCTTGCCATCCCTGTTGAGATAACTGACGTGCCATTTGTGCTTCTCTCTCTGCTGCGCTATTACCAAGATTAGCCTGTAGTCTCTCCATCTGTGCCGCGATGTCCTTGGCTTGCATACCCTCAGTGGACTGACGCTGTAAGGTATTCTGTCCTCCCTGCCATCCTCTTTGAGTAGCTGCGTCCTGGAGTTGTCGCAAATTCACATCATACCCACGCTGTCCTTGGATGTCCTGAAGCCCCTGGCCTAACCCAGTGGATTGTAGGCCCCAGAGGTTAGCTAACTGCCCCTGAGCTTGTCCATATTGTGCTTGTTGTGCAGCGGCAAGTTGCTGCATATAATTCAGGGCATTGCCATAGTTCTGTCCATAACCAGAGGCAAGGTTCTTAATGGCATCCTGTTGGAGAGAGGCCTGAGGATTAACATTACTTGCTGGAGCATACCCACCTCGTTGCACACCCGCTAGTCCTGCTCTCTTTACATATTCATCAATGGCATTGCGCTGTCCAGCCCCCAAGTCACCCATGACAGTCTGAAACTTCTGTTGATAGGGGCCTTGGGTAATGTCAGCCACATCTGGACGTGCCATTTGATATTGACTCTCCTGTCCTCGGAGATAATCACCCCATCCTGTTACCGCTGGATTCATATTGAACTGTGTTGGAGCAGCCTGAGCTTGCCCCCATCCACTTGTTCCACCTGCGTCACCCCAATCGTTTGCCATTTTAATCTCCTATGCAGTTGTGGGCCAGCCTCGAACTGCCCCTACCTCTAGCTGACAACCGTAAATGCTGCCAGGGCCGCTCCAACTGAGTATGAACTTAAAGAGACTTCCAGTGATATTCCTGTGAGAAAAGTCTACCACGAAAGCCTTGTCTGCTGATAAGGACAAGGATGATATGGTAAAGGTTCGTAATGTATCAGTAGTTTCCTCACCATCTATCCTCACCTGTAGTGTTAGATCACCTGCCGAAACTGAACCATATATACTTGCTGTCCGTAGGATCTTCTCTAAACTAGGATCATCGAACGACAACCAGCCTGTCTCTACACTGGACGCTATTGCTGTGCCTGAGTCTGTTGTAGCCGCTGTGTCAAATATCCGGTAGATATATCCATCCTGCCCACCAGCGAGCAGTATAGTCTCTCCTACGCCCCCTGGAGCAGTGCTCTTGGCTACCTTGGCCTGACACAGTGAGGCAACTGGAACTGTAAATGATGGCAACCACGCTCCCTTGCCACAGTCGTAGACTATGAGATAGTTGCAGGAGGACTGGGAAGAACCTGAACCTGTTACCATTGGCACGCTCCAGATTATCCAGTTGCGGTAGGCCCAGAAGCAACATGACACTTTGTAAAGGTTGTCAATGTCAATTCTTGGATTATCCGAAGTCTTATCCCACCATGTTACCCATTCCCCTAATCTCACCAGTTCAGACTGTGTGAAACACCAAGCTCCATTATGGTTGACATAATAGATACCCTGCCTGTTAACCTGATCTGCTACAGGGGAAACAACGGATCTGGCATAAGTATCCAGGGGGGCTAAAACTTGGCACTTATCGTTAATAGGCACTTGACTTGCAGCCTCACCTCTGGGGGCTGTCTGGCTCACCAGAGAATCCGCTGTTATTTGATACCAGTCATCCAGTTTAGTAATCCATAGAGAATCATAGGACTTTAGGGAAGCCACAATCTCATCCTGCCCTCCGATAAGGATTGACAGAGCTGTGTCCCCAGTGAAGCCATACTCCTCGAAGGGCCTGGATATTGCAACCATGCACTTTGAATCTGGCCGGTTCATCAGAGCCAGCCTATTGGAAACAACATTGGCATACTTGTATTTAGCCAGGGCCGTGGGTTTAGTGGTGACCCTTGCCTCTCTAACCTGAACTGTCGCGCTGAGAGTTGCGGTAACCTGGAACCGCATCCAATACGCCATGAAGGTTGTTCCGGCAACTGGATCATTCTCTCTCCAGTCAAGAGGTTGTCCCCAGGTGATAACTCCAGACTTGTAGAGCGTCTTGCTGGATGTGGTAGTTCCGTCAGTTATGGAAGCTGCTACCCATGCCGTGCCATTCCAGTAGTCTCCACTGAGAGTTGATACGTTGTCGTTAAACAACTCATTAGTCATGGATAACTTCAGGGCAAAGAATTGTTCAGTGCCTCCAACATAAAGAAAGTCTGCCACTCCAAGAGCATTGAGATCAGCCCCAGTATCAAGAGATCCATCAGTAACTTCAACACTGTAGTCCTTCACGGATCCCGTGGATGTCTGAACAACAAACCCCACACAGATGTCCCAGGCTCCAGTAGGAGCTATATTAGCAAGAGCTTGACATGGTGCCTGGTAAGACAACTTCGAGACAGCCGCATCAGTAGATTCTGCTGGCCGGGTAGCATCTAAAGTGAGAGTAGTCACATAAGGGATATTAGCTCCATCAGCCATGAGTTTATAGGCTACGTCAACAGTTGCACCTGATGTAAATCCACCTGTTCCCTGCCAATGGGTAAGGGTTAAGGCTTCCAAAACAGCCAATGTCATAGGCACCGAAGCCTGGCCGAAAGCCCCAAAGAAAGTGTTCACCGTGGAGTTCACCCATGTTGCTGTTCCAGAGAGGGTAGAATTATACTGCCATGTCCCGGAGTTATTTCGAACTGATGACTTCCATCCTGCACTGTAAACCTTCCAAGTTACCTGAGCATCAAAGCTCACCATAGCGTAGAAGGAGGAGGCTCCAGGTGCCAGGGCTAAGAGATCCAACCCTGTAGCTAAGTAACCAGTGGTAGGTGTAAGCCTTAATGAAGAGGCAGGCAGGACATAGGCATAATCAGCACACACTACGGACTGAGCATCTACCAGTTTGATGTCACCCAACTCTATCCAGGTGCCATTTGATGCAGAGATAGCCAGTTTATAGTAACGGTATTGGATACCATTGGTAAAGGTATAGTATAATGTCCAGGTGTTAGATCCGGGGCTTGCTTGCGCTGTTTGAGTATCCAATAAAGTCCAATTCACCGCATCATTGGATGAGTAGAGTTTCCAAGCATAAGGGAAGCCTGATCCTGTGGCATCATTAATGGCTTTCAGAGCGTACTTGTTAATGGCGTGAGCTATCCCTGTGCCATAGTCATAGATTATCGAAGCCTCGGTTATCCCTGGTGAGGTTTTCCAACAGTCACTTGAGTCTGCTGTAGTCTGATCCCATGCCTTCCATGCAGGGTAAGTTGAGTAAGTGGACTCACTCACCACATACGGTGAAGGGGTGTTGGCTGATGTCATGGGAGGATTAACCGGATAAGTGGTGGAGTTATTTGTCCCATCAGAATCATTATAGTAGCTAACTGTGAGAGTATCAGTATCCCAGATAATCCTTTTGATGGAGGCTACTGCCAGGGAAGTTGTCTCATCATCCAGTATCACTGCCCCATCAGCCGAACCATCCCCTATGATCTTCAATATCTTCTGATCCGTGCTATCACTAAGATAAACCACATCCCCCACTTCTACGTTGGTATTAGTTTTGCCAGTTCCTAATGTTACAGCCACACCCAGAGAAGTAGTGAAATGGCCTCTTGTGGTATCTCCGGCATAAGTAACCCAGTTGGCTATTGTGCCTTTGATGTCATCCTGAGATATGTCTGTGGAGGCATTGGTAAATTCACAGGTAGTTGTTACCGTTGTGCCCGTGTTAAAGATAATCTTGGTGAAGTTGGGCGCATATGGTGGATCTGTCTTAAACACCAGGAGTATGTCAAGGGTATTAACTGAACCACTAAACCCGCCTGTTGCTTGCCACTGAGAAGCATCCATATTCTGAGTAGTCAAGGCGTCGGTGTAGTTGTAGGGATTGTCGAGGGCCTGAAGTAAGGCACCTTTTAATGTGTCTATATCAGCATTCTCCCAAGTAGTTGATCCTGCTCCAGAGTTATATTGCCACACCCCCACATTTTTCCGAACAATGGTTCTCCATCCTCCCCGGTAACATTTGAAGGTAGCTAAGTTATCAAAGGAAAAGGCAAATGCTACTTTAGTCAGTTTCTCAGCCTTAGATACTACTACACAGTTATTAATTGCACTCCACATGGATGTGTCTATCTGTTTGGCTGCCACGGCCATTGTGCCAAAGGTGCCTTCTGGGGTGTAGGTTGCTGTGGCTTCGCCAGCTTCAACGAGTTTAACATCAGCTATGGAAATATAGAAGTATGGTTCGCCATTATTGTAAAATTCAACTATGTAAGTATAATATGAGTCAGTGTTCTCAAAACAAAAATATCCACCTTCCGGCCCATCTTGTCCAAGCCAGTTATTGTCTATATTAAAATCATAGTAACCAGCAAATACCCAATAAGCCTGAACGTCATGAAGTTCTACTGCTCCACTTGGCAGGGCATCTATTGCCCCACTTGTTAGAACCGCATCATAACCATATACTTTCCAGTTTTGGGGGACACCAGAATTATATTGACAACCCACCCTAGCCATTCTTATATCATATTTATTTATTGCCTTAGGAGAGGTAAACGAATAAGCAACCCTAGACTTACCTCCTGGATAACAAGCTCCGCTCCAAACATTCATCTTATTTTGTTGCCAAACTTCTGTTGGATCTCCATTAGTGTAAAGGGGATCTCCTTCCGCACATACTCCATTTGGCTTATTCCACGCCGTCATAACCTCAGTTGCATATCCCGTGTTAATGTTATCATTCCCATGTGCCGAAGCTGGTAACAATACCTGTTTAGTTATGGGCCTCACCTTTCCGGAGTAGTATTCAATGGTGTCAATTCTGTCCACTATACCAGAGGATACGGTGTCTCCTAACCTCACACCATCATCCAAATCAGCACCGTCACCTCGAATGATTATGACAAGAGATTCATTGTCATCATCAAATGTAACCTTACAGCCTTCCTTAACATAAGCCGCTTCATACCCTGTCCCCAGGGTTATAACCTGTCTCCACGCACATGATGTTGTCATGGTTTCAGCAACATACGGAGCAAGGATAACAATGTTATCAAGGGTAGTATCAGCATCCACCTCATAGATCCGATTGTAGTCACCTGCAAAATTATAGAGGTATATCTGATCCCCAGGATCTAAACCATGTGCAGTAAATGGGAAGCCTGTCTTGGTTCCACCTTTACAAGTCCATGTGATTTGATCATCAACTACGGTAGTTCCTACTGTAGTCGGCCAGGTAGGTTCAACGGCAGCGGCAGTCTTATAATCACCAGCTCTTGCTGTTACCTCGTAGCGATAGCCATTGGGAGTAACTGGGAGCCTAATCTCCCCCATAGACATGATAGTATCGGCAGTCCAGTGTGAACCAGCGGTTTGTTCGGAGGTTATGGCAACAGCGGTGAAGAAATGTTCAGGCCCCATGAAGCAGCCAGTGTATTGAGTGCCGGGTTTGATGCGGGTAGTGGAATAAGTTTGAACAGAAGTTTTCCCTAAATCTAAACTTCTAGCAGAGTCCCAATATCCCCCCAAAAAGTATCTGTTTGGAATAATAAATTTGCTGCTTTGAGAGCCTACTTGAGTTAATTCAGTTAAACCTCTTATGTCTTCAGTTCTATAAGTTTCTACCCACCACGCTGAACCACCACTCGGAGCGGCATGTATTTCGGCATGATAGATCCCCTGCGTTATGTGATCTATAAGAATTTTATCCCCCACATTTGTTGGTAGCCATGTCTTTGTTATAAAAACAAAATACTGGGGGGGTAACATGCGCCAAACAAGGCCATTCCCGGATGAAGAAAAATCATTATAGTCTGTAATAATTGTAAAACCAAGGTTGGCTTGCCATATCCAACTACCATAAGTATATCCATAATAAGGAGTTTGTAAGGACAGATCAGTAGCACCCCCATAAATAGGAGGTACACGAATAAAAGGATTAACCGTTGAAGATATCCCCGTTCCACTACTTGTTTTAACTTGAAAAACAACATAGTTATTATTGTTACTAAAAATTACCAAATCCCCTACAGAGTAATGAGTACTGGGTTGCCAAGCTGTGGTTGCTCTTGTGTCCCAACAATATCCTCTTTCTATATAGTTTTTATTGCTCCAAAAAACCCCCGTCTCCCATTCAACCGGAGCCTTACGCCAATAAGTTATTCCATTCTCAACTGACAACCTATCAAGTTGATCCTCAGCCGTTATCAACCAAGGTACACCACTATACCCTGCTCCTTGAATCTCATACCCCGCCAGTTCGGGAACACCTGATGTACTGCTCAACATTCCGAAGGCAAAATCCATTGTGGTATAATCTGAAGAGAATCCCCCAGTTCCCATCCACTGAGTCAGCCCCATAGCCTCGACAGCGGTTTCATCCCATTGGTTCTCCGCTTCCCCGAATGCTTGTCTCAATGCCCCTAGCATGGAATTAACGGTAGCCGCAATCATGGCTGTGCCGTCAGCATACTTCCACGTCAACACATCTTTCTGAGCTATAATCCTCCAGACTGATGACAGGTAGACATACCAGGTGTTTCGATTATCCCAGGAGACAGCATGGTAGATGTAAGATCCAGAAGGTAATGAGGAGTCCACCACAACTGCCGTAATACTATCCAGGGCCGTCACATCAACCTGAGTGGCACTTGTAGTTGCTCCTACAGCCAACTGCGTAGGAAACTCGTTGTAGGCTTCTATGAGGCGTATCTCGCCAATAGCAAGTGTACCCGCGTTCTTGGCGGTAACATTAATCTTGTAATAGCGATAGGCTGTGGATGAAGTAAATTCATAAGTATTCCATGCCGCTGTGCCCGGATCGGCTATGGTTGTCCTTCCATCAACAGTTGTCCAAGTCGAGTCATTATTGCTTCCCTGTAATGTCCATGCCGAAGGGAATCCAGTTCCTCCTACAATATTACGAGCCTGCAACATGTACTTGTTGATGATTTTAGCAGTTCCCAAATCAATCTTAACCCATCCAGTGTCCGCTGTTGATACCCATCCATTGTAATCAGAGATTTGATCGAAGGCTTTCCAGCCAGTATAAATTACTTCATTGGAAGAAGTGACTACGTTTGGACTTGGAAGGGCCGGTGCAGTCATTATGGCTGTTGAGTAAGTGGTAAGCGTGTTACCCGCCCCATCAGCCCCCGTGTCATAATTGGGCATAAGGCGGTAATCTTTTTTGATAGAGGTGATAGTCCCGGTGATATGATCCGCGCTAAGGGTTACATTACTTGTCCCAGCAACCCAAGGATCTGGTATGTCAGATATGGTAACTGAAGCTGCATCTGAGAAGAGGACTGTGGCCCCTTCGAGTATGTCAGTGCCTACCCCTACCGCAACCTTAACCCCAGCGCCGTCGAGGAAGTATCCAGTAGTGGAGGCTACCTTCACCCAGGAGGCTATTGATCCCTTGACATCCACCAGTTCAACTATGGCTCGTGTAATGGAGGTTATATTGCCATCCGCATGATCCGACGTAAGGGCCACTCCCGACGTTCCTGTGCCATCTCCAGTGATAGATATGATAGTAGCCGTGGTTGTATCTGAAAACGTCACCAGAGAGCCTACAAGGACATCTGTGCCCGCCCCTACTGCAACTGCCACACTTCCACTTGTTTCAAATCTCCCCAGTTTGGAAGAAGCCTTATTCCATTTGGCAATAGTGCCCAGGTAGCTAGGGGTAGAGATATCAGCAATACTGTCTATGGTGGCTGTCTTAGTCTCATCAGCCTCCACATCCAGACTAAACCTTATTCTTATCCAATACCCTGCAACTTCAGCAATAGCCTGGTAATCAGTAGCTACGGCAGTCCAGGTGATTGTGCCGGATTTGGCTAAAGGAACGCCGGCTGTTACTGTCCCATCAGTAATTGAAATATTAGTCCAGGTGCCATTGACGTATCTCTCAACGATAGTGGTGCAGATGGTAGTCCCTGCTGTCTTTACCCCGAAGTAAACGCCTGTGGTTGTAGCTACGTCAAAGCAGACATATATGCCACCGGCACTAGGAATATCAGGAAGTTCAATATAGGTGTCCACATCGTTGTCACACATCTGGCTAGTCATGTTAAAGAAGTTGCTGCCATCCAGTGTCCCGAACACTTGTTTAGGAAATGCCCAGTCTGCCCCCGAAGATAACAACCCCCCAAGGAATACCAGTGGCCTATTGACTACACCCTCGGTAAATACAGCCCTGTCATTAAGGACTGCACAACTCACCTCACCCGCCGTTAGACCCAAGTCGTAGAGTTCAGAAAAAGATAGGGTATCCGTAGGAAGAGCCTCATCACTCACCCATAATTTTGAAGCTGTTGATGTCCTGGTTTGCGCCACAATATAAGAGGCTCCAGTAGTGGGGAACCTCACTTGATAGACTCTCTCAACAACTGAATCTGCAACTATAGGAGCTGCTGTGCATTTGGATGTGCCAAGCCTAGTCTTTAACCACTTGTCGCTGACATCAACATTAGTCCCATCCCATAGAGCATTCTCAGGGTAAGCCATAGGATTAGTGCGCTTGTTGACAATTCCACCACTCCAGTCGAACAGGTTTACAGTTTTGAAATCAGCCATTATCTATTAGTCCTTAGTCTCATTCCAGGTGATATTGCCATGGCACAGAGCCTATCGAGCTGCTTATTGAAACAGTTCAGGTAATACCCATGTTTGTATTGCCCTGCGCTTGAACCAGCATTGCTATTCCCCATAACATCCCCCACAACATTCACCGAATCAGACTCAGTTAAGTAAGCATTATATAAGGCATAATCCCTATACATTATGTCGTAGGGTTTCGGGGTAAAGAAGGTATAGCTTGTTGTGCATTGCAGATCAGGGGGCATGTACTGATACCGAACCTCCACGGCCTTATCCAGGATAACCGGAGTAGGTGAGACTGTCGTTATCGCCGAGATGTTTACCGTGTACAGTCTAATTGAAGCACTGTCCTCATTGGAGTCTGCTGCTACTCGGCTAATAGTAACTGAAACAAGGCCACCAGCTGCTAAAGGATAACTCCCCACGGTTCCCGTCGTAGATACTGTAATAGTCCTTGTCGAAACAGTTCCAGGTGTCGGGCTTGATGTGAAGGCCGCCGTGTAGGTTCCTGTATAAGTAGTCCCGGCTGTGATATCTATGGACCACTTATGGGCCTTGGAAGCTGTTATCGACGACTCAGTGAGGGTAAGGGTGAGATCCTGCCCTATAACGTAAGTGCTAGGTAGGGTAAAAGAGAATCCTGCCTCATCATTAAGCTCCCATTCAGTGTAATCGTTGCCGCTTATATCTACCCCATTAACTGGAACATGCCCGGCAGTAGGCAGCAAAGCCTGAACGTCTAGGTTAAACACACCGGGGACTGAAGTTCCACCTGTACCACCTACTGAACTTACGGTGGTGGCAGTAGGGGTAGGCCAGAAATAGAGGTTATCTATGTCTAAATAGTACCCGTATGGCCTCTCATTTGATTGTCCTGTTGACTCCCATACCTTATAGGCCGCCCAGTCGGGGATAGTCACCATCTTGTAATTATAAATTTCATCCACAACGTATCGGCAATACTCGAAGCCAATGTAATCATCGAACAATGTAGCCAGATCGTAAACCTTCTGGCCTGATACCAATGCTACAAGTCCAGACTTCTTCCAGTATCCACGTTGAGCTATCACCAGTTGAGCCATGTTGAACCATCTCACAATATCATTCTGATTCAACTGCTTCTGGGTGTCGTCATTGAAAGTCTGTAACACGTCATTGACTACAGCTCCCACTCTTCCTAAGCAAGAGCTGCGTTGTCTGGCCGATGGATAAAACTTCTTTCGGAAAGCCATAATCTTAACCTCTGGAGGCCATTAGATTTGAGCGTAGGCCCTCGAACTTCTGCTCGTAATATGAAACCTTCTTGCCACCATCGTCAACTCCGCCAGTTTCCCCAACATTGCCCTGCAAACTGTTCGCCTGAATAAGGGCATAGTATTGATATATGGCGTCATAAGCCTTGGGGGTCCAAAAGGTAAATGCTGTGGTACACTGGAGTTCGGGAGGCAGATATGAGTAGTAAACCTCTATTCCTCCAGCGGTTGACGCATTAGGCGCTGGTGTTAGAGACAACTGAGCATTCTCCAAGTAGTAGCCATAAGGAGGACTCGTGGTTGCCAAATGAGAGTTAATCTCCTTGAAGGTAATCCAAGAGGGGATGTACTTGAGAGCTACAGTATCGCCCGCCCCGCCAGTTGCAGGCTGCCACCTCACACCATGAACCTCGATAAGATCACCAACAGACACTCTCACCATCGAGACATTATCAATAGTACCGGCCCAGGTTGCATCACTTGTGAACGTGACGGCCCCTGTCGTTGTTGCGATAAAGAGTTCAGTATAAGTAACCGCCGTTGTTGTTGTGAGTCCTACTCTTGGGGCAAGAGTCTGTCCACCTGCTGAAGGAGTCAACACACCGGCTGTGGTTACGGTTGCAATGGTATAGGTTAGCTCATAAGTTTCGCCTACAACCACAGTGCTTGCCGTTTCAGCCAGTGCAGTAGCATTTCCAGTAGCGTGAATAGCTGTCGCGTTTATAGTCCAGCCGGTTCCCTTCGTCCAGTTTGCATCACTGCTGAAATTTCCGGTAAGGATTTTATCCGCACTGGTGCTGGTTTCCATAAGGTTGTAAGTAGCAACTCCACTCACAACATTAATGACATCAGTCTTTCGCCAGTAACCATCCTCAGCTAATATCTGCTGGCATTCGTTGAACCAACTAATGATATCAGCCTGGTTAAGGATCTTTTGTTCGTCATCCCTAAACTCCATCAAAACTTTATCAACGGCAGCCCCAACTCTACCAGAGCAAGAGCTTCGCATTCTTGAACCTAAATTTCCTGTTAGTTTAGCCATTTTCTATCTCCTTGTTGCAATCAGTTTTGACAACTCTTGCTGATATAAATCATAATACTTCTTGGATTGTGTCATCGCTTCCGGTGCGTGCCTGTCTCTACCAAATGCCTGACATAGGGCATAGTTAATATAAGCTCCATCATTGGATCTGGGAGTCCAAGGTGTGTAGCTACTCGTGCAAGCGATAGCGCTGGGATAATAGGAATGATATACCTGTAGTCCGCCTGTTACCCCAGTGCTGGGAACTGGAACTAAATACAGCGTGTTATTCTCCAGGTAAAATCCTGTTGGCGGAACTGCCGTTGCTGCTCTTTCAGATAAGTCCAAGTACACCTGCCAGGATGAAATATGCTTCATGGCGGCGGCATCCCCAGGACTTCGAGCTGTGCTTGCGTATCTAACTCCAAGGACATTAACCAAGTCACTAATCAGTGTGTCCAAGTTATATGATGCCGTAGCTGTCACCGTTGTAACCAAAGTGTATTTTGTCCAGTAGTTGTCCTCAGCAATGAGCTGTTGGCACTCGTTGATCCATGAAATGACATCTGCCTGAGTTATAAACTTCTGGTTGTAGTCATTGAAGATGGAAAGGACTGCGGTGACAATAGTGCCCACTCTCCCTGAACAGGTTGTGGCTGGATAACTGGTAGTAGTTGTGGTAACTGAAACCGTATAAACCCTGATTACCGCACTATCCTCATTGGAATCAGCCGCCGCCCTGGTTATCACCATTGACACCAGCATACCAGCGGCAAGAGCATGTCCACCAACTGCACCGGCTGTGGATACTGTGAGAGATCGCGCTGTAACCGTCCCCCCTGTCACTGAGCAGGTGTAAGCTCCAGTGTAGGTTGCGGTGTAGGATGTTGCCACAGTCACGGCTATGGACCACTTATGGGCCTTGGAAGAGGAGGCTGAGGACTCATTGAGCACCAGTGTCATGTCCTCGCCCACAACGTAGGTGTTGGGAAGATTGAAACTGAAACTGGCAGCATCAGTGAGAGCATACTCCAGGTAGGTATTACCGGCGGCATCTACCCCAGTGTCGGGGACATAACCAGAAACGGGGCGTAGGGTTTGTATAAGTATTTCCATTTTGCTATCTCTTCTTCCCCTTCCCTACCACATTCGAGAGGTTCACCATCCCGCCCTTCTGAGCAGCCCAGGTATCAGGCCCCTTGTGGTTCCTTGTTAAGGTTGGCAAGTACTTCTCGACAAAGGGCATTATAGCCTCGGGGAGAGCCTTGTTAGCCTTCGGGAGGAAGGAGATGTTGTTGCTTTTCTTTTTGCCAGCTCGGTAAGGTATGTCCATTTTATGCTCCTACCTAATGAAATTTCTAAAAGCGTTACCGCCCATCCTCCACTGTCTATGTCTTTCCATGTCATTCAGGTTTTTACTGAATAGACTCATATATGCTTCTTTGTCTGTTGGAACTGGGCCCATAAAGGTTAGATTAGGGGGGTTTTGCCCCATATCTCGGACGTATTGAGAGAGCTGAGGAGGTATTCTGTCTCTAACCCGCCAAGAGCCTCCCTCTGGCCCGCCTTGTGCCAGTTGAGGCTCCATTGGCCCCGAGTCTCGATACAGCATGTCCGGCAACTCCTGTGGGCTGAACTGCTTCGGGGTTATGTTCTGATCGTCCATGTTACGTAGGTTGTGGGGTAGCAGATTAAACAGAGACTCCTGCAACGCCTCCCAGTCGGGGGGATCAGGTAGGTTTTGTTCGGTTTGATAGTCAGATCCCCTGTCATAGGGAAAGGTAGGGACATCACTATACAAACCGCCACCTGGCATCCACCATTGATCTTGAGGGTTATTCATTTAGATAATCCAAATAATGCCGGCCCACACGTGCAGGAAAGCATCTGGGTAAAGGTAAAGTATTTCAATGCCAAGAGTCATGGTTGCCTCTGGAGATTCTGCATAGTCTGTGTAAAACTCTGTTGAAGTTGCTGTATCTGTTGTTGAAAACCCTGCATAGCCTGAGCTTGCATCTGTGGATTACCAGAATTCTGCAACTGACTTATTTGCATCTGCGTTTGAATCTTAGCCATAGAATCCCTATGGTTAGCTTGAGCCTGTATGATTTGAATTTGCTTAGCTATTTGCTGCGCTTGAGTTTGAGACTGTGTCTGGCTCACCGTGGGCACATTTGGAGCAGGGCCGCAACCCTGGAATTGTTGAGCCGGAGTAGAGTAAATCGCTGCCACAATGAAAACCATTATCAGAAGTCCATATCGTTTCATGTTAATCTCCACCGATGGTGAGCCTTCGCACCTTCGAGATGTCTGTTATTAACTTCCCTTTCATCACATCCAAAACAACCGCTCTCCTGGAAGGACTTGCATGAGTTACCTGTAACAGTCCCGATTTAGTCCCTACCAAGAAAGCTCCTACGTGGCCGTGTTTTCTCATGGGTGTGAAACTCCACCACACCAAGTCTACGTTACCAGCGTCATCAAGTTCAATATCTCTACCCAACCATCCCCCAGATCCCAGAGCCATCTGATATGCTGTAGTCCTTAAAACAGGGATACCTGCCCTTGCACACGAGCGATAGAGGTATCCACTGCAATCAGCCGCCGTATCTCTTGCAGCCCCCCAGATATAAGGTGGTGCCCTTAAAATAAACCAGTTCAACTCATTGGTGAGTGACTTTTCATATTCCTTAGCCATCGGGTAAACTGGTAGAAGTAAAAACCAAAGAAAAATAATCAACATTAACAAGGTTATTACTGAATAGAAAACTAGCTCTTTAGTTGTCTGGTTCATGGATTTGCCATCAAGTAACAGAGCCCCAGAATTATTGATACTACAACCGCTGTTGGGCCATAGGTTGCTTGCTCTATTTTCTGAATTATCCCCCTAAACAGAGAGGAGGCAATAAACATCACCCCACCAGCAAGGAACACTAATGCTGCCAAGAACCCTGCTGATCTCAATACTAACACTCGATATAAGGCAAATGGATCTTCACTGGGAAGGACATAAGGGCTAATATAGAGAAGGACTGTCACTCCAATGATGGCCCCTATAGAGACTGTTAGCCATGCTTTAATCTGCTCCCACAACACTCCATCTTTTCTAATCTTCTTTATAAATATAGCCAATACTATAAGCAAAATGATAAATATCGTTATCTGGCCGGGTGCGTCAAATAAGTCCCCTATATACCTCCAGAAGAATTCAAACATATCTTCCCCTGGTTGTTGGAGGTTAAATTCTATGTCACTCTGCACTGTCATTCTTTATCCCAAGAAATCGCTGCGTTTCTTTGTGGAGCCCTCGATTAACCTTGAAATCTTCCTTTAACTTTCCAAACTCTTCCAGGTATAGGCTACGAGACTCTTTTAGGTAATCCCTTATCTGTAGCGTCATCTCCTCAATTTGAGACTTCAAAACATCGTCAATCTTTTTAAGGATGATATCTTGATTGTCTATAATTTTATCCAGAATATGTTTCGATATCTCTCCATTTTTACTGAGTTGCTTGTGCATGTCCAACAACTGTTTTGCAATATCAAGCGTCTGTTTACGAATAACCTTTTCCTGTACCTGAGAATTCTCCCAACTGGTGTAGAGGATCCCCCCAACCGAGAGTATCAACCCTAGCCCTACGAACCAAATTACTACTACTCTGAGAAAATTCCCCTTCATTTATTGGCTCCATTGACAAATTTTTCTACCATAATCATTAGCCTGTCAGCCGAAGCATCTGTGTTTTTTGCAATGGACATTACGTCTCCATGAAGATCCCCACTCCATTCCCTTGCCTCACGCCTGGAGGCTTCAATCAGCACATTAATCGAATAGAGGCTCGCATTGATCTTGTTGAGGAGTTCCCGTGTTTCCTTCATCCTGTTGTAGATCAAACCACCCATTATGACTAAACAGAGGACACCAATTATAATATAGGGTGAGGAGCTTCCAACCATTACACGAATCCCTTTCTAATAGCCTCTAAAGCAGCATTAATCAAAGTGTTCAGCATGTTGGTTTCAATGTCGGGATAGTCCTTAGACAGTTGATCTCTTACCAGCTTGAACTTCTCAGTGCTATCGAGTTGATTATCAGCCGCAGCCAATTTAACCAACTCAAACGCTGCTGCTACAGATCCCGGAGGTAAACATGCCATAGTAACCCCCACAGCCTTGATGATACCAGTGGCAATGGGATTGCCCTTTACCCGGTAGACAAGGCCGATTAACCAAGAGATGAAACGCCACATGGTTCCTCCTATGATACCAACACTGCTTCAACCTCTTCAACAGTGAATCCCAATCTAAGTAATTTACAATGCTCATCCAGTTTAAATTCCTGTTGAATCGTTATTGGTTCATTAGTTTCCATATCCTGCGATTGAATTAATCTATGAGTAGCGTCAGTAATACCATCGCCAATCAACTCTACGTTGTCCCAGATTAGTCTGGAGTCGTAGAGGGTTTGGTAGTAATCCTTCCAATTGTCTTGATGTTCTTTGACGTACTCGTAGTCATATTTAGTATTTAGGTATCTTGCCGGACCTTCCATTATATTAACTCCAATTTAAGTTGTAGATTAAAACAATTTCCATGTTGCATCCAACCTAATGTTGATGCAATAGAGGAAACACATGAATCAAACAAACGTTTACCTCTATGAAGTTGAGCAGGTAACTTCTGTAATCTTTTCTTCACTCTCTTAGCTGTTGCTTTTCTTAGTAAAATGTAGTTCTTAAAGTGTCTGTATCCTAAGAAATCAACTCCTCTACTTACTGGAAACAAATCACACTTCGACAAAACTAGCCTTAGATTAGTCCAGATAAAGTCTTGTATCTTGATAGACAGCTCTCTCAAATAACTTATATCATCATGAAACATGAGAAAGTCATCACAATATCGAATATATGCTTTGACTTTATAGGTTTGTTTAATAAAGAAATCTAGTTCATTTAGATATAGGTTACCAAACCACTGGGAAGTGTAATTACCGATGGGAACTCCGTCAGTTGAATAGATTGTATTCTTTAACAACGCTAGGGTATCTTTGCACCCCACCTTCTTACAAATAATCTTATACAAAATATCATGATTGATAGAGG
>Ga0209777_10003121_pt1 | contig 20923 bp, 17 predicted proteins | sample FrelakmetHBP12HB_FD_187147 | JGI IMG/M metagenome (GOLD analysis project Ga0209777, IMG submission 187147) | Freshwater lake sediment microbial communities from the University of Notre Dame, USA, for methane emissions studies -HBP12 HB (SPAdes)... | ecosystem: Environmental > Aquatic >...
GATGCGCCGGCCAGGGCGAGGGCTTCCGTGCGGGAGCGGCCCGAGAGAATGTGAGTGAGCAGGAGGCGTGACGCGCCGCCCGTGGAGGCGACCCGCGCGGCGTCGGCCGAGGTGATGTGCCCCGCGCCTTCCGCGACCGGGCCGGCCCCAAACGACGCTTCGGAAAGCACTGTGTCGCCGGGGCGGATCAGTGGGAGGAAGTCCTCGGCACGGCTGCAGTCGCCCGAGTAGACGAGGCCCGCTGACGCGCCGCCGCCCGTCGTGGCCCCGGCCGCGCTCGCGGCCTCGCCCGCGGCCACGACGACCCGGAAGGCGTAGCTCTCCTCCTTGTGGGTTACCCGCCGGACTTCGACCTCGAAGGGCCCAATCCGGCGCACGCCTTCCGCGAGAGCCTCGATGTCCAGGGCCTCCGCGGCGAAACCGGGCTCGCCGTTGAGCCCGTCGAGCCGCGCGGCAAGGCCGGCCGGCCCCAGCACGCGGATACGCCGCGGCGGAACGAACTCCCACTTGAGGTAGTGGCGCAACGGAACCAGGTCGACGAAGTGGTCCGGATGGAGATGGCTCACCACGACCCCGGCCAGCGCGCTCGGCTCGATCGTTGAGGCGAGGTTGGCATACGCGCCCTGCCCCAGGTCGAGAAGCAGCGTCGCCTCGCCCGCCCGAAGCAGGTAGGACGACGCAGCCGATCCGGCGCGGTTGGTGTATGCCGGGGCGGCGCCCAGGACGATCAGCTCCATCGACCAAGAGTAAGGGCCGCGCCAATAGCCCTGCTGTCGGCTGTCCGTCACCGGCTCGCCTGGTGGCGCGCCGGGGCAACGGCGTCGGCGGGCCGCCCGGCGACCTACCGGCGGAACCGCTCCGGCAGGACGAGGTCTCCGCGGTCCACCGCCCGCTCGAGCGTCAGGCGGTCGAAGCCTGCCGCCGCCACGATCTCGCACGCTTCCTCGAGACCGAAAGCGAAGCAGTGCGGCAGGTGCGAGTCCGAACCGACTGTGACCCGGCGCCCGCCGAGTTCTCCATATCGCGCCACGACCCACGGCGCCGGGTACGTCTCGCCGGTGGGATGCCGCAGCCCCGATGCGTTCACCTCGAGGGCCGTGCCGCTCTCGACCAGCGCGACGAGGAGCGGCTCGTAAGCCTCGGCGATGGCGGCGTACTCGGCGGCCTTGAACCACGGCAGCAGCCAGCGCTTGCACATGTCCATGTGGCCGAGAGTATCGAAGAGGCCGCTCCGGATCGCCCGGGCTACCTCGGCGAAGTACGGCGCCACGGCCTCGGTCAGCGACTTGCCGGAGACGAAGGACGAAATGCGCTCCCTGGCATACGGCCCGTCGGACAAGGCGTGGACCGAGCCGATCGCGTAGTCGTACGAGTGCGTCGCCAGGTGCTCGCGGATCTGGTCCTCGTACCGGCTCTCGTACGTCAGCTCGACGCCGAACCGGATCGTGACCTTGCCGGCCCAACGCTCGGCGGCGTCGCGGACCACCTGCTCGCGGTGCTTGTACGAGGTGTACTGGTAGGCCGGCGCCCCGGGCATGAAATCGAGATGGTCGGTCAGTGCGATTTCCGGAATCCCGCGCTCGAACGCTTGCGCCGCATACAGCTCCATCGGCACCTGGCTATCGGGCGACAGGTCCGTATGAAGGTGGGCATCGAGCGGGACGTCGAATGCCTGGGCGGGCGGACGGCGGCCGCCCTCTATTGCGTCTCGTGCCACTAAGCCGTCACCAGCCCCAGTTCGTGGCCGACCATGACGAAGGCTTCCAGGCAGCGGTCGAGCTGGGCGATCGAATGCTCGGCCGTGACGATCGTTCGAATTCGGGCCTTGTCAAGCGCGACCGTCGGGTAGACGACCGCCTGGGCGAAAACGCCTTCCTCGAACAGCCGCTGGCTGAAGCGGATGGCGGTGGCCGAGTCGCCCATCATCACCGGCGTGATGGGGGTCTCGGAGACGCCCGTGTCGAAGCCGAGGCGGCGCAGCTCGCCCTTGAAGTGGATCGTGTTCGCCCAGAGGTGGTCGATCAGCTCGGGCTGGTCCTGGAGGACGCGGATCGCGGCCAGGCACGCCGCCGCGACAGCGGGCGGATGGGAAGTGGAGAAGAGGAACGGGCGGGCCCGCTGGATCAGCATCTCGCGAAGCGCCCGGCTGCCGGCCACGTAGCCGCCGAGGACGCCGATCGCCTTGGACAGCGTCCCGACCTGGATGTGGACCCGGCCGTGGAGGTCGAAGTGATCTACGGTACCCCGGCCGTTGCGGCCCAGGACGCCAGAGGCATGGGCGTCGTCCACCATCACCGCGGCCCCGAACTCCTCAGCCGCGGCGACGATCTCCGGCAGCGGAGCGATGTCGCCGTCCATGCTGAAGACGCCGTCCGTGACGACGAGGATGAGCCGGTACGGCGCCCCGCCCGCGTCCGGGCGCCCCTTGTCGCGGGCTTCGCGCAGCAGCTCTCGAAGAGCGGCGATGTCCTTGTGCGCGAAGACGACCCGCGGCGCCTTGCTCATTCGCATCCCGTCGATGATCGAGGCGTGGTTGAGGGCATCCGAGACGATGAGGTCGTTTTCGCCGGTCACGACCGGGATCACGCCGGTGTTGGCCGTGAAGCCCGACTGGAACGTGAGGACCGCCTCGACGTGCTTGAACTCGGCCAGCTCGGCCTCGAGCTTCTCGTGGATCGTCATGTTGCCGGCGATCGTTCGGACGGCTCCGGATCCGACGCCGAAATCGCGGGTCGTCGCCAGGGCGGCCTCGACCAACCGCGGATGCGTGGCCAGGCCCAGGTAGTTGTTCGAGGAGAGGTTGATCAATTCCTTGCCGTCGACGACGACCTCGGCAGCCTGGGGCGAGCTTAGGATGCGCATCGGCCGGTACAGGTTGGCGCGCTTCAGCTCCTCGATCTCGTCCGCCAGGAAACCAAGCGGATCGCCGGGCGTGGTCTCGCCGAGCGGCTTCGGGAGTGCGGTCGGTTGCGCGCCTTCGGTGGGCTTGGAGACATCGGTCATCGCGCGCCTCCTTCGGGCCGGGTCGGACCTATTCCGGCCGTGGGTTAGTTCCATCATATGACCGCGGTCGGGGCTCCGTCCTGTGTCAGGAGGACCCGCACTGCCAGATGTTCGCCCAGTGAGCGCTATTCGCGGAGAGGGGCGGGGAACGTGACACATGTTCACCCGGGGGACGCTACGAGCAGTGCTCTGCTGCGCCGGCCTCGATCATTGCCCGTCGAAGCTGAGCTGGGCTCATGGAAGCTGATCCGAGCGCCCGGAATGGTCCCGTTCACGCCCTCGGGAGCAGAACCGGGCCGTTCCGGGTGGCAAGAAAGGTGCGCCTCTCCTCCGAACGCTCCCCCGGTGGACTTGTGGCATGAAAGGGATCGGGCTCGGCGGCTCGACGCCAGGAGGTGGAAACCCTACGGTTGCCGCCGCCCAATCCCGCCGGTCGTACCCGACGGAGACTGTCAAGCGAACGGCGCCGCTCAAGCCTCCTGCGGAAGGAGAACGACCTTCCCGGCGACGCCCTGGCCCAGCAGGTCGAAGGCCTCGTCGTATCGGGACAGCGGCAGCCTGTGGGTGATGATCGGGCTGACGTCCAGGCCCTCGCGGAGCAGGGCCGCGGTCTTGTACCAGGTGCCCCAGAGCTGGCGGCCGGTGATGCCGTAGACGCGGAGGCCGCGGAAGATGATCGCGTCGTTGAGGTCCAGCGTGACCGGGCGCGAGGGCAGACCGAGAAGCGAGACTCGGCCGCCGTTGGTGGTCATCTCGAAGGCCTGGTGGATCGCCTGCTCGGCGCCGCTCATCTCCAGCACGACGTCGACGCCCGTGCCGCCGGTCTCGCGCCGGATCTCCGCCACGACGTCGCCCGCGCCGTCGAGGACCGTGTCCGCGCCCATGCGGACCGCCATCTCGCGGCGGTGCGGCATCACGTCGGTCGCGAAGACCCGCGCCGCGCCGGCGAACTTGCAGATCGCCACCGCCATCAGCCCGATCGGCCCGCAGCCGAGGACCGCGACCGTCGCCGTCGTGATCTCCTCCACGAACGTGGCGAAGACGGCGTTGCCCATCGGTTCCTGGATCGCGGCGATCTCCGGGGACAGGCTCTCCGACGGCCAGGCGTTGCGCTCGGGCAGGCACATGTACTCGGCGAATGCACCGTCGGCGTCCACGCCGACGATCCGCAGGTTCGCGCAGACGTGCTCGCGGCCGGTCCGGCACTGGTAGCAGGTCCAGTCAACGAGGTGGGTCTCGGCGGCGACGCGGGTGCCCAGCGGGACGGCCCCGGTTCCCGGCCCGTGGGCCACGACCCGGCCGGCCATCTCGTGGCCGAAGATCCGGGGCAGGTACTTACCCAGCCGGCCCTGCGCCCACGGATCCCACCGGTAGATGTGCAGGTCCGTGCCACACAGGGAGACGGCCTCCAGTCTGATCAGGACCTCGCCCGGGCCGGGGCGCGGGACGGGGACCTCGCGCAGCTCCGCGCCGGCCTCGGGCCGGGCCTTGACCAGGGCGCGCATCGTCCGGGGGATGCGCAGGTCCAGCGCCGATGCGGTGGAGATAACGGCAGCAGAGCCGCTGGTGGTGGGCTCTACCTGGGCGGTCTCGCCGGCTCGATCATTGAGCACGGTTCGATTGTGCCACTGATGGCGATCGCCGTTCGGGGCGTCGCGGCCGACGCGGCCGGCCTCCGGGCGGCGCGCTCCTAGCGCACCGGGTCTGCCGCCGGCAGCATCTCGGCAGCACGGCGCCTGGCCAGTTCGCGCTCCGCCGGCGAACCGGCCGGCACCTCGCCGTGCTCGTCGGCGATCGGGTTCGTCAGGCTGCCTACGCCCTCGATCTCGATCCGCACCACGTCGCCCGGCTCCATGAAGACAGGCGGCTCGCGGAAGACGCCGACACCGCTGGGCGTGCCGGTCACGATCAGGTCGCCGGGCTCGAGCGTGACCTCCCGGCTGATGATCGATATCAGCTCGGCGACGCCGAAGAGCATGTCCGAGGTGTTGCCGTCCTGCATGAGGACCGGCTCGCCGGCATCCGGGCCGGTCGCCCGCGTCAACCACGACCGAACGCGCAGGCCGCTCCCGTCGCCGAGCTCGCCGGCCGGGACCAGGCTCGGACCGAGCGGCAGGAAGGTGTCCGAGCCCTTCGCGCGGAGCCACTGGCCGTCGCCCTTCTCGCCGGGGCGGAGGGCCCGGGCCTGGCCCTGCCAGTCGCGGGCCGTGATGTCGTTCGCCGCCGTGTATCCCGCGACGTGGCTCAGGGCCTTCTCCACCTTGACGCCGGTCGCGCGACGGCCGATAACGACCGCCAGCTCGGCCTCGAAATCCAGGGCATGAGTGCCGGCCGGGCGCCGGACCGACTCACCGTCGCCGGTGATTGCGTTGCCGAACATCGAGAAGAGGACCGGCCGGGCCGGCCTCTCCAGGCCCTGCTCGCGGACGTGGTCAAGGTAGTTGTATCCGACGCCGACGATCTTGCCGGGCCGAGGGACAGGGGGACCGAGCCGGACCGTTGCCGGGTCGATGGCGACCTCCTGGAGAGCCTCGGCCCCGATCTCGCCGAGCGCCTCGCGGATCGCGGTCAGCGATGGGTCGAGGCCGACAACCCTCGCCAGGCTCAGCTCCTGGATTTCCTCGGCCAGCCGGTAGGGTGTCAGCTTGGCAAGCGTACCGAGAGTGAGGAGGCGGCCGCTCGGCAGCACGACTGCCACCTGATGGGTTCCGAGATCGGCCCCATTGCCGTTCGCTGGGATGATGGTCACGAGTCGCATCGAAGTCCCTCCAGCGCGGCGATCTCAGGACGTCGGGTCGCCCGAATTCGCAAGTACCCCTTCATTGTCCGCGCACCGCGCAAGCCCTGAGGCCGTCCGGCGGATGGCACGGGTCGCCAGGCTCACACGAGCCTCGCTCCGCTGCGCTGGCCTCGGGTGGCCAACCCGGGGTAAGCGAGCGATCATCGGGCCGGGCCATCCTTGGGGCGTGGAGCAGCCTGTGTGCGCACGGCCCGTTCTGTCGTCGGTGGCGCAGGACGATCTGAGGATAGGCGTGGCAATCCGCCGCTGCCGTGAGCGCAGTGGACGACGCCAGATGGACATCGCCGCCGAAGTCGGGGTGACTCGGCAGTGCGTGTCTCTGCTGGAGCGCGGGCACGTCGATTCCTTCAGCGTGCGCACCGTCCGGGCAATCGCGGCGGCCGTGGGCGTGGACATGCCGTTCGCGCCGCGGGGAAGAGGGGCGCAACTCGACCAGCTGGTCGACGAGGAGCATTCGTCGATGGTCGACGAGGTTGTGGCGCGCCTGGCGGCCGAGGGCTGGGAGACGATGGTCGAGTTCTCCTTCAACGACTATGGCGACCGTGGTTCGGTGGACGTGCTGGCGTGGCGAGCCGAAGAGCGGGCGCTCCTGGTGGTCGAGACGAAGAGCCGTCTGGCCGACCTGCAGCAGACGTGCCGCTCGCTCGATACGAAGGCGCGGGTAGTGCCGCGGCTCGCGGCTCAGGCTCGGGGATGGCGAGCGGCCGCCGTGGGGGTGGTGTTGGTCCTGCAGGAGTCCAGCCGCGAGCGGGCCGCGGTTGCGCGGCGAGCGGCGATCTTCGCCTCGAGCTTCCCGGCGAGGAACCTCGAAGTCCGGACCTGGCTTGGCCGGCCGAACCGACCCCTCCGCGGCCTCTGGTTCTTGCGGATGGCAACTACCAGTTGCGCGAAGCGAGGCCCCCGCGCCGGCAAGGGCGCCCACGGGACTCATGCCGTCCGTTGACTGCTCCTTAATGAGTCGAGGTGGCTCAATCGTCGCTGTAGGCAAGTGCCAATTGCGAACAGCAACGAGCAAAGGACGGGCAAGGCCCTGGCACAGCTCGGCCGTCTTGCGGCGCAAGTACCACTTGCGAACAGTAACAAGCGAGTGCCGGTAGTAACGCCCGGCCCCCCGCCGCGCCCCCCGCGCCGGCCGGCCGCAAACGTAGCACCACGAGCCCCGCCCCTCGCTCGGAACGGGTAGCCTACGGGCGATGCGCGTTCTCGTCCTGAACCCCGGGTCCAGTTCGCTCAAGTCGAGCGTCATCGAGACGGCCTCGATCCCATCGGCCGGCCCGGACGGCCTGTATCAGGCCGCCTCGGCCGCGTCGCTGGCGCCTCTCGGCCAGCTCGGGGTGGACTGGGGCATCGACGCGACCGCGGGCGGGGATCCGGCCGACGACATCCGCGCCCTCTTGATGAGGTACGCCGCCGAGGGCATCCCCCCGGCATCGCTGGCGGCGGTGGGATATCGGGTCGTCCACGGCGGGACCGCGTTCCGGCAGCCCGTGCGCGTGACACCTGAAGTCATCGCGCAGGTCACGGCCCTGACGGACCTCGCCCCGCTCCACAACGGCCTCGCCGCGGAGACCATGGCCGCCGGGCTGGCGGCGATCCCGCATCTCCCCCACGTGGCCGTCTTCGACACCGCCTTCCACGCGACGCTGCCGGAGGAGGCATACCGCTATCCCGTCCCGGAGCGGTGGTACACCGGGTGGGGCGTCCGCCGGTACGGCTTCCACGGCATCTCCGTGGCCTGGTCGGCCGAGCGCGCAGCGGCGCTCCTGTCCCGGCCGGTCGGCGAGCTGCGAACCGTGGTCGCGCATCTCGGCAGCGGCTGCTCCGTGACCGCCGTGAACGGCGGCCGCTCCGTCGCCACCTCGATGGGCCTGACCCCGCTCGAGGGCCTGATGATGGGCACGCGGGCCGGTTCGATCGACCCGGGGATCCTCTTCTACCTGCTCCGGACGGGGCGCCTGAACGCGGACGAGCTGGCCGAGGAGCTGGACCACGGGTCCGGCCTGGTGGGCGTCTCCGGCCGGACCTCAGACGTTCGCGAGCTGCTCCGGATGGAGGCAAACGGCGACGAGCGAGCCACTCTGGCCCTCACCCTCTTCGTCCGGCGCGCCGCGGAGTGCATCGCCGCCGCGGCCACGGCCCTTCCCGTCGTCGACGCGATCGTCTTCACCGGCGGGATCGGCGAGAACGCGGCCGGGTTGCGGGCCCGCATCGTGGCCCGGCTCGGCTCCATCGGCGTGGCGCCCATCGCCGAGGAATCGGTAGCGGAGGACGCCGTCCTGGCGGCGGCTGCGCAGCCGGCGACGGTTGCACCGCCGGCGCCTCTCGCACCCCCCCCGCCGCTTGCGCCGGCGCGCGCTGCACCGCCCGCCCCGGGAAGTTCCCCGGCGGTGCTCCGGATCGTCGCCCGCGAGGACCTGATCGTCGCCCGCGAGGCGGCCCGAATCGTCGGGGCCGCACCCAGCCAATAGCGGGCGGACCTACAACTCGCCGGCGAGCTGGGCGAAGGCCCGGATAAGAGCCGGCCGTCCGGCCGTGGCGGGAAATGGCGAGAGGGGCATCGCGTCGCTGACCGAGCCGCCGTCGAAGCGGACGCGGCGGGCCAGCTCCGCCAGCGCCGAGAGGTCGGCCAGCTGGCCCTCGACGAACGCACGCGTGACCACCTCGCCGTGACCCGGCACGATCGGGCCGTCGGCGACGTCGAGCAGCCGGCCCAGGGTCCCCGGCCAGTCCAGCGGGTAGGAGTCCTCGAAGGAGGGCGGACCACCCTGCTCCACCAGGTCGCCGGCGAAGACCGCGTGCACGTCCGGAACGACGACGACGATGTCGTTGTCCGTGTGGCCGCGCCCGAAGTGCTTCAACTGGACCGCTCGATTGCCGAGCTCCAGTTCGACCCCGTCACGGAATGTCTTGCTCGGCGGCGTGATATGCGTGTCGGTGTATTCCTGGGCGACCTCGGGCATTGCCGCGGCCAGGGCGAACTGTGTCGTCCGGGCGTCGGAGCGGAGGCGCGCCGCGCAGCGCTCGTGACACCACATCTCCCCCGGCAGGAAGGCGGCGTTGCCGAAGGAGTGATCGTAGTGGTGATGGGTGTTGGCCACGATCAGCCGGGCCTGGGTGATCCAGCGGAGCTCGTCGGCCAGCTCACGGCCCTGTCGCTCGGAGCCGCGCGTATCCACGACGAGCGCGGTCTCGTCGCCGACGACGAGGCCGACCGTCACGTTGAAGTCCACGAAGCGGCGGACGAAGATCCCGTCCGCGACCTCGCGCCACATCCGGGCCGCGCGCCCGGCGCCGGGCCGGCTGTTGAGTGTCATCGGCTCGCGGCGACCTCTTCGGCGGAGATATTCAGTAGCGCCCGATCTAGCCCAACCCTCAGCACCAGTTTCGCTCCGCCTCCCCGGTGGTTCGACTGCGCGGTCAATTGCCCGGTTGCGCAACCTTGGAAGAGTACTTCGTGCCGGCATCGCGGCGCACCGCCTGGATGGTCCCACCTCGACGGGGCGCGCCGCCCCGGGGATTCATTCCGCCGAAGCGCGGCGGAGGCGACCGAATCGGCTAGCCCCGCTCGGGCTCGGCCGCCTCGTGGCTCGCCGCCCGGTCGGCCAGGGCGTGCGCGACCGTGTCGAGGGAGAGCAGGGCGCACTTGAGTCGGGCCGGGCTGATCTCGATGCCGATCAGGTCGAGCAGGTCATCGGGGGTCAGCTTCTCGACCTCCTCGACGGTCTTGCCCTTGATCTCGTCCGTCAGCAGCGAGGCACTCGCCTGGCTGATGGCGCAGCCCCGGCCGGTGAAGGCCACGTCGCTCACGACCCCGTCCTTGATGCCGAGCATCATGGTGATGCGGTCGCCGCAGAGCGGGTTCGAACCCTCATACGTCGCCGTCGGGTCGTCCAGGACGCCGAAGTTGTGGGGCCGCCTGTAGTGTTCCAGGATGTAGTCGCGGTAGAGGTCGTCCATAGAAGTCGAGGATACCGTCAGCGCTCGAAGATGCGGACGACTTCCCGCAGACCGGCCGCCAGGGCGTCGATCTCCTCGCGGATCGTGTATACGTTGAAGCTGGCCCGGGCGGTCGCCGCCAGATCGAAGCGCTCGTGGAGCGGCATCGTGCAGTGGTGGCCGGCGCGGACGCAGATGCCGGAGCGGTCCAGGATCTGGGCCACGTCGTGGGGGTGGATGCCCGGCAGGTTGAAGGACACCACACCGCCTCGGGCCTCGGCCTCCGGGCCGTACATCTCGATCGTCGGGATCGCGCGCCGGAGCGCCTCCATGGCGTAGCGGGTCAGTTCTCGCTCGTGAGCCTGGACCGCGTCCATGCCCAGGTCCATCAGGTATTCGGCCGCCGCGCCCATGCCGATCGCAGCCGAGATGTCCGGCGTGCCGGCCTCGAACTTGTACGGGACGTCGTTCCATTCGGAGCGGCGGAGGTGGACCTCGCGGATCATGTCGCCGCCGGCGAGGAACGGCGGCATCGCCTCGAGCAGTTCGCGCCGCGCCCACAGCGCACCCGAACCGGTGGGAGCGAGCGTCTTGTGGCCGGAGAAGACGTAGAAGTCGGCCCCGATCGCCTGGACGTCCACCGGCATGTGCGGCACGGCCTGGGCGCCGTCGATCAGCACGAGCGCGCCGGCGGCGTGGGCCATCTCGGTGAGCTGCTTCACCGGGTTGATCGTGCCCAGCATGTTCGAGACGTGGGTGAAGGCGACGAGTTTGGGCCGGAGGTGCAGCAAGGCCTCGTAGACCTCGAGACGCAAGATGCCCTCATCCGTGATCGGGATGAACTCGAGATCGCCGTCCTTCTCCTGGACCAACAGCTGCCACGGCACCAGGTTGGCGTGGTGCTCCATCTCGGTCAGGACGATGGTGTCGCCGCGGCCGATGTTGCGGCGGCCCCACGAGTAGGCGACGAGGTTGATCGCCTCGGTGGCGTTGCGGACGAAGACGATCTCGGCGGCCTCGGGCGCGTTGATCAGCCTGGCCGTGGAGGCGCGGGCCGCCTCGTAGGCGCCGGTCGCGCGCTCCGCGATCTCGTAGATGCCGCGGTGGATGTTCGAGGAGTACTGGGTGTTGTAGCCGTCCACGGCGTCGATGACGGCCTGCGGCTTGAGGCTGCTCGCGGCGCTGTCGAGGTAGACAAGCGGCTTGCCGAATCGGTTGACGGTGCCGAGGATCGGGAAATCCGCTCGGACACGGACCGGGTCGATCGGGGCGTGGGCAGGGCCGGCAGGCGCGGCGCCCACGTGGCGCGCGGGGACTTCGGCCACGGCATGGTGGATCGCGGAGTGTGTCGTCGTGGTCTCGGCCATCTGGGTCCGCCCTAGTGGGCGGCCTCCGCCGGCACGGCCTCGGCGTCCGGAGCTTCGTCCGTGGCTTCGCCCTCGAGGCCCGCCTCGGCGAGGATCGGCGCGTAGCCCTCCTCCTCCAGGCGCAGGGCCAGGTCCTTGCCCCCGCTGGCAACGATCCGCCCGGCCGCCAGGACGTGGACGCGGTCCGGCGTGATGTAGTTGAGGAGGCGCTGGTAGTGGGTGATCACCAGGACGCCCATGTTCGGGTTGAGCATGGCGTTCACGCCTTCGGCCACGATCCGCAGCGCGTCGATGTCCAGGCCCGAATCTGTCTCATCGAGGATCGCCATCTCGGGCGCCAGGACCGCCATCTGGAGCATCTCGAGCCGCTTCTTCTCGCCCCCGGAGAAACCCTCGTTGACGTAGCGGGCGGCGATCGACTCGTCCATCTGGAGCAGGGCCATCTTCTCGCGGACGAGCTTGCGGAACTCGCCCATCGGGATGCCGCCCTTGAAGGCGTCCGTCGGGTCGACCGTCGGATCGGGGTTGAGGCCGGACCGGCGGGCGTTGATCGCCGACCGCAGGAAGCTCGCCACCGACAGGCCGGGAATCGCCATGGGGTACTGGAAGGCCAGGAACATGCCGAGCCGCGCCCGCTTGTCGGCCGACAGCTTGAGCAGGTCGTGGCCGTGCCAGAGGACCTCGCCGGACTTGACCACGTAGGCCGGGTGGCCCATCAGCGCGTATGCCAGCGTGGTCTTGCCGGAGCCGTTGGGGCCCATGATGGCGTGGACTTCGCCCTTGGTCACGGTCAGGTCGATCCCCTTGAGGATCTCGTGATCGGGCTTCGCGGCCGGGGCCACGTGCAGGTCGCGTATGACGAGGTCTTGGTCGCTCACGTTGACTCGATGGCTCCTTGGCGGTCGGCTGATGGCGGCGGAAGTCGGCTGAAGTCGGCTGAACCTGTCAGTCGGCGAGATTGAGGGGATTAGCTATTCCGGCGGCACGACCCGCTCGGGCGCCGAGCGCCGGCAGGCCGGCTCGGCCGATACGGGCGGTCGTTGGGACGAGATCGGCCAGGGTCATCGAGTCGAGGGCGCCGGCGATGGCGTCCCTCACTCGAACCCACATGAAGTTGACGGTGCAGTGGCCGGCGCGCTCGCAGACGAAGTGGTTGGGATCGTCGGTCACGCAGATCATCGGTGCGATGGGGCCTTCGAGGGCCCGGAGAACCTCGCCCATCACGATCTCCTCGGGGGCACGGGTCAGCTCGTAGCCGCCGTGGGCGCCGCGCGTGCTCTGGACGAGCTCGGCGTCCCGGAGGCTGATCACCAGCTGCTCCAGGTAGGCCCGCGGCAGGTCCTCCTCCTCGGCGATGTCGGTCAGGCTGGCCGGCCCGGTACCGTACCGGCGCGCCAGCTGGGCCATGAGGCGCACGCCGTATTCGCCCTTCGTGGAGAAGGAAACGGCGCCGGTGCTGTGGTACGTCCTGGTGGCCAGTTTGGTGCTCCGTTTCGGCGGTGCGTCCGCCACAGGCGGTCTACCCTCGCCCGGCCGATGCGGATTGCCGCGCCGGCCCGACGGTGGGGCGCTCGGGGGACGCCAGGACCACCATGCGGGTGGCTAGCGAGCGCCTCGACCTTGTCAACGGCGGCCGAACTCGGGGCGGCGCGCGTCAACCAGCGGCCGCGACCAATTCCGACCAAAACCGTCGGATATGAGTATAGGCCACCGAAATCGAGTGTCAAACGAGCGATGGGTTTAGCTCGCTGGGTCTGGCTAGACTTCGACGACGAACGTCACCCGGAATGCCCCGTCCGGGGCTTTGCACTCCAGAACCTCGCCGCAGCTCGTCCGGCTGGCCGTCACGGTCGCCTGCCCCACGGCGATCGCGCGGAACACGGTGGTGACGGTTCCACAGCCGGTGCCGGGTATGCAGGCGATGGGCCCAGCCGCGGAGTACGTGGGGCCGCTCACGATGGCCAGGACCGTGGCGTCTGAGCTCTTCGAGATCTGCCAGTAGGTGTTGTGCAGCACGAGCTTGACTTCGGACCCGACATGGACGAGGAGGCTGCGGCCGTTGTCGGACTCGGTGACATCCAACCCGGCGGGTTCCGCCGTCTGGGCCGGCGAAACGGGCGGAGCCGGGGTCGAGACGGCCGGAGAGACTTCGTACGACGGCGTCGCACCGACCACATCCGGCGTAGAGACAGCGGGCTCAGCCGTGGGCATCGACGCCGGTGGGTTTGAGGTCGCCTGAGCGGTCGGCGAGGAGCCGGCTCCCGCGACACAGCCGGCGAGCAGGATTGCGAGGCCCGCGAGCAAGCCGGTGCCGCCTGCTCGCAGCATGGAACGCGTATTCATCGATTGCGCCTCTCAGCTCTCACCGCGACTGCGGCGGAGGACTCTGACGCGCCGAGGAGCCCGGGAGTTCCCGAGGGTGGGCCCGGGGTGCGAGCCCACCCTCAAAGTGCGCAACAAGCGGAGACGCGGCTGCATGCCGCGTCTCTTTTGTCGTCTAGTGGCCTGACCAGTTGACAGCGTTCGCGGCGTTCACGAGTCCGGCCCCGTAAGCCTCCGCGTCCGAGATCGGGGCGCCGCCGTTGTGGCAATACCCGGTGGCGCAAGCGACACCGGTGAAGTCACCGGCCGAGGTGTCCTTGGCGCTGAGCGGCTGGGTCGTGTTGCCCCAGACGTGCTGCGCTGTTGACTTGAGCACCGCTTCGAGTGCCAGTGGCCGGTGCCGCAACGATGGGTAGCGACTCGCGATCAAGGCTACGACCGCCGAGGCGTGCGGTGTCGCCATCGAGGTGCCCTGGATCGTCGCGTACCAATCGTTCGGGTAGAACTGCGGCCCGAGGTCGCTGCCCAAGAAGGACGGAATCTCGAGTGCCCAGTTGGAGGTGATGCTGAAGTCCTCGAAGGCCGTCGTGCCGTCGGCCGTGGTGTAGGGGAAGCCCGGTGTGCCTCCTCCGTCATAGCGCGGGATGTTGAACTTACGCGCTCCGCCCGGTGCGGCCACGTCGATGCGCGGACCGTAATTGCTGTAGTAGGCCAGCTGGTTCTGCCGCCCGACCCCGGTCGGCTGGTGGAGATAGGACTTCGGCAGGCAGGTGGCGCTGCCCAGTCCGCCGAGGGCGTCGGGCGAGTCTCCGATCGTTCCCGCCGGGCAGGACGCCGACGGAGCGGCCACAACGTTACCGGTCGCCGAGACCATCACGACTCCGGGAATCCCGCCCGGCGTCTCATAGAGGCCGAAGAGGTCGCTCAACGGATCGCCCGGCACGGTCTCGCTGCCGTGGCTGAGCACGCGGCCCCCGGCGCCGACGCGGACGTGCTCGTTGCCGGCTGCCGCGACGATCAGGGTTCCCTTGCTCAGCGCGTACTGGACGGTCTTGACGTACTGCTTGTAGATCAGCGCCTGGGCGGGATCGGTCATGTCGAGGTACCCGCCGAACGAGATGCTCACGACGTCGATGCCGTGGTCGGCTGCGTAGACGAAGGCCGCCAGGATCTCCGAATCGTCGGCGTAGCCGCACCACTGCGAGATCTTCAGGGCGACGAGCTTCACCTTCGGCGCGATGCCGTTGATGCCGACGCCGTCGAGGGCGGCCGCGATGTTGCCGCCGATCCACGACCCGTGGCCGTTCCAGTCGGTGTTTGCCGGTCCCCCATAGAGGCCGGCAAAGTCAGCGTCCGTGAGGCCCACCTCTGGGAATTCCTGCTGGCAGATTGTCGTGGTGCCCTCCATGTCGGTGAAGTCCTTGACATACGCGACTTGCTTGGCGAGCTCTGAGTTCGTGTAGTCGAGGCCGGTGTCGGCAACGCCGACCGTGACGGCCGGGCTGCCGGCGGTCGCCTTCCACGCCTGCGGGGCATCGATGCGGTTGACGTTCCACATCAGGCCCGGGAGGCTGAAGGCTGGGTCGGGCGTGACCTTGCCGTGTCCGGCGGCGGATCCATGGCCCAGCGGCTTATGGAACGCCGGCTTGCCGCCCTCGGGGGGCGACAGGGTCTCGAGGTGGTCGGGTGCGACACCCGAGGCATTCGCGCTTGTCGCGAGATTGCTCAGGGTGGCCGGCCCGGTGACGACGAAGGTGTCGATGCCGGGGAGCTCGTTCACGATTCGGCCGCCGGCGGCCACGATGTCGCCGCGCAGGCCGCTGAAGGTGGAAGCGTCCTTCGACACCACCATGAACCGGTGGCCGGAGTCCGCGTTTCGCGCGGCAACAGTGGCAGGCGCCGCGGCGCCGGCCACTCCGAGTAGAGCGACGGCTGCCGAGACTTCGACCAGCCGCCGGGTGATGCCTGATCGCATGGGTTCCTCCTTCAGCGGGGTGCCTCTGCGTGCTGAGCCCTCGTGCCAGGCTCCCGTAGCTGGCGCTCCTCCTGTGGCCCGGCGTGTGCTACACGTCGCGGCTCCCGCTGCGACGCAATTATGTGCAGTCATGGCAAGTCCCCTCCCGACGACCGAACCGCCGGGCCCCGGCGGCGGTCATATGGTTGGTGAGAACGTCGATTCCCAACGCTCCACGCCGTCATCCGGCGGCGAACTTCGTCCGTCCGCCGGCCGGCGAACGTTTACCATGGGCGGAGTCCTACCCCCAGTGTTCGGAGAGCTAGCGTGTCGTACGACGTTATCGGCAAGATGGGGCGCGTAACGGCGGACATCACCCCGGGGCACCTCGGCGAGGTGTTGATCGAGGTCCGGCAAGGGACGGAGAAATTCCTGGCCGCTGCGTCGGATCCCGACTCGACGATCAAGAAGAACACCCAGGTCCTGGTGGTCGGCAGCCTGGGGGGGCGCACGGTTGAGGTGGCGCCGACCGACAGCGTGAGGCTTCCTCGATGACTGATTTCCAGATAACGCTGCTCGTTGCCGGCGTTGTCGCCCTCATCATCCTGATCCTGATCATCTCCTGGTTCCGGGCGTCCTGGCGGATCGCCGAGCCGGACGAGGCCCTGATCATCTCCGCAATCCGCGGCGGCCATACGGAAGGCATGGGCTTCCGTATCATCACCGGCAGCGGCACTTTCGTGATCCCCGGGCTGGTCAAAGTCCGCACGCTGTCGCTGATGGCCCATGAGAGCGAGATAGTCGTTCCCTGCGTCAGCCAGCAGAAGATCCGCCTCGATCTGCGAGGCGTGGTCGTCTACAAGGTCGGCGACGACAACCGCTCGATCGCCAACGCCGCCCGCCGGTTTCTGGATCGCCCGGCCACGGAGCTCGAATCCAAGGTCATGAACGTCTTCGTCGGCCACCTGCGCGCGATCGCGGGCTCGATGACCGTCGAGGAGATGATCAGCGACCAGGACAAGTTTGCCCAGCAGGTTCGCGAGCGCTGCACCGTCGAGATGGAGTCCTTCGGTCTCGTCATCGACAGCTTCCAGATCCAGTCGATCACCAGCCCGTCGGCCTACATCGAGAACCTGGCCGTCCCTCATCAGGCCGAAGTCGAACAGAATGCCAGGATCGCGCGCGCCGAAGCCGACCAGACCGCGGTTGCCCGCGAGCAGACCGCGCAGGCGCAGATCGCGCAGTCGATCCGGGACACGGAGATCAAGAAGGCCGGTTTCCAGGCCGAAATCGATCGCGCCCAGAAGCAGGCCGGCCAGCAGGGTCCTCTGGCCGAGGCCCAGGCTCGCCAGGCGGTCGTCGAGCAGGAAACGCTCGTCGCCCAGTTGCAGGCCCAGCGAACCGAGCAGCAGCTCCAGGTAGACGTCCGCAAACCGGCCGACGCCGAGGCCTATCGCCAGACCACACTCGCTGCGGCCGGTCGCGACGTACGCATCCGCCAGGCCGAGGCCGCGGCGCAGGAAGTCCGCCTGGCCGCCGAAGCTCAGGCCGGCGCAGTCAAGGTCCAGGCCGAGGCCCAGGCCAACGCCACGAGGATCAACGGTCAGGCCGACGGCGACGCCATCAAGGCTCGCGGTCTCGCCGAAGCTGAGGCGATCAAGGCCAAGGCCATGGCCGAGGCCGCCGGCATCGAGAGCCGCGCCGCGGCCCTGAGCCAGAACCAGGAAGCGGTCATCGCCCAGCAGATCGCCCAGACCCTGCCGGACATCGTCCGCGCGGCGGCCTCGCCGTTCGAGCACGTCGGCCAGTTCACGGTCCTCAACGGAGCCCAGGGCGTGACGAGTGCCCTCTCCGAGGTGATCCAGCAGGCCGGCGCCCTGGCCATGGTTGCCCGCAAGACGATCACGCCGCTGCTGACGGGTCCGGTCCCCGAGCCGACAGACGGCAACGGATCCGCGGCACCGAAGCCGGTCGCGGCAGCCGCCCCGGCGGCCGCCAGGCGCCCGGTCCCGATGAAGCCGGCAGAGGCGCCAAAGCCCGCGGCCCCGAAGGCGCCCGACGCGCCGAAGGGGTAGTCGCGCCGTTGGCTCAATGAGCGACTCCGACAAGTCGAAGCACCCGGCGGAGCCCGACAAGGCCCCGCCGGGCTTCGTTTCTGGCGCCCTCGATGGCGCCGGTGCGGCGAGCGAGTCGCCCGGACTCGTTGCTCCGCCCCGGCCCGCCGAGCCGGTCGCCGCCCGGGACGAGGCCATCGAGACGCTCGCACTGGAGCAGGTCGACGAGCTTCTGGCGATGAAGCCGGGGGGCGCAGAGATGGACCGAATGGTCGCCGCTCTCGAACGGCTCGGCGACAGGGAGTTCGTCGCCACGGCGGCCATGAGCGGCCGGTTGCTCGATCGTCGCTTCCGTGCCATCGATTCCGCGCTGCTGGGTTCCGGGGCGCCGATGGCGCGCCAGCTGGCCGATCTGCGCAAGCTGGCGGCCGGGGTCGACCCGGCCAGGCTCAAGCTCGGCGGCAAGCGCTCGCCCGACGACGAGATCCGCGAGCTGGACCGCTACTTCGAGCGTTTCGCCGATGCCCAGCCGCGCCTCCAGGAGATACTCGACCGGCTCAACGAGGGCCGGTTCCTGCTCGAGCAGGACAACGCCGCAATCGCCGGCGAGGAGTCCTCGCTCGCGACGGAAGTGGAGACGCTCCGACGATACGCCCTGCTGGCCGGCCGGATCGACGCCCATCTCGCGGCCGGGATCGACCAGATCGGGGCGACCGACGCTGCCCGCGCCGATACCCTTCGCCTCGAGCTCCTCGTGGTCGTGAGGCGGCGACACCAGGAGATCCTGACTCAGCAGGCCATCGCAACACAGGGTCTGGCCGCCCTGCGCATCGTCCAGGACAACAACGCCGAGGTGATCCGCGCCGTTGGCTCCGCCGTGACCACAACCACGGCGGCGATGCGCACGGCAGTGATGACCGCCCAGGCCGCGGCCAGCCAGCGCATCGCCCTGGGGCATGTGCAGGCGGCGCAACGAGCCGCCACCACGATGGCGAACCACGCGGCCGCGCTGGAGGCCGGCGCGACGGGACCCGGCGGGGGAGTCGACCGGCTCAAGGATGCCTGGGCCGAGATCTACGCCGCCCTCGATCGCGTCGACGCCCAGAAGGCGCAGGCCCTCCGGACCATCGCCGATGCCGATCGCGAGCTGACCCGGCCGAAGCCGAGAGCCGGCGGCGGCTCGTGACGTAGTCGGGCGCCGGGCCAATACTGTGCTAGTTACTATCGGATGACGTCTGCACGTACTTGACGCTGACTATCAGAACATAGATACTGCCAACCGACAGTAATTCGGGAAAGGCGGTGTCTCTCATGACTCTCTCTGCTACGACCCAGCGCCCGGGAGGCATTTCCCGCCGGTGGCTGGCCATGGGCGCCATGACGCTCGCCCTGATCACCATCGGCCTGGACGCGACGGTCCTGAACCTGGCCCTGCCGACGCTTTCGAATTCGCTCCACGCCTCGGAGTCGCAGCTCCAGTGGTTCGTTACCGCGTACACGCTGGCCCTGGCCGCCGCAATGCTTCCTGCCGGGCTCCTCGGAGATCGGTACGGCCGCAAGGCCGTCCTTCTCGCGGCCATCGCCGTCTTCGGCATCACCTCGGTGGCATGCGCGTACGCTCCCGATCCCAACGCGTTCATCGCCGCCCGAGCCGTCCTGGGCGTCGCGGGCGCCGCGCTGATCGTGATGTCGCTCGCCGTCGTGACGGTCCTCTTCGCGGAAGGGGAGCGGCCGCGGGCCATGGGCGTCTGGGCTGCCGGAAACTTCCTGGCGATGCCGCTCGGGCCGATCGTCGGCGGCTACGTGCTGGCCCACTTCTGGTGGGGCTGGGTCTTCCTCATGAACGTTCCCGTCGCCCTGATCGGCCTGGCGGCGGTGACAGTCTTCGTGCCAGAGTCGCGCAGCGAGCGGCGCCCGAGCATCGATCTCCCCGGAGTCCTGCTCTCCAGCACCGGTCTGGCGATGCTGATGTACGGTCTCGTGCAGGCCGGCGACTACGGCTGGGGCTCGAGCGACGCGATTGTCCCGTCGGTCGTCGCGGTCGCGGTGCTGACCGCCTTCGTCCTGTGGGAGTCGTGGCTCACTGTCAGGCCGGACGGGCAGCCGCTCATCGACCTCGGGCTCTTCCGGTCTCGGAGCTTCAGCGTCGGCCTCGTCCTCGCGGCAGCCGGCATCTTCGGGATGTTCGGCGTCCTCTTCACGCTGCCGCAGTACCTCCAGGCGATCATGGGCGTAGACGCGCAGGGCGCGGGCCTCCGCTTCCTGCCGACGATCGCCGGCCTCATCGTGGGTGCCATTCCGGCGGACCGAGTGGCAGCCCGCATCGGCGCCAGGTTCACAGTAGCCGTCGGCTTTGCGGTACTCGTCGCTGGCATGCTCCTGGGCAGCACCATGACCGTGACCACCGGCGACGGATTCATCGCACTCTTCACGTTCATCGTCGGCGCGGGAGCCGGGTTGGGACTGGCCACGGCAGCCTCGGCGGCAATGGTGGAACTCTCCGCGGAGCGCAGCGGCGTCGGCGGGGCGCTGGTCCAGGCCGTCGTGAAGCTCGGCCCGGCCTTCGGCGCCACCATCCTGGGCAGCGTCCTCAACTCCACGTACCAGGCCCACGTGGCCGTGGCCGGGCTTCCGGCCGCGGCCGCCTCGGCGGTGCAGGGCAGTGTCTTCGGCGGGCTGGAAGTCGCGCGGCAGGTCGGCTCGCCGGCCCTCCTCGACTCCGTCCGGAACGCCTTCGTGGCCGGCATGGACGACGCATCGCGGGTCGCCGCGGCGATCGCCTTCGTGGCGATGGTCGGCGCTCTCGCCCTGCTGCCCGGCCGGTCGCCGGCAACCGCCGCCGACTCGCCGGTCGCTCCGGCGGAGACGGACAAGGGCGCCGAGCCCGCGATCGTTGCCGGCTGATCACGCGCGTCGTTCGGAGACGGGCCGCCGGTCCAAACCCCGGCGGCCGATCCCGTCACATTGGTGGGCTTTCGGCCCCACAATCGTGCCTCGAGGCGCGAGAATGTACCCATGAGCGATTTGCCGGTGGCCGATCGACCCGGTTTACGCGAGCGCAAGAAGGCGAAGACGCGAGCCGCGATCCAGGAGCACGCCCTGCGGCTCTTTCGCGAGCAGGGCTATGACGCCACCACCGTCGAGCAGATCGCCGAGGCGGCCGAAGTATCGCCCAGCACCTTCTTCCGCTACTTCGGCTCAAAGGAAGATGTCGTCGCCTACGACGCCCTCGATCCCATCCTGATTGAGGCCTGGCGCGCCCAGCCATCGGATCTCGCGCCGATCACAGCGCTGCGACGAGCCATCGAAGTCGCCTTTCGCGGGCTCACGGCCGAGCAGACAGCCGAGATGGTGAGTCGCGGCCGACTGCTCTATTCGGAACCGGAATTGCGCTCGGCGGCTATCTCCGAGTTGATCCGGTCGAGCCAGATGATGGTCGACGAACTGGCGGCAAAGCTTGGCCGCTCGCCGGATGACTTCGAGGTTC
>Ga0209777_10003122_pt1 | contig 20914 bp, 19 predicted proteins | sample FrelakmetHBP12HB_FD_187147 | JGI IMG/M metagenome (GOLD analysis project Ga0209777, IMG submission 187147) | Freshwater lake sediment microbial communities from the University of Notre Dame, USA, for methane emissions studies -HBP12 HB (SPAdes)... | ecosystem: Environmental > Aquatic >...
TGTCCTGGCTGTCCTGCTCTTCCTGCCCAAGGTGCTCAACAATTATTGGCTGGAGATATTTATCCTGATCTTTTTTTATGCCTATCTGGGTCAGTGCTGGAATGTCTTGACCGGTTATACTGGCAACATATCCCTCGGCCATGCCCTGTATGTGGGGATTGGGGCCTATACCTCAACCCGTCTGGCCATTGTCTTTGGTCTGAGTCCCTGGGCGGGGATGTTCATCGGGGCCTTGCTGGCTATGGCCGTCGGCTTGTTTGTCGGTTTTTTGGGTTTCCGTTTCGGCCTGAAAGGGGTCTATTTTGTTTTGATTACCATCGCTTTTGCCGAGATCGGCCGATTGATTGCCTTGCACATGGAGAGTCTGGGTTCCTTCATGGGTTTGTTCCTCGATTTTAAACCTGGATTTTGGAATATGCATTTCAAAGGGAACCTCCCCTATTATTATATAGCCTTGGGGTTGCTCCTCTTTTCTGTGATTGTGGTCAGGGCCTTAGAAGTTTCCAAAATCGGTCGCTATCTGGTCGCTATTCGGGAGGATGAGGATGCGGCCGAAAGTCTGGGGGTCAATACCTTTAAATACAAGATGTGGGCCATTGCCTTGAGTTCTTTTATGACCGCCCTGGGTGGAACCTTCGATGCCAATCGGATTTTTCATTTGAGCCCGGACCGCGTCATGAGCATGGCCTTATCCATTGAAATCATCCTGCGCCCTATTATCGGCGGCATGGGCACGGTATTGGGACCTATTGTCGGTTCCTTTCTGATCACCCTGCCGGCAGAATGGACCCGGGCCTATTTGTCGGAAGTGGGACGCCCGGGCCTGCATATGGTCATTTACGGTTTTGTGCTGATCTTTGCCGTGTTCTTTTTTCCCAGGGGCATCATGCCCTTTTTGAACAAGGTGTTCAAACCCTTCCTGGAGAAGGACAAGTAACACAATATCTTTTCAATGGAATTATTAACGGTCTCATAATAATCTTGTAAGGAAAAAGGTGAACCTTTTAACTGTAGAAAAAATAGAGAAAAGCTTCGGTGGTCTTCAAGCCCTGAATCAAATTTCTTTAGAGATAAATCCCCGGGAAATAGTCGCCGTCATTGGCCCAAACGGGGCGGGAAAGACCACCTTGTTCAATGTCCTGACCGGTTTTCTCTATCCGGACAAGGGACAGGCCTATTTTCAGGGGCAATCGGTTTTGGGCTTGAAACCCCATCAGATCTGCCGTCTGGGGATGGTACGGACCTTCCAGATTGTTAAGCCCTTCGTAGAATTAACGGTTTTAGATAATGTCATCGTAGCCGCTTATAATCGTTTGCCCTCTTTGGGTGAGGCCACTCGAAAGGCGAGAGAGGTTATTGAGTTTGTGGGCCTGAGAGATAAACAATCGACCCTGGCCAATGAATTGACCCTTCCCCATCGGAAACGCCTGGAGTTGGCCAGGGCCCTAGCCACAGAGCCTACCCTCTTAATGCTGGATGAAGTCATGGCGGGCATCAATCCAACGGAAACCGATACCCTGATCAAGCTGATCCAAGAGATCAATCAGCAAGGGGTCACCATCCTGCTGATCGAACACGTCATGCGCGGGGTCATGGCCCTGTCACAACGGATTGTGGTCCTCAATTTTGGGGAAAAGATCGCCGAGGGTCTGCCTGAAGAGGTGACCCAAAATCCCTTGGTTGTCGAGGCCTATTTGGGAGAGGATTTTAAACCTTGCTGAAAATTGAGAACGTCGATGTCTTTTATGGGGATTTGCAGGCCCTAAGGAATATTTCTCTGGAAGTGGCTGAAGGGGAGATCGTCACCGTTATCGGTTCCAACGGGGCCGGAAAATCGACTACCCTCAAAACCATTTCCGGTATGCTGCGGGCCCGCAAGGGTTCCATTACTTGGTACAATCAACTGATCACCCGATGGTCCACTTCAGACATTGTCGCCAAGGGTATCATCCAGATTCCTGAAGGGCGGCAGCTTTTCCCCTCCATGACGGTCCTGGAAAATCTGGAACTGGGGGCTTTGAATCCCATGGCTCGTAAAGATAAGGTGGAAAATCTGAAAAAAGTCTTTGAGCTTTTCCCCCGATTGGAAGAAAGGAAAACTCAGACCGCCGGCACCTTGTCCGGAGGAGAACAGCAGATGCTGGCCATGGGAAGGGGCCTGATGTCCAAGCCCAAGATCCTGATGTTGGACGAACCTTCCTTGGGCCTGTCCCCGATTCTGGTCAGCAGCATCTTCAACATTATCCGCCAAATCAATGAGGAAGGGACCACGATTCTTCTGGTGGAGCAAAACGTCTATAATGCCCTGCGCATGGCCAAAAGAGCCTATGTCTTGGAAAACGGAGAAATGATTAAGCACGGCCCCTGCCATGAACTGCTGCTGGACGATCACATCTGTCGGGCTTATCTGGGATTTTGATTTTTTAGAAATTGCCTTTTTAAGATATTATTCAATGAATAAAACCACATTAGAGAAAGTTAACAGGGCCTTTAATATTGACCAGCATTGAAGAAAATCAAGGAGGGAATGATTATGGAAAAGAAGGTAAGTCGAAGGGAGTTTTTGAAGGTATCGGTAGCCACGAGTGCCGTCTTATCTATGGCCCCAAGTATCACTCTCGCTCAAGAACCAAAAGCGATTCAGCTTGTCAGGCCTCAAATTAGTAGTGGTAATCCCTTAATGCCATTGTTATGGAAAAGGATGTCGTCAAGGGAATTCAATCCAGAACCCTTGCCCTTGGAGGTTCTCTCAAATATACTTTGGGCGGCTTTTGGAATCAATCGCCCCGACGGGAGGAGAACCGCACCTACAGCCAGTAACCGCCAGGAAATCGATATTTATGTGACTGCAGCCAACGGTCTCTACCTCTACGATGCCAAAACGAATCTATTGAATCCCATTCTGGCAGAGGACATCCGGGGGATGACAGGTCGTCAATCTTATGTCAAACTGGCATCCGTAAATCTTGTCTATGTGGCTGATTATTCCAAGATGGGCACAGCCACAAATGAAGATAAAATTCTCTTATCAGCGGCCGATACAGGGTTTATCAGTGAAAATGTTTATCTTTATTGTGCTTCCGAAGGCCTGGTGACGGTGGTGCGTGCAAACATAGACAGGCCGGCCTTGGCGACCTTGATGAAGCTTCGACCGGACCAGAAGATCGTTCTTGCCCAATCGATAGGATATCCCAAGAAATGAATATAAGAAATAATTGGATAACTCTCATTTATTCTCCGGCCTAACCCAGGAACTGCTGCCGGACGTCACATCTGCCGGGCTTATCTGGGGGTTTGATTTTTTGAAGTTGCTTTTACAAAGAAAAAATAGGGAAGTCCAATCAACTGGCAAATTTTCCTTGACAACCTTGGGTGCTATTTCTATACTTTATTCGCGGTAATGGTAGAGTAAGGATTTATTTATGCCCCTGCACTTTTTATCTTGTTAAGAGGTGAAGAGAAACTTTTCCCTGATGTCCTACCGCCGGTGAGGCAAAACGAAGGTTTTGCGCTTAAAGCTGTCTCCAGTAGGTCACAAGAGAATTCCTGATAGGAACATCAGTGAATGTGGAGGATAGCGGATGGGTTTGCCTTATTTACAAAGCCGCCATGGATGGTGTTCATACCGTCCATGGTCTTGATGACATTACATTTAGAGGCCATGGGTAAAGAGACTCATGGCCTTTTCGCTTTTTTAAATAGCATTGGGTTGGCGGGTGACAAGTGAAGCAAGAACGTATGCTGGTAAATGATGACAGATTGGTGAATTCACAAAAAAAGGAGGGTATATGGACAAAAAAATTTTTTTGAATGAGAAAGACATTCCAAAAGAGTGGTACAACATTCAAGCAGATTTACCTCATCCACTTCCACCTCCACTCAATCCTGCGACCGGGGAACCGATTACGCCTGACATGCTCGCACCGGTATTCCCTATGAACCTGATTGAACAGGAAGTGAGTACCGAGAGATGGATCAAGATCCCGGATGAGGTACTGACGAAACTCCTCATGTGGAGGCCATCACCCCTCTACAGGGCAAATGCCTTGGAGAAGTTTCTCGGCACACCGGCCCGCATCTACTACAAGAATGAAGGCGTGAGCCCTCCTGGCAGCCATAAGCCCAATACTTCAATAGCACAGGTTTATTACAATAAAGTATTCGGGATAAAAAGAATCACTACGGAAACAGGGGCAGGCCAATGGGGCAGCGCTCTCGCCTTTGCCTGCAATCAATTCGGCCTTGAATCAAAGGTTTATATGGTCCGGATAAGCTACAATCAAAAACCGTATAGAAGAGTGATGATGGAAACCTGGGGGTCGAAATGCATACCGAGTCCAAGTCCTGAAACCAATGCCGGCAAAAAATTCTTTAAAGAAAACCCTGAGCATCCCGGAAGCCTGGGTATTGCCATCAGTGAAGCAATAGAAGATGCGGTGACCTCAAAGGATACACGCTATGCACTCGGCAGTGTGCTCAATCATGTATTGATGCATCAGACGATTATAGGTCTTGAAGCCCAGAAACAGATGCAGGTGGTAAACGAGTATCCTGATATAATAATAGCTTGTGCCGGTGGGGGCAGCAACTTCGCAGGTCTGGCTTTCCCTTATGTGAGAGATAAGATACACGGAAAAAAGCTGAGGGTAATAGCCTGCGAGCCGTCTTCGTGTCCGACGATGACTAAAGGTCCTTATGTCTATGATTTTGGTGATACCGCCCAGACGACGCCCCTTCTACCGATGTATTCTCTTGGAGCTTCGTTCATTCCTGCCTCCATTCATGCCGGTGGTCTGCGGTACCACGGAATGGCACCCCTTGTGAGTAGAGTCCTCACAGACGGGCTCATAGAGGCAAAGGCCTATAATCAACTTCAGACCTTTGCGGCAGGTCTGACCTGGGCAAGGACAGAAGGATTCATCTCCGCCCCGGAGACAAACCATGCCATCGCCTGTGTGATAGAAGAGGCAAACAAGGCCAAGGAGGAAGGGAAAGAAAAGGTAATCCTCCTCAACTGGAGCGGTCATGGCATTATCGACCTCGCGGCGTATGATGCATATTTGGCAGGGAAGCTGACAGACTATTCAATGCCCGATGAGGAGATCGCAAGACTTGTAGAAAAGCTGAAAAAGATAGCCTGACACCCTGACGTTTCGGGTTTCAGATAAAACTCTGAAACCCGAAACATTCTTACAAGGGGTATTATGGAGATATACTGCACCCAACTTGGGATGGTGGCGGAGTTTTCTTATTGTCTGTCGATGAATGAAAAGCTGCCCTGCAGGAATATGATCGGCTGCTGGCAGGGAAGAATGGAAATAGTTCAATTCCTTCAAGAGAGATTCTCTAAAGAGGATCTAATAAAGATTTTCAGTCGTTTGCCCAAATCAAAAATTGACCGCATTTTAGATTCTGCCCTATCTGCTCCCAAGGAGGATTGAATGTTGCTCGCTGGGAGGGTAATATGTCCTGACCAGCATTTGAGTTGACGGAAAGTGTCAAGATAACCCTTCTTGCAATTTACACAAGTCCTTACCCTTGCCATAATTTGTATTAACGATTACGATTTGAATTGCTTAAGCCTTTGAATCTCTCTTTAATATTTTTTATTTGGTTTTTTGCAGGACGGCTACTGATAGTAAACCATCAGACCTTTCCCAAGCAGCATATAAACGATCTGGAGTATCGCCTGTATACCAGTAATTAACTTCTACATCTTTCCGTTCTTGCTGATATTTAAGGGAGAGACAAATCATGTTCCCTTCTTTTTTGATTTTCACTTTATGCTTCCATTCACCATTAACCGTAACATAAATACACTGGGCGGTATCACTTTCAATTTTTTCCACAACCAATTTGTGAAGAGGCCCGGGTAGGAATTTGCCTACCCACACTCCGCTCAAAGAACTAAATTCCCCTTCTGCCGGCAAAATTTTGTAATCCGAAAGTTTAAAAGTATTGAGTTCCTTCGAGCTTAAAGTCAAAGGTTGGGGGAAATTGGAGATTTTTTTTAATTCATTGAAAGTCCCTTCGGTGTTTCTGCTTCTATATATTCCATATAGCAGGCCATTATTTATTCGAAATTTATTAAACTGATCTCCTGGCTTATCTAACTTAGTACTGCCAAACAAGTCAGCATCTTTAATTTTCCCTATAAATACACCATATTCATTAACGGAGTAGTCAATTAGAATCCAAAGATTTGGGAATATAGTTATCTCTATCCCCTTAGAGGTAAGTCCTCCAACTTCCATACTTCTTCTCATTCTTGTCCCTTCCCATACCCCAATAAAAGCTTGAGGATTGAAAACTTCCTCAGCTAATGAAAGGGAGAAGTTAACTAAGCTAATGAAGATAAAAATCGCCACAAAAATTCGAAGACGGAGACTCTTAAAGTTAATCCTCATATTAATCTCCTCAAAAAAATGTAAAAAGAAGGACAATCAATGCCAAAAAAAAAAATTTCTCATAATAAACCTTCCCATCTTTCGGATCTGCCCAAAACAAAGACCCCATATCTCTTTTGAGAAATGGGGTCTTTTATTCTTCCATCGACACTCCTTGGTTAAAGGTTGTCAACAAGAAAACTTAATATGGAGGAATTTTTACCAATTAATTGCTAAAAAGTCAATAATGCTTTTATTGGCTGGTCAGCACTTCTTCAAATATGTTCGTTCCTGAGCCTTCACGCGACTCCCATTGGAAATGCTCCAAGAGGCGGATTCTTCCATCAGGAGTCCTCTTTATCTCACAGGTCAAGTATGCACCGTCTAACCGCCCCTCAGTAAATCAAGACTGTATTTATAATTTTATGTACGTCATATACCAAGAGAGAGACAGGTCCCCCATCATATACCGTCAATATTCTCCCTCTTCGAAGGTGATTCCCATGTGGCGTCCCATCAAGGTGAACTGGCCCAAGGTCATCTCGTAACCGGTTTGTATACGGCAGCCACGCTTCCTGGCTCCCTCCAGCCATGGGGTGATCTCCGGCTCTGTCACCACATCGGCAACGAAGGTGCCGGCTTGAAGACTGTCCAGGGGGTACGGCGTATTTGGGTCGCCGTTCATGCCGACAGGGGTGGCATTAACGGCAAGGTCGAAGCCGTTGAGTGATACGAGTGCCTTGGACAAAGCCACGCCGGGGTATCGCGATGCGATCAGGTCAATAAGCTGCTGCTGTCTGGCACTGTCCGTATCGATAACGACAAGTTCTGCGGCCTTGGCCTCTGCAATCGCATAGGCAATGGCGCCCCCGGCGCCTCCGGCTCCAAATACCATGGCACGCTTCCCTCTTATATCGAATCGGTTCCGCCGCAGGGCCTCGAGAAAGCCCAGGCCGTCGACCATATCGCCAATGAGCCTTCCCTGTTCCGTCCTCCGGAGGACATTGACCGCACCTAGATCGCGGGCCCGAGGCGAGAGTTCGTCGGCCTGCCGCGCCGCCTCCTGTTTGTGGGGTATGGTGATTACGCACCCGGGACAATTCCGCCAGCCTCTGAGGAGGGAAAAGAAGTGGACCACCTCGGCCGGACGCACATCGACGGGGATCATGACTCCGTCGATGCGTTTCTCCAAGAAGTAACGGTTAAATAGGGTCGGCGATTTCACTTGGGAGATGGGATGCCCGATCATCGGATACACGAATGTTCGTCCCGAGGGGATTTGAAGTTCGATTGTCATCTGCTTGCCTCGTCTTGAAAATAGCACCGAATATTGGGGAAAGGCCCTGTCAAGAGAAAAGGGAAATCCTGCAGCCACCGCTCTTGCTATGCGTGTCATAATATAGTTAGATCAAACCTATTCCTCCCTGTCAAGAAATTAGTATGGTGTTCCCAGATTTAACATATATTCTTCTGTAAGGGTACTGCTCCGCTAATCCGCATATTCGCCGCCTAAAAAAGATCGATAGAATCGCAGTTCGCTGGCTGGTATATCTCCCTCATCCGGGAATATAGCCTCGGGACTTCTGTTCTTCGCCGTAGCCTCGGGTCGAGGAACGTTGCTACGCTTTACCTCAATGATGAAGCCAGTCTGATGATGGCCGTCTTCAAAAACAAAACCATAATCGATTGTTCCGACAATGACAGGCATTATGAAGTCGGCTTTTTGGGTGATCCTCTTCAATTCCTCCACGCTAATGTTCACCGTCCAATCCTGAGTGATGGTATCGCCTGGAAAAAGCGTAAATCCAAACGGATCTAAAGGCCGTGTTTTTGTTTGGGTAATAATTTTATGTTGAGTTTTACGTGGGTCGTAATCATGGTCGATACCAATTGCAGGCGCAATAACCTGAAGGTTAATCCATACGTGCGTTGCTGGAGAATGGCCTATGTTTTTGAGTTGGAACCGAAGGGTAATGTTGGCCCCATTAACGTTGTAGTATAATGGCCCGCCCACCCCAATATCGGCCGTTACCCAAGGTCTTTCCGTTGCAAGAAAGTTATCACGATTGAGCTGATTTGCATCAGAGGCAGCCTTAGCGGCATCTTTCGCCGCAGCAATGGACTCTTTCATATGTCTTTCCGTTGTAAGAAAGTTATCACGATTAAGTTGATTCGCATCAGAGGCAGCTTTAGCAGCATCTTTCGTCGCAGCAATGGACTCCTTCATATCGGATGCTTGCTGTTTTGCAAATTTCTCGAGGCCTGCAGTAGACTTCCAGAGGTAAATGGTGGATATAGCGAGCACAATTGTAAAAATGGCAATTAACGCAGAACTTATTGCATTAAAAAGACGGTCATGTTTTTCGATGTAACTAATTATTCCAGAATTTATGTTGTTACTGTCAGTTGAAATTGTCTGGGGTGCAAGTTTTTCTACGCTTGGTTGTTTTTCGTTTTGATTTTGCTCAGCCATGTGTTTTGTCACCTATTGGGCGCTAATGCGGCGTTGACCCGTGGCCCGAAGCTTGCGGGGCCAAAGGCCATGCAAGCGAGGGACATCGCGGTCCAATGGCCTGGTTGGCGACCGCCTGCGGCGGAGCCGGCCGGACATGGACCCGATAGCGCCAACGCCTGGGCTGAGCCAGAGGCAACGCCCTTTGTTGCCGATTGGCTCCAGCCCGTTGTTATGCGATCGCATTCTCATTAGCGACTATCCACAATACGCAGCAGATGAGACGCGAGCAGCACCATCTCTTGCGCCTCGGAACTGTCATTGATAGTAATGGTTCTATGGGAATGCGGATTCTTGTAGGAACCGATTGCGCCAGCGAAAAGATGCGATAGAGCTTCCCTCTCTGGTCGATTCTGCTGTTGATTTGTTAATGGTCCATTGTCTGGGTTGAATGCGCGGCGCATTAGGTCCACGCCAATATCGGTTTCCGCGAAACCACCCTTAGCCCTCACGGCTTCTTCTACAGCACGAAATGCGATAAACACTGCATCAGAAAGTTCTCCTCTTGCGAGGGCAATCCAAACACGATCTGCAATGGACGGGTGAAGCATCGCCTTTGGTAGGGAGGCGGCACGGCGAAACTGATCAAAGCGATTGCGATCCAGCAATTCCCGTCCACGGCGCCCAAACATGCGGAAGCCATTTTGGCCGTTTATCCCTGGGGCTGGCAGCAAGAACGCGTTGACCTCTAACCAATGCAACGCTTCTATCAGAGCCACTTCAATTTCTTGCTGTTGATTTCGCAGCAATCGTTGTACTTGACCCACCCGCGATTCAGTGGAAATGATCACGTTCCTATGAACGATACCATTCTGCAAGTTGCGTTGCGCCACCTGAAGCAGTTGGTAGGCAAGCTCCTCAGGCGCAAGGCCAAGGATAACCTGTGGGTCATCGATGAGATCGAGAATGTTCATTGTGCTCCTTCGTTCATCATTGCAGCATTGGCGACGCCGCAGGCGTCGCCAACGTCCGGGCTGAGAGGTGCGAGTGTAACGAGCGTCCTTCTCCAGCCCGTTGTTACTAAATAGGGACAGCGACCATTTTCTCTGGTCTCCATGAAGCCTAATAATCGGGCGCTGTCCCTATTTTAAAGAATCAGTGCTAACAGTGTAAATATTTTTTTCATATTATCTCCTTTTCATGCTTAACATGGGCATCAGCGGGAGCCGAGTTTATCGGCGATCTGGTGCATGCCTTGGTTGGGCAAAACTGATGCTTGCGATGGCGTATCCTTCAGAAAATCACTTGGGATAATTGTCTTCGGGATTGAGATCTGATACGAGGAAAATGAAGGAGATGGGCCACTCCATATCTCTATACCGACCATCACAAAGTAGTTGCCTTCAAACTCCTCCGACAGTCGTTTGAAGTCGTCCCTGGGCACTGCCTTGCTCTGTTGTCTGAAGCGGGTTGCACCGAAGCCGTAAGTCTTGGGCATAGTAATTGTCAATTCGCTGGATGTCCACTCGATTTGAACCGGCACAACCTTCCCGTCAAGTGTCATTGATGGAAAGTCCCTCTTTAGTTGACGGTAGTCTCTGTGCTTTGCTTCTATAGCATCTTTTGTCTTCTGTTGCAGAGTCCTCTGGTCGAGGCTTCGCTCAATCCATGAACCAACGCCGAGAAGGGCAACAAAACCCATTATCGCCATCGCCGTGAGACCAAAGTTTCGTAGTTCCCTCTGAAACTTGCTAACAATCTGCTTTTCAGGGTGACCTTTTACTTCATCAACCATTTTCGACGTTAATATTGCATCAATACCCCATCCAGCGCCGAACAGGCCAAGCGTCAGCAACCAGATGACACCACTTACCCTTTTCCTGCAGTAGAACCGATGAATTCCTAACCAACCCAGAAAAAACCAAAGCAGGTAAGCGGTACGTTTTGTTTTCATGCGCTGTTCTCCTTTCTGGCTCTATATGCCCAAACGGCTGAACTGTGCGGCGCGATTTTTTGCGTCCGCACCATTGAGATGTTATCTGTCCAATTTTCCTTTTCTTGCTATCTATCAATACTATGTAGTATCGAGAGCGTGTAAGGAACTATCAATTAGCACTCGGCTAAAAGTTACTGATCTATTTCTTGTGAGTCGTGATTAGTCTTACTATATGAGGCGCCTTTGAAGTAGGTGTTCATGTTTGCCTTGAACAAAAAGAAAAGGGTACCAATCCAAAAATATTTCATAATTTCGGTGAAAAAGTATACATTCGACACTGAACGTTGACCTGGGATGACCATCATTCCTCTCCACGCATCCCACTCATTTAGTCCAAAGAGGAGTAACCCGAACACTACCCACGACAATCTTGCCAAATTTATACCTCTCAATAAGCCTACGGCAATCAAGAGCTTCAAAACACTAACTCCAATTTCATATAGGGATAGACTGTTCCTTATGGCAATAGCTGTGGCATTTGAGCTCTGCAACAAAGGTAAGATTTCATATATTCCTAACCCGAATTCGATAATTGTTTCTACGATAATAATCCAAGCTAACGCAATGACTCCTGGTGGCCTCTTAAACGTGGTAGTATTGGTGCTATCTTTAGACTTTTGTTGCATGTGATACCTCCTTTCGTTTCCTGCACAGAGCAGATAACGAAGAATTCACCGGGAGGAGCGGCATTTTGCTCCGATCCGGTGGAATGACGGGTTATGAAACCATTTGGATTCCTTTCTTGCAGGTTGTTAGTGACCGTTCCCCGTCCCTATTCTCTTCAAGGGCTTTGCTGCATTACTTAGTAGGCTTATAAACAAAGACCCCTGACTTATTGATATAACCTATTGCATTATCCTGTTTTCTACCTGTAACGGTCCCACCTTCCATTGACACGTCTACCCCACCGCTAAGTATATCTATTCGGGCCAATCCATTATGGAAGTCGTCGGCGCTGCCTAGTTTGCCAGTAATGGCCACCAGGCCCCGTTTATCTATATAGCACCAGTCGCCATTTAACAGCATCGGACCCACCACTGGATTATCGACCACAATACCCTTGATGCTCGCGCGAGCCAATCCATCGGAGAATTTCTCAGCTGCTGTGAATCTTGGCTGGATAACAATGTTACCATTCTTATCGATGTACCCGTATTTACGTCCAACATATCCTTCTGATCCCATCCGATCAACATTCATTTTCAGTTTACCCCCGATTCCTACGCACGCCAGTCCCTCATAAAATCTGTTAGCAATATCAAACTGCATGTTTACAGCCACTCTGCCTGCTCTATCTATATAACCCCACTTGGCCCCAATCTTAACAGGCGCCAAACCCTCGGAAAATGCGTGAGCATCATCATAGTTGAAGTTGATACACGCTTTCCCGAACTTATCGATATAGCCCCATTTCTTACCCAATCGCACACGTGCAAAACCTTCGGAAAAATGATCTACACCATCAAATTGAGGCTTAACAACAATTTTCCCGGACTTCGAAATAAAACCATATTTATCATTTAGCTTAATGATTGCCAAGCCCTCTGAAAATTCAAATGCCATGTCAAATTGTGGCTTTATGATGGTCTTGCCAAGCCTGTCTATATAGCCGCGCTTATTCTCGTGATCCTTGACCACAGCCAATCCATCCGAAAAAAGGCCAGCACTAGAGAACTCTTTCATGTCGATGACCACTCTGCCTTGTCCATCAATATAACTACCTTTCTCATTCATAACGACCAATGCTAGACCTTCAGAAAAAGGCTGCGCCTTATCGAACTGGGGAGGAATTACCACATTCCCTTTCTTATCGATATAGCCGTACTTCCCATTCTTGACGATTAAGAATAGATCAACACTATCATTCGCAATTACGACCCCAGATCCTGTCAGATAAGGCCAACCAAAAGTTCCAAAAACAAAAACAGAGACCAAACACAGGATGATCCCAGGCACAATTGCTCTTCTCTTCATGGCATTCTCCTTTCTGCTGATGAAATGCGGCACCAGGTCGTAGCTACCGTACAGGAGACTATTTTCCTAAGTTGGTTACTGTACCATAGTGAACAACTTCGTCTGTCCATTTGTACCTCCTTCCTTGCCAGTTGGTTCATAACAATATATTGAATAGTTTCTATTTAATATCAGGAAATTCTGAGATCGTTAATATCAAAATAAAATTATGTTGATAAATCTATTTGATATTATTACTTTTATCAAGTTGTTCAATATCTGAATTATTTTCTTGAGAGGTTTCTGTTCACTTTTAGTGTTCTGCCCAAAACAAAAAACCCCATATCTCTTTTGAGAAATGGGGTCTGTTACTCTTCCATCGACACTCCTTGTCTAAAGGTTGTCAACAAGAAAACTTAATAGGAATTTAAAGTGTAATAAAGGGCTTCCATGAAAAATTATTATAATTAAGATCGAAGGTTTTGTCAAAAAGTTTCGATTGAGATCGAAAGTTTTCTTTCAGCGTACTGAAAGGCCCCCTTTCAATAATTCTGGAGGGCCACAGGGCTAATCTTTATCAAAGAAGCCTTGCTTCTTAAGCTTGGTGATAATTTCATCCGCCTCTTCAAGGACTGTTTTTTCCCTATCTGTTCTCAAAACAAGGTCGGCTGCTTGATAGTAAAGGTCTTTAAATTTTTTCCACAAAATGGCAATGTCCTCTTCTAAAGATGTATTGGGGTTGACTCTGGGACGGTCATGCTGTTTTACTCTCTCGGCCAGGATTTTTAAATTAGCCTCGAGCAAGATGACCATCCCGGATCCCTTGAGCACATCCACATTCCATTGATAACGAACAGTTCCTCCTCCCAGGGCGATGACAGAATGGTCCATTTGGGAGAATCGCTTGCAAATCTGATATTCTCTCTGACGGAAGCCCAACCAGGTCTCCTCGGCCACAATGTCGTGAATCCTCTTTCCGGCTTCTTTTTCCATTATCTGGTCTAGGTCGAGGAAAGGCCAGCGAAGCTTCCGAGCAATGGCTTTCCCAACAACCGTCTTCCCAGACCCGATCATTCCACAAAGATATATATTCATAACTCACTTAAAATTTAGCAGGTTGCTGAAAAAGGTTCCGCTCGGCTTCGCCGAGCTCTTTTAGAGGCTTCCATTCGGAAGCCGATCCATCTACGGTGTTGCCCTCATCCCTCGTCATTGCGACGTACTTCTATGTACGCCTCATTCCTCGGAATTTCTTCGCGTAAAGGGCAACGCTCAGGCCCACCCTTTCAGGGCGGGTTCCCATTATCGGGCGCCTTGTAGTCGGTCGACTTCGTCGACCTCTATAAAGACCTCCAAAGGAGGCCGACAGGACCTTTTTGAGCAACCTGTAAAAATAGAGTTTTTCCGCATCCTGTTATTTGGACTTTTTCAAAATCAACTGGCAGAAAGAATCTCCCTTGCCCATTCTTTTCGGAATCTCACAGGGGATCCCGTGGTACCCAGCCCGTCCCCGATCCCCCTCCATGGCAATGTCACAAAAAAGATCGATCTCCTCATCGCTACAGCCCAACTCTTTCCAAGCTTCTACTAAGGGACAAAAGGTCATTCTCTGTTCACTATAATCCCTTTGCTTAGAGATCTCAGACTGGAAGACTTCACCAGATCCTTTGGCCATATGTTTTTCCACCCATTCGTCCGGAGAGATTTTTCCTCCGTCCTTCTTTCCCTTCAAAGTGCCGAATTGAAAGATGGCTTCTCGGGCGAGTCTTTCCACATCCTTGGAAGGGAGGACCTTTGAAAAACTCTTATACATCAGAGCAAACCACGTGGCCCGGTCCTTTATCGCCTCCCGGACGTGTTTTATAGTTTCTTTATTTGTGGCCATAATTCCTCCTACGGTGTTGTTTTAAAAATCTCTTCCTTGATTTAATTCCAAGGTTCCCAGATAAGCCCTTTTCATTAACGGATTATTGAGAAGATTAATGGCTGTGTCATGGAGGACGATATTTCCTGTTTGGAGAACATATCCCCGGTGGGCAATGGAAAGGGCCATATTCGCATTTTGTTCCACCAAGAGAATGGTGATGCCTTTTTGATTTAAGTCCTGAATGATCTCAAAAACCTTTTCCACATAGAGCGGGGAAAGTCCCATCGAAGGCTCATCCATGATGAGCATTTTGGGACGAGCCAGAAGGGCCCGCGCCATAGCCAGCATCTGTTGCTCCCCGCCACTGAGCGTTCCCCCGGGTTGGTCCTTACGTTCGAGAAGCACAGGAAATTGCCCGAAAACAAGGTCGAGATCTTTTTGAATATTCTCTCCATCTTTTCTGGTATAAGCCCCCATGAGGAGATTCTCGGCTACACTGAGGTAGGGAAAGATTCTCCTTCCTTCCAGCACAGGTGAAATTCCTGCCCGCACAATCTGGGCCGGGCTCCAACGGGTAATGAGGTGGCCATCAAATTCAATTTCACCTTTAAAGGGTTTGACCAGTCCTATAATGGTCTTCATCGTTGTCGTCTTGCCGCAAGCATTTCCACCTAAAAGGCAGACCAGTTCCCCATTCTTGACTTCCAGATCGATATCTTTCAAGACATCGATCGGACCGTAGCGTGTTGAGATGCCTTTAAGTTGAAGCATGATGATAACGTTTTCCCATGTAGGCTTGAATGACCCTCTCATCATTCTGAATTTGAACGGGTGTCCCTTCAGCAATCTTTTCCCCGTGGTCCAGAACGACGATACGGTCCGAGGCGCCCATAATCACTTTCATATCGTGTTCAATAATGAAGACGGTAATCCCGGAATCTCTTATCTTTTTAATCAGGGTGATGATGTCTTCGGTTTCATGAGGATTCATGCCGGCTGTAGGTTCGTCTAACAATAGAAGTTTAGGCTCGGAGACCAAGGCCCTTGCAATTTCAAGTCTCCGTTTATTGGCATAGGAGAGGGTATCTGCGAATTCATTTGTCCTCGGGAGAAGCCTCTCTCCGAAAAAGGCCAGGATGTTTAGCCCCTTCTCCTGGGCTTCATTTTCTTCAACAGAAACCCATCTGGGTCGGATAAGAGCGCTCCAGATCCCTGTCCGAAGGTGATAGTGCTGGCCAAGGATCATGGTCTCCAGAATAGTCATTTTACTAAATAGACGGGGGACTTGAAAGGTCCTGGCAATGCCCGATTCCGCAATCTCATGGGGTTTGAGCCCATTAAGGCTCTTCCCTTTAAAAAAGACTTTCCCTTCAAAAAAGGGAAGGATCCCGTTGATGCAGTTAAAGAGGGTCGTCTTCCCTGCCCCATTAGGGCCGATGAGGCTGACAACCTCGCCCTCAGAGATGGAAAAGCTGACCCTTTTAAGGGCCTTAAGCCCCCCAAAGGTTTTCGTCACGGTATCAACTTTTAGAAAATCCATCGCTTCTCTCTTTGAACTCGGTGTCTGTTAAAAATTTATCCCTCATAATATATTGAGGCGCCTCTTCTTTTTTCTCCCATGGAGGGTAAATCCTTAGGGAATAGATACGATAGCGAAATATGCCTTCCCGTCGAAAGAGCATCGTAAATATCAATACAAGTCCATAGAAAATCATCCGATAATCTGCCAGAAACCGAAAAATTTCAGGAATGGCAATGAGGAGAAAAGCCCCTACCATCGGTCCAACAAGGTTCCCCTGCCCTCCGATGGCCAACATGGCGAGAAGAGTGAAGGATTCCCAGAAGGTAAAATTATCCGGGGAAATAAACCGAATATAGTGGGCAAAAAAACTCCCAGCGATCCCCGCATAAAAAGTGGAGATAATAAAGGCAGCCATTTTATAGTGAAGCGTATTGACTCCCACGGCTTCAGCCGCGGTCTCCTCTTCCCGAATTGATAGAAGGGCATTCCCGAAACGGGAATGGATGAGTCGATAGACAGAGGCGATGGTAAAAAGGACGAGAAAGAAAATTAGGTAGTAATAGTGTTCCTGCTTTTGGAAGGCATAGGAAAATATTTTTGGGGTCGGGATATCAGCAATACCTAAAGGCCCACGGGTCAGCGACTCCCCATTGACCAAGGCGAGGACAAAGACGATGTTAAAGGCTAAGGTGCAAAGGGTCAGGAATATTCCCCTAAGCCGGAGGGTTGGTTTTCCAATAAAATATCCGAAAATTGCAGCAATTATACCGGAGACGGGAAGGGCGATTAAAAAAGGAAAACCTAGCCGTAACGTGAGGAGCGCAGAACTATAAGCTCCAATTCCATAAAAAGCGGCATGTCCTATGGATAAAAGACCAGTATAACCATTAATCAGATTCAAACTCAATGCAAGGATAATGTAAATGCCTATAAAAATAAAAATTCGAATATAGTAAGGATTTTTTAGAAAGAGGGGGAGAAGAGTAAAGACCCCGAGTATAAGGATGTAAACACCATGAGCAATGATCCATCCAATTCCTTTTTTAATACCAAAACCAAGATTCACATTTCTCTTCCGAATAGGCCTTTGGGTCTAAAAATCAATACCAGGATGAGTATTCCAAATGCAAAGACATCCCGAAAACTTGAGGAGATATAAGCCACTGCAAGATTTTCCACAATCCCCAGGATAAACCCCGCTATAACCGATCCGCCAAGACTGGTTAGCCCTCCAAGAATACAGGCGCTGAAAGCTTTTAGCCCAGGCAAGGTTCCCATGGTCGGATAGAAAGCGTTATAATAAAAACCGATCAACATTCCAGCAATTCCACCGAGTAAAGAACCGAGAGAGAAAGTAAACATAAAGACTAAATCAACATTGACCCCCATGGCATAAGCAGCTTCATAATCCTGGGCTGTAGCCCGAATGGTTCTTCCTATCTTTGTCTTGTAAAGGAGTATCTGGATGATCACTAATAGAATGAAGGTGACGGCCAGCACGATCACTTGGGTATAAGAGATATAGATCCCGAAAATTTGGAAATCACCATACTTCAAACCTCGAATCGATTGGGTCTCCGGTCCCCAGATCATTTGAGCAAGGTTGATGAGCAGGATGGAAAATCCAATCGTGATCAGGAGAGAAGATTGATGAGGGGCTTTTCTTAAAAAATGGAAACCCACTCGCTCTATCACAATGCCCAGAAGTCCACTGGATAAGATGGCTACGATGAAAGCAATGAGGATGGAACTGTGGAGAAACCGTATAGCTGTAAATCCCATCAGTGCCCCTATCATAAAGACCTCTCCGTGAGCAAAGGTTACAAGCCTGAGCGTTCCGAAGATGATGGTAAAGCCTAAAGCGATGAGGGCGTAAATACTGCCTTGGGTAATACCATTGATGAACTGTTCCAGGAGCAAATCAATAATCCTTTAACAGGTTGCTGAAAAAGGCCCATCTACTGCGTTGCCCTCATCCCTTGTCATTCCGCGTAGATATCACTACGCCTCATTCCAAGGAATTTCGGGCGCCTTATATCTGGACCTTTTTGAGCAACCTGTAAAAAAAGTTTTTCCGTATCTTGTTAAAAGAAGGATAACCAGCCTTTCTCTTAAAGAGACTTATGGAAAATGCTGGTTATCCTTAAGGAAGGTTAGGGGTTACTTATAGGCTGCCCACTTGCCATTTTTCACCCATATTTTCCCATATTCCTTAACGACATCGCCGCCGACAAATGTAGCTGCTCCAGTAGCCCCCGGAAAATTCTTTGTAGCAGCCAGCGCATCCCGAATCTTTTCCCTATTCATACCAGCAATCCTGATAGCATTTGCCAAAACATTCATAGCATCATAGGCAATCGCGGCAAAACTATTCGGTTCTTTCTTGTATTTTTCCACAAAGCCCTTGTGGAATTTTTTAACTTCTGGTCGATCGAATTCCGGGAAAAAGAGGGCGTTAGCCAGAAGCCCTTCGACAGCATCTCCTGCTAATTCGAGTAATTTTGGAGAATAAATGGCAGTGCATCCCATCATCACCGGATGAAATCTCATCTTTTTCATCTGGGTAGCGATCAGGGCCGTTTCCGCATACATCGCTCCAAGATAAAGCAATTCAGGATTTTCATTTTTTATTTTAGTCAAGATGGCGGAAAAGTCCTTTTCTCCAGGGAGGAATGCTTCTTGGGTTAGCACCTCTGCCCCTAAGGATTTAGCTGTTTCGACAAAATATTTATTTGTAGATAGTCCCCAATCGTTTTTAATATATATTGTGGCTACTCTTTTCTTCCCTAAATCCTTTATGGCCCATCTCGCAAGAAAAGGTGCCTCATGTTCCTGGGTGGGTGTGTTTCGGAACATAAATTTGCCTTTTTTAGTAAAATCTGGATGAGAGGATGTCGGCGAGAATTCGACCATTTTTGCCTCTTCATAGATCGGTGCAGCGGCCATGGCACAGGAACTTGTGAAGTCCCCCATGGCAGCTAAAATTTTTGGATTGGCCACAAATTTTTGAGCAACCATAACGGCTTCTTTCGGATCCGCTTTGCTATCTCCTACAATGATTTCGATCATACGTCCCTGAATCCCCCCGGCTTTATTAATCTCTTCGGCCGCAAGCCCTATCCCTTCTTTAAAAAACATCCCATATTCAGCATAGTCTCCGGTCATAGGTGCCATCAAACCGATATAAATGGGTTCAGCACTATATCCTTTTGAGCCAAGAAGTAAAGGAATGGCCCAAAATAGAATAAACAGTGAAATAATAGTCTTATTTTTTTTCATAACTTAACCCTCCATTTCTTTGATTTGGTTTTTTGAATTTTTTTTAATTATTTAAATTGGCCCCTACCTCTTTTCCACTTCAACAGAGAAATGATATTTAAAACCTCTATAATCATCCGAAGAAATAAGACCTTGCACTGGCATATCGTTTTAGAAAATATCCTTGGATCTGTTTTATTCAAAATGGCAAACAGAGGAAGAAGTCACCACCACTCTTGACAATGTCTGTATGGCCAAATCCTGACTTTTACAGGTTACACTATCACCCCATGAGTTGCTGGGCGTCGCCCAGTTTCCTCGGTTTGACTAAAGGATCAGTTTCTGAGGATCCACCTCCTCCCGCAAGATGCGGAGTTCTTCTGCCGAGGGTGGTACAGCCTCTGCGGCCCGCGATACATCCAGCGGGAATCCGGTATTCTCCCTGACCTGCTCCGGCGAGACACCCGGATAATATTCGGCGAGATACATTTCCTTTGTCGTTTCATCAAACTTCATCACCGCCAGGTTGGTTACCACGGCCATCGCCCCCCCGCGATGAAGCCCCAGTTTCTCTCTTGAATCTCCTCCGGTGTACCATCCGATGCTGGTCAGATAGTCCAGTTTTTCTACAAACCTCCTCTTCTCATGCTGCATAAAGGTAATCACCCCGGAGGCAAAGGAGGCCACGTCGCCTGCCCCGCCGCTTCCTGGAAACCGTGTCTTTGGTTGGTGGTAATCCCCGATAACAGTGGTATTGAGATTACCGTATCGGTCTATCTGCGCTGCCCCGAGAAATGACACCGTATGGAGCTTTCTGTGGCCGACTATGGAAAAGGCCTCGATAAGGCCTGAATTCAAAGAAGTGCCGCTCATAACCCTGAGGTCGGCAACTGACATGGGTATTTCCTCGAGATCGGGGTCGATGCCTCCTGTTTCAAAGAATATTACCGCCCTCGGAGCGTAGATCCTTTTTGCAGCCGTTGCCGCCAGCATTGACACGCCCGTGCCCGCGAAGACAATATCCCCGTTTTTGATAAAACGGCCGGCACTGATGGCCATCATTTCATTGTCCGTATAGTCTCCCATCTTGCCGAAACCTCCCTTATTTTCTGTTGAGACCCCGGGCATACCCTAAGATGGGGCTTGCCTCGATTTCGAGAAGGGCGGGTGCCCCCACCTTAGCCAGGTATTCATTGTGAGACGAGACACCGTAGACCCATTCGTCGAGGTATTGGGCGTACAGGGTGTCGTCTTCCGCCATTTTCCTATAGAGGTTCAAATGCTTAGGATCATAGTCATAAAAGGCATAGCATGCCGTGGGATGTGCGCCGTGAGGGACCCTTACAATGGCGTCAATGAAAAAGGATGGCAGCGAGTTCTGGTCAGGATCCATTCGTATAAAAGATCGTGGAACGATCTCCTCGCAGGTGACGATCACGGTATCGGCGGCCTTGGCCTGCTCAACATCGGCAAATTTGAG
>Ga0209777_10003123_pt1 | contig 20911 bp, 20 predicted proteins | sample FrelakmetHBP12HB_FD_187147 | JGI IMG/M metagenome (GOLD analysis project Ga0209777, IMG submission 187147) | Freshwater lake sediment microbial communities from the University of Notre Dame, USA, for methane emissions studies -HBP12 HB (SPAdes)... | ecosystem: Environmental > Aquatic >...
CTCGGTGATCCAGATGGTGTCGCTGGCTGTGGTGCCGTTGGTGTAGGTGACGGTTAGGGTGGCGGAGTAGCTGCCGTGGACTGCGAAGACCATGGTGGGGTCGCGGGCTGTGGATTCGTAGGCGTTGTGTTGTTTCAGGGCGCGTACGTCGAGGGCGGATGAGATGGCTGCGCTGAACCAGGTGATGGCGAACATGGTGCCGTACAAGGATATGCCGAGTGAAGGGTTGAGGAGTGCGATGAAAAAGGCGACGATGGTGAGGATGAAGCTGAGGGGGGCGATTTTGTTGTATGGTTTGGCGAAGATGGCGGAGTAGTCTTGTTGGGGGACGATGGTGCCGCCGGAGCCGAATTTCCAGTGATAGGAGGAGATGTTGCTGAGGTTGGCGGGGTTGGCGTAGAAGTGGACGGCCAGTGGTTCGTAGCCTTGGGTGGGACCCGCCTTGATGAGCGTACTGGGCGGGGACACATCCGTGGTCATCCAGTTGCTTGGCGTGGTCGTGTCCGGGTTCGTTCCCGCTGCCGCAGGGTCGTGGCTGAAGATGAGTGCATAGCTGATGAGAAGTGACGTGACTAGGATGAATGCCAGACTTATGGCGATGAATGTGCGACGTGCTTGTGATCGCATGATTCTTTTCCCCTAATCCCCCTTAATGGGAAACATGTGGGAATATACTGGTGGTTTCTTAAAACTTCCGATACCCCCCCGTTCTCCTGTTTCTATTGAGAACATTTAAATAAAAATTCCGCCATACTCAAGGTAAGGACAGGCATTTTTCCACCACAAGGGCCATGCTACCCATAGTCAGCGCCCTCGATGCCTCGATAGAGTCCACCCTCAGAAAGAAATTCAAAGAAAAGGAGTGAAACCCCCATGAAAAAACTCATAGGAATTATCCTTGCAGGCCTTTTCCTCATCAGCGGGATCAGCGTCACCGCTCTGGCACCCAGCCAGCAACCCACAGACCAAACACAACCAGCACGCAGCTTCACCCACACCGTTTTTGCAGAAGATGCCACCGCCACCTGGTGCGGCTACTGCCACTTCGCCCGTGAAGCCTTGGACAAGATCTACAGCAGCGGCGACTACCCGTTCTACTACGTCTGTCTCGTCGACGATATGGACACCCACTCCCACCAGCGCACCATCGACTACAATGTCTGGGGGTTCCCCACCGTCTATTTTGACGGCGGCAACATCGTCAAAGTCGGCGGAAGCTCTGGTAGCGAATCACAATACCGCAGCGCCATCGTCACCACCGGTGCCCGCACCGTCAGCAACATCGACGTCGGCCTCAATGTCACCTGGCTTGGCGACGCTTCCATGGACATCAGAGCCAATGTCACCAACCACGAAGGCAGCGCCTACACCGGACGCATCCGCGTCTACGTCTGCGAAGCCTCCTCAACAATGGGCTGGCACGACACCACCGGGCACCCCTACACCATGGCCTTCCTCGACTACGCTATGAACCAGGACATCTCCGTCAACTCCGGTGCCACCTGGACCAATGAAGTCACCTGGGACGGTCACAACTTCAATGACGGCCATGGCCACAGCTTCGGCAACATCCAATACGGTAACATCGAAGTCATCGCCGTCGTCTTCAACTCCCAGTCCCACACGGGCTACTCCAACCCACCCAGCGGCAACCCGTTCACCGCCTACTGGGTCGATGATGCAACCGGCTTCCAGGTCGGCATCCCCGTCAACCACCCGCCCAACAAACCCAGCAGCCCGAACCCATCGAATGGTGCCATCAACGTCGCCATCAACAAACAGCTCGGCTGGACCTGCACCGACCCCGACGCCGATCCTCTTAACTTCGACGTCTACTTCGGCACCACCAACCCACCACCACAAGTCTCCTCGCACCAATCCGGAAAGACCTACAATCCGGGTGCGATGGTCTACGAGACCACGTACTACTGGAAGGTGCTTGCCCGCGATGATCAAGGCTTGACCAATGAAAGCTCGGTCTGGTCGTTCACCACCGGCACAAAGCCAGACACTACCGCGCCCACGCTCACGGTCGTCAAACCCAAGGACTTTTACCTCTACGTCTTCGACAAGGAGAAGCGGCAGCTGTCGTCCACCACCTTCATCATCGGCAAGATCACGCTCACCGTCAACGCCACCGACGATGAATCTGGCGTCAAGCTCGTCTCCTTCCTCATCGACAACCAAGTGGCTGCCAACGTCACCAGCGCACCCTTCACGTATCTCTGGAGTGCGTTTTACTTCGGCGGCGTCCACCACATCACCATCATCGCCTACGACAACGCCGGCAACCACGTGACAAAAGAGATCATCGCCCACAAGCTCCTCTAAACAGAGACGAATCGAGACGAAAAACCCTCAGTCGACCGAGGCCGAGGTTCTTTTCTTTCTTTTTAAAGTCAAGGGTAAAATACAATTCGAATTCCCGTTGATTGTCCCTTCTTAGGACCAGCCTCTATCGACATGCCTCCAAGATTCACTCCATTTTACCATTTTTTTCTCCTGATGACAAGATATTTATAGTAAACAATACTCTTTTTATACCTAATACTAGACGGGGGAAAACCATGAAAAACGCCGTTATTGCAAAGAGCGTTTCGTCCCCTCACCGTCATCCTATTCCGTAGCATAAGCCTGATGTCACAAGGCCATGCCATACCCTTGCCACGTCGAACCAAACGAACCGATTACATCCTAGCGGCCACCACCAAGGAGGCCTGACCTCAGATAGGAGAAGCTATCATCAGGTAACAACAGAAACCCAACGAGATCAACCATGCACAAGACAAGCCTACTCATCGCCATAATCATTGTATCCATCTTGATAATTCCTACCCAACAAATCGAGTCGAGAACACCCAGTGCCCAACAGCAGACAACCAACGGTCCGTTAGGCGGAGGCCGCGTCCTTTTCTCCCCGATGAATTCAAAAATGACCTACATCATCGACGAATCCGGTCAAATCAACAAAACATGGACATCAAGCTACACCCCCGGTCTTTCAGTCCACTGGCTGTCCGATTCATCGATTCTCCGGACCACCAACACCGGGATGCTGGGCGGCGGAGTCCAACGCATAGCATGGAACGGCATGGTACAATGGGACTTCCAATACCACAATCCCCCACAGTACAGCGCCCACCACGAAGCCATCCAACTCCCCAACGGCAACGTCCTGATGATCGCTAACGAACGCAAGACCAACCAGGAGGCCGTCCAAGCTGGCCATGACCCCTCCACCCTGTTCTTTCCACTCGACCCGGATTACATCATCGAAGTCAAACCGACAGGGCCAACGAGTGGCACCATCGTCTGGGAGTGGCACGTCTGGGACCATCTCATCCAGGATTTTGACCCCACGAAAGACAACTACGGCAACGTCAGCCAGCATCCCGAGCTCCTCGACATCAACTTCAACGATGACAATGACCCAATGCCCTTCAACTGGATTCACATAAACTCTGTGGACTACAACCCCGTCCTCGACCAGATTCTTCTCTCTGCCCGGAACTGTAACGACATCTGGATCATCGATCACAGCACGACGACGCAAGAAGCGGCAGGCCACACAGGAGGAAGCTATGGACATGGAGGAGACTTCCTCTACCGGTGGGGAAACCCGCAAAACTATAAACGGGGAGACGAGTCAAACCGTCAGCTGTTCTTCCAGCACTACGCGAAATGGGTCAAGCCCAACTGCCCCGGGGCCGGGGACATCCTCCTCTTCAACAACTGGATTGGTGGCGCCGCCTACTCCTCAGTCGATGAGATCGTCCCACCGGTGAACACCAACGGCACCTATTACCTGCCGCCAGGAGGCGTCTACGGACCGACGGCTCCAGTGTGGCGATACATCGTCTCACCAGGAAGCATGCATATCTCCTCCGCGGAGCGGATGCCGAATGGCAACACCCTCATCTGCAACGGGGAGCAAGGCCTCATGCTCGTGGTAACACCGGATGGGGCATGCGTCTGGCAATATCAATATTCAGAACCGCCTCCGTTGAACTATCTCTTCAACGCGGACTATATCCCGCCGGTCACACCGCCCACGCATCCGAACCTCGACACCACAGGATCCCTCACCTGGAATCAAGTGACTCCGGGGAGCACCGTGACAGGCTCGTTTGAGGTCAAGAACATCGGGACCGGGATTTTGAACTGGACGGTCAACACCTCAAGCATCCAATGGGGAACGTGGACCGTGACTCCATCAAACGGCAGCACCATGCATTCTGAGGTGGTCTCAGTGTCCGTGGTCGTCCCTGACGTGGAAGACGGGAGCTTCAGCGGCTATCTCCGCGTGGAGAACGTGAACAACGCCAGCGACTACAGTCTGGTTCCCGTGGTCTGTACCACGCCGCTGAACCAGCATATGTTCCCAGTTCATGAGATCAGTTTCAAGGCACATCTTTGGTTCCGGTTCTTTTTATTAATACGGAACTTGAGCTGAACAGGAGAAGGAGCGGTGAAGATGCCGTCTTCGGAACCGTGATTGTTTTAAAAGGGGACGGTTGTTCCAGCGCCTCCTTTGCTGTTTCAGGCGCCGTCTCTGAGAGTGTTTCTTTTCTACCTCCAAACCGCAGAATAAACTATTTATAGGATAAATTCCCTTAGTTTATGCGTCAAGAACGGAGGAGGAAAGAAGCGATGAAGTACAGAGGTTATGGCAAAATCAAGGTTTATGGAATTATCCTGTTGTTTCTCGGCATGAGCCTCATACCATCCGTAGGCAGCCTGAGAACACAACAACCGACTGCTTTCAAGCCGACAGGTCTTGATGGCGTCAATTGGACCGCGACCAAACCTGATGGCGATAATGGTTGGTACCGTAAGGGCGTCATCCTCACATGCACCTATGACCACGACCTCATTTCAGAAGTTGATTATCGGTATACAGGAACCGAGTGGCAGGTCTACGCCAGCCCCGTCAATATCACGACGGAGGGCATCATTGAATTCGAATGGTACTGTGTCTACATCAATGGGACTGTCTCCCGTCCACAAGGACCTGTTCGTTACCCTATCGACCGGACACCACCTGAAGTGGAAGTCGAGGTGCAACGATTGTGGCGTAAAATAAAATTCACCGCCGAAGTCGAAGATAACAACGGTGGTCTCTTGGATCGTATTGAATTCTGGATTGGACCATACCTGCAGTTCACTCAGACTATCGCCGATCCCTCCGGGGAACAAACCGCAGTCTGGATTCTCAGCCCCGTCCCGCGCATCCCGTTTACCATTACGGCCAAGGTCTACGACCAAGCAGGCAACATGGGGAGTGGAAACGGCACCGTGAGTTGCAGTTATCAACCAAATTTCTTCAACTTCCTACGGACACTCTTCGGTAGATAAGCAGGGGGAGAACCATGCTACCCATATCTAGAATAAGGATGATGAGCCTCCTCATCTTCATCGTTTTCGTCATTGTCATTCCTTTACCCAGCCTTCCCATTGGACCTAATAATCTTGAATCAGTTCTGAAAAACCACGTGTCCGTGAGACCATGCCAAGAGATTCACTGGACGGTGAACGGAACCCTCGGCTGCAACGGCTGGTACGTCAGCCCTCTCACCCTTTCCTGCACTTACGACTATGACAACATCACGGCGGTCCACTACAAATACACCGGTACTAACTGGACGGTATACAACGATCCGTTCACCATTTACACCCAAGGAAACATCTCCTTCCAGTACTACACCGTTGACCGCAATGGCACCGTCTCCCCCACCCTATGCTTCTGCCTTCACATCGACTATACGCCACCACAACCGAATGTCTCACGAGATGGACGTAAAATCATTGTCACCACAGGGGATAACGACAGTGGACTGGACCGCGCGGAATTCTGGGTTGGCCCCTACCTGCAGTTCACCCAGGTCTTCGCGGACCCTTCCGGACAGCAAACAGCCATCTGGATTATCAGTCCACTACCGCTCATCAACGTTACCATCACAGTTATCGTCTATGACCTTGCCTGTAACAAATACTCCTACAACTACACCACATCAAGCCTCAGTCTCACCCAACAAGCCACCCATCAACCACATTCGTACCAATCCATCAATGGCTCACCACCTACCAAACCTGAACTCACCGGAGAAACCCATTGCAAAGTTGGAGTCTACTACAACTACACCATGATGAGCGTCGACCCGGACGGAGACCAAATCTTCTACGACGTGGTCACCATGGACAACGGTGTTGTTCTAAAATGGAACCTCGGACCCTATCCATCCGGTTATACCGCTGTGTACAAACGCTCCTGGGGCATCGGGCCGAACACCTTATGGGTCTACGCCAGGGACACCACAGGTCTTACCAGCAATGGGGCACACCTGAACATCGTGATGTCGAAAGAGGTATCGCATCAGAACTTCATTCTTCAGCTGCTCGACTGGTTCCCTCATACCTTCCCACTTCTGCGACTTCTTCTCGATCACCGAAATGAATAGTTTCACCGACCCCCAACCCCGCTTTAAATACACACAACTGCTCCTCTGATACAGCAATCGACAACCGGACGGAAACCACCTTCCCTCCCCAAACAGCTGTGAAGGCCTGCTTTTTTTCCGGATCCCACCGTCCGGTTTCTCCTCACCCATGGCATGTTTTCTTCTGAGGGCAATCCTTATAATCGCCTGGTGATTACCCCACACGGATTACTATGAAAACGACCGCCACCAAAGAGAAAATCACCGCGGACATGACCATCAAGGACGTCATCGACAAATATCCACAAACTGCCATGGTCTTCATGAAATACAACGTCGGCTGCATCGGCTGCCTCGCCGCAAGCTTCGAAAAAGTCAGCGACATCGCCAAGATCCACGGCATCGACACCACCGCCCTCGTCAAAGATCTCAACGCCGCCCTCTCAACCTAAAATAATCCCTTTATCCAATCTCAACGTTCTCCGAAGACCGCAGATATTCACGCGGATACGAATTTTTCTCCCTTCCTTCTTATAAATAGTACCTGGAAAGAGATAAGTATCACCCCTGCATATTGATGGAAGAAGTGAGATATATGTCCACGAACCACATCAAAGCCTGCATCATCGGCGTATTCATCAGCTGCCTCCTCCTTTCGACTCCACTCATGACGGCTGGCACACCACTGACACAGACGACCCCCGTCGCAACCCAAGACGACTTGGTCTTCACCCACATCCCAGCCAACGGACTCTACTTCAACACCCATAAGATCGCTAACTTCCCCGTCGCACTCTTCCTTCGCCTCAGAGGCGGCAAGCTCACCGACTATGGCGGCAGCGTCACCGGCACCAACATCAGCCGCGTCGAACTCTACGCAGAAGGCTACCTCATGGTAACATACACCTCCCCGCCTTACAGTTGGTCCACACCCGGCATGCACGTACGCATCCTCGGCGCAACTCCGACCTTGACTGCTAAAGTCTACCTGACCACCGGAGGCGTCGTCTGGGACAACATGACCATCTATCGCCTCTTCTAACCCCCAAAAGAGAAGCCCACAAAATATTTATCTCCCGGCTCCCTTTACCCACATAGCACCAAGCGCGTAAGGAGGCAACATTCGTTATGGTCTGCTACGTCGTCCCAACCATCGCCGCCGTCGTCCACGGCGCCATGCGTAAAAACGTCGACTCATTCAAAAAGAACACCTACCAGCTCTGGCTCAACCTCATGCTCGCTGGCGCAGGCATCTTCGGCTTCATCGACCACCTCTGGAACGGAGAACTCACCCTCATCGGACCCAACCTCATCGACGACCTCCTTCTGGGCATCACCATCACCCTCGTCACCGTCGCCCTCTGGGCCGTCCTCGTCACTGTCGACAAACACAAACACAAACAAATGGTCAAGGCCTAAACCAAACCCGCTCAGGCCTTCTTCCGCCCTTTCTTTTCCTCTAATTCTCCAACAAAAACACGCAAGAAACATGGATACTCACTCTTCGTCTTCCCCGCGCCATACCCGATTTTTTCAATCCGCATCGCTGGAACCGAACCAAAAGAATCCGCCAGCGTCACCATTAACGCCGCACCCGTCGGCGTCACCAACTCCATCTCACGGTCCGTTTGATACACCGGCACACCTTTTAAAAGCTCTACCACCGCCGGAGCAGGCACTGGAAGCAACCCATGCGCACACCGCACAAACCCATGACCCAGCGGCAACGGCGAACACACCACCCGATCCACCCCCAACACCGACACACCAACTACCGCGCCGACAACATCAATGATACTGTCAACCGCACCCACCTCATGAAAATGAACCTTCTCCGCCGCAATCCCATGAATCCGGCCTTCCACCTCAGCCAACCGAGAAAACACAGCCACACACTTCGACTTCACCACAGACGAAAGACTACTCCCCTCCACGATCCGCTTGATGTCAGCAAGATTACGATGCGGCTGATCCCCCTCAACCGACACCAAAACATCCGTCCCCCACAAATGATGATCCTCCACCCTCCGCACCTTAAAAGAAAACCCTGACAACCCCAACCCCTCCACCTGCTCCCGCAACCACGCCTCATCCACCCCCACATCTAGGAGCGCCCCCAACACCATATCCCCAGCCACACCAGAAAAACAATCAAAATACAACACCTTCGTCAAAACCCGATCACCTGTTAATCAAACTCGCAAAATACCCAGCACCAAACCCATTATCAATATTCACCACCACCACACCCTCCGCACAACAATTCAACATCGTCAACAACGGCGCCACCCCCTGAAAACTCGCCCCATACCCCACACTCGTCGGCACCGCAATCACCGGCCGACTCGTCAAACCACCAATAATACTCGCCAACGCACCCTCCATCCCCGCCACCACCACAATGACACTCGCCTTCTCCAACTTCTCCCGCACCGCCAACAACCGATGCACACCCGCCACACCCACATCACACACCAGCTCCACCGGACTGCCCATGAACCTGGCAGTCACCACCGCCTCTTCAGCCACAGGAATATCAGACGTCCCTGCGGTGATTACTAAAATCTTCCCCTTCTTCCTACGAGCTGTAGGTTTTCCAACGACAATCATCTGCGCACGATCATGATATACCGCATCAGGAAACCGCTTCTTGACCGCAGTAAAAACACGTGGCCCCGCCTTCGTGAGAAGAACACCGGCCTTATGTTTCTCTAACGACTCTGTAATCTGTACAATCTGCGCCATCGTCTTCCCTGGACAAAACACCGCCTCAGGATAACCCTTACGGACCACACGATGCGTATCGACCCGAGCGTACTCCAAATCCTCATACGGCAACCGCGATAACGCTGCCAACACATCCTTCTGACTCACTTTGCCTTTCTTATAATCAGACAACAGCTTCTTCATCGACCTAAAACCTCATTCAAACTACCCGACCGGAAACCCTCAATATCCAACGCGACATACGAAAATCCTAACGCCTTCAACCGCCGAACAATCTCATCCGCATGCGCCAACACCACAGAAAACTCCTTCCGCGACACCTCAAGGCGAGCCACCGTCCCATGATGACGAACACGAACCTCATGCAAACCCATTTGATGAAGCACCGCCTCAGACTCTTGGATCTGCCGAAGCATCTCAGGAGTGATTCGCGTTCCATACGGAACTCGAGACGCTAGACATGGCGACGCTGGCTTCTGCCACTGCGGCATCCCCAGCGCCTTCGCCGCATCTCGAATCTCTTGCTTAGAAAAACCTACCTCAAGCAACGGAGAAAGAACACCAAGCTCCCGAGCAGCAACCATCCCTGGACGATAATCCGAGACGTCATCTACAGTACTACCATCCAACAAAACAGAGAACCCTTCTTTTGCTGCAACCTGCAGCATCATGGAAAAATCCTCCCGTTTACAAAAATAACACCGCTGTGACGAATTCTCCACAAACTCAGGAATCGAACACACATTCACCTCCTCGATCCGATGCTCCACTCCAAGCTTCTTCGCATATTCTGATGCCGATTCACTGTCGATACTCGGCTGCGCATCAGACACAATCGTGATAGCAAGCACATTCCCTGGGAGCACCTCATGAGCAACCGTCAATAAGAACGAGCTATCCAACCCGCCAGAGTACGCGACCGCGACACGACCCAAGCCTTGGAGACGGTCACGTAACGCCGTCAGTTTCCCTTCGGGTACAGTCACAGGAAGAAGGGAGAAAATACCTCCTATATTAATGATTGGTTCCCCGGACTACTCCTGGGAAAACAGCTGCGAAAGCTTCTGAGGCTTCCGCTGCTTCCAACCACCCTTATGATACCCATAGCTAGCCAGCAACGGGAACAGGATCGTCGCTTCACCATAGACCATCTGTTCATGGCCGGTATCGACTTTCCCCCAAGAGTTCGCTTCTTTCAGCGTAGAACCCGAAAGAGCGCCGTCACGTTCATCCGCGACCGTCAGTTGAACCGCGTATTTGTGCATCGGTGCATTCACGCCAAGGATATCCGCAGCAACGACCGTGTCTTGCACGAAGTTCTTCGGGACACCACCACCGATCATGAGCAATCCAGATTGTTTCGATTCAACCTTCAGTTGGGTCAGCTCAGAGAAGTCTTTCACCGAGTCGATAGTCACCCACTTGAGGCCTTTGCGTTCCATTTGATGGAAGATGAGGCCGAAGCCAGCGCTGCAATCGGAGAACGCGGGGACAAAGATGGGGAGTTGTTGCCGATAGGCTTCAAGGACGAAGGATTCGGCGTTGGGTTTTTCTTCGCTGAGGTACCGGCCCATCTCGTAGATGAACTCACGGGAAGAGTACGGTCGTGGCTGAAGGCCGTCTGCGATGAGCTTGATGGTATTGTCACAGATACGTAATTCGTCTTCGTCGATGTAGGTGTCATAGATGCGGTCGATGGCCATGTTCTGCAGTTTGGTGTCGTTGACTTGAATTTGTCCGCGATAGTGTTTGAACCCGAGGCCTTCGAAGAAGTCTTGGTCAACGACGATTGCTCCGGTGGAGACGATGGCGTCCACCATGTTATAGTGGACGAGGTCAAGGATGATTTTTTTCAGTCCGGCGCTGACGAGTGAGCCGGCGAGGCAGAGGATGATGGTGCAGTCTTTGTCGCGGAGCATGTGGTCGTAAATGTTGCAGGCGTTGGCGAGGTTGCGGGATTGGAACGCCATGTCGTCGAAAGCGTCGATGAGTGGGATGCTGTTGAAGGTGGTGATGTCGATGTGCTTGATGGGGCGGCTGAGGAGTTCTTTCTTTTCGTTTTTCACTATATCCCTCTTACGGATTTGTTCCGCAGTCATCATTGTTATCAGATAACGCACTGTTTATTTTAAGTGTTGTCGTCTCTATAAAAAGGGGGGTGTGGGACGTCGGTGTTAGCCCATGTACTCCCAGAGGGTTTTCTTCCAGGAGTCCCGTAGGCTGCTGACCGGTGCTGCGATCAGAGGTTTTTTTGACTTGGTGATGGTGAGGGTGTCTTTGGTCGTCGTCCCGAGGTAGGTGAAGGGAGTTTGGTTCTTGGTCAGGATTTTTTCGAAGTCTTGTTTGTGGGTGGGGTGGATTGCGGTGATCCAGCGGGTGTTGGATTCGGAGAAGAGGAGCAGGTCGCTGCGTAGGTCTCCGAGGGCTGCGATGTCGATGGTGGCGCCGAGGTCGCCGCCGATGGCCATCTCTGAGAGGCAGACGGCGAGGCCGCCTTCGCTGATGTCGTGGCAGGCTGCGATGGTGTCTTTATGCATGGTTTCGAGGAGGCCGTTCATGCAAGCCTTAAGGATGGATGCGTCGGTGCGTGGGACGCGTCCGCTGTTGTGGCGGAGGAGTGCGTAGTATTCGGAGCCGCCGAGTTCGTTTTCGGTGGGTCTGCCGACAAGGTACAAGAGATCGCCTGGTGTTTTGAGGTCGCTGGTGACGCAGTGGCGGATGTCGTCGACGATGCCGACGCCCATGAGTTCGGGGGTAGGCGGGACGGCGGTCTTGGTGGATTGGTTGTAGAGGCTGACGTTGCCGGAGACGAAGGGCAGGTTGAGGGCTCTGGCCATGTCGCCGAGTCCGCGGCAGGCTTCGTAGAGTTCGCCCATGCGTTCGGGTTTTTCTGGGTTGCCGAAGTTGAGGCAGTCGAGGAGGCTGTCGGGTCGTGCGCCGACGGCGATGAGGTTGCGGCAGGCTTCGTCGATGCCGCTGCAGGCGCCCTGATAGGGGTGTCGTTCCATGAAGCGGGGGTTGATGTCGGCGGTGAGGGCGATGCCTTTAAAGCTGTGTTCGAGGGGTTGGATGACGGCGGCGTCGCCGTGGGATTCTGTGCCGAGTTTTCCTTGGAGTGGTTTGATGACGGTGTTGCCGCGGACTTCGTGGTCGTATTGGCGGATGATCCAGTCTTTGCTGGCGATGTTCAAAGATCCGAGTAATTGGTGGAGGACTTGGGTGAGGTCTTTGGGTTGTGGGATGGGGGTGTCTTGTTCGACGGGCTGGGGGAGTGTGTAGGGTCGTTGGCAGGAGTCGTAGACGGGTCCGCCGGTCATGAATTCGAGGTCCATTTCTAGGATTTTGTGTCCTTTGATGTAGACGCGGATGATGGGGTCTTTGATGACTGTTCCGACGGCGGCTGCGGGGACGTCCCATTGTTTGCAGATGTGGAGGATTTTGTCGACGTTCTGGGGTTTGGCGACGAGCATCATGCGTTCTTGGCTTTCGCTGACCCAGATTTCCCAGGGTTTGAGGCCTTCTTCTTTGAGTGGGACGTCGTCGAGGTGGATTTCGGCGCCGAGGTTGTTGCTGTAGGCGAGTTCGCCGCTGACGCAGCTGAGTCCTCCGCCGCCGAAGTCTTTGAACCCGGAGAGGAGTCCTTTGCGGTTGGCTTCGAGGCAGGCGTGGATCACGGGTTCTTTGGTGATGGGGTCGCCGACTTGGACGGCGCTGCGGCTGCTTTCCTCGCTTTTTTCGGTGAGCTCCGCGCTGGCGAAGGTGACGCCGTGGATGCCGTCGCGGCCGGTGCGTCCGCCGACGTAAATGTAGACTTCTCCTGGTGTTTGTGCCCAGGAATGGATAAGCTCGGTTTTTTTCAAGATTCCCAGGCAGCCGACGTTGACGAGGCAGTTGCCGGTGTAACCGTCGTGGAAGGTGACTTGGCCGGTGACGGTGGGTATCCCGATGCGGTTGCCGTAGTCGCGGATGCCGTCCACGACGCCTTTCAGGAGGTAGCGGGGGTGTTTGACGCCTTTGGGTAGCTGGGTTTGTGGGGTGTTGAGTGGTCCGAAGAAGAGGGGGTCGACGAAGGCGATGGGTTGGGCGCCCATGCAGACGACGTCGCGGACGATGCCGCCGATGCCGGTGGCTGCGCCTCCGTAGGGTTCGATGGCGCTGGGGTGATTGTGGGATTCCAAGGCGACGCAGTAGTAGTAGTCGTCGGTGAAGTCCATGACACCGGCGTCTTCGCGGGCGATGATGCGTTTTTCGTCGACGTTGAAGACGTATTTCTTGAGAGGAACTTTCGATGATTTGTAGCAGCAGTGTTCGCTCCAGGCTTGGCCCAAGGCCTGTAGTTCGATGTCGGTGGGGTTGCGGTGGCGGTCGCCGAAGTAGGTTTGGATGCGTTTCATTTCGGGGAGGGCGAGGGCAAGGCCGAGTTGGTCGCTGATTTGGATGAGTTCGCCGTCGCTGGCGTCTTTGACGTTGATTTCGAAAACGGTGTCTGTTCCTGGGTGTTTGATGAAGAGATTGTCCAGTTGCATGAGCGTGGAGTCCCCCTCCCGGATTGTTTTGTTTTTTTTAGTGTGTTTCTTTGACGGTGATGGTGTAGTGGTGGATGACGGGGTTGGTGAGAAGGCGTTGGCACATTTGTTCGACTTCGGTTTCGACTGTGTGTTTGTCTTTGCTGTCGATGAGCAGGTCGAAGGTGCGGATGGTGTGGGCGGTCTTGACGTCGGTGAACCCGAGGAGGTGGAGTGCCTTGAGGGTGTTTGCTCCCTCTGGGTCGGAGATGCCTTTTTTCAGTGAGATTGTGACTTGTGCCTCGTACATGCCAATATTGCCCCTGGTGCGCAGCATCGGTAATTCCCTAGATTAAGTTATCGCTTATATGGAGAAAAACGCGGGTGTGGGTTAGCGTCGGGCGGCCAGGAGTTTGAGGGTTTTTTCGACCTGGGTTTGGAAGGCGACGAGGCTGTCGTCGTTACTGATGGTATAGTCTGCGGCTTCGATGACTTTGGGTAGTCCCCATCGGGTTTCGCGGCGGTCGCGTTCCATGATGTCCGCGACGTCGGTGCTGTCGTCGATGCGGCCGCGTTCCAATGCTCGCTGGTGGCGGATTTCGAGGGGTGCGACGATGGCGACGACGTAGCAGTCCGCCTGCAGGGTTTTTTTGAAATACGCGATTTCTTCAAGGTTGCGGGCGCCGTCGATGATGATGAGTGGGAGTTTGCGGTAGCGTTTGAGGGCGTCGGCGGTGCGGTGTGCCCAGATGTCTTTGCCTTCTTTGTCGCGCATGGCGTTGGCGACTTCGCCGACGGTCTCGGTGGTGAGTGGTTTTCCTTGTCGTCGTGTCTCTTCCCAGACGAAGTCGCCCATGCGGACGACGAGGTAGCCTTTGGCTTTGGCGACGTCGACGGCGATGGATTTGCCGGCGTTGGGCATCCCGGTGAAGATGATGACTTTCATGTGGTGGTTACTGCTCCGGTTCTGTTGGTTGGTGGTGAGTGCAGGGGGAGCGATTTGAACGCTCGAGTGCCTGCGCAACAGGGTCTCTTCGCCTTTGGTGTGGTGTTGCTCCTAAGCCCTGCCCCTTGGACCAAGCTCGGGTACCCCTGCATTGGGTTGTGCTGGAGCAATGACTGGGTGTCTAAAAATGTTTTCTCCTACGTCGACCCTGGTCATTTTAGGCGATGAGTCGTTCGCCGTGCATGCCGTAGCATCGTCCGCAGAACCGTCGGGCGATGAGGGACGGCATGTGGGTGTGGACGCCTTCTTCGACGTAGTGCAGTTCGTTGGCCGGGATCATCTTGTTGCAGCTGATGCACAGACAAGGTGAGGTGGACGTTCGTGGTACGATGCGGCGTTGGGTGATTGGTTCTTCCATCTTCTCCAAGTCGTCCTATGGGGTGGTTTGGTTAAAAATCTTTGCTTCCTCCTAGGAGGTGGTGTTAGGTTTAAGTATGATGAAGATATTCCCCATCGGCCAGTAGCGGTCTGAACACATCCGCGACTGCCCTCCATAGCGAGCAGGGATTCGGAGAGGATATTTCTTTGGTCCTGCCTAGAAGGGTGGGGTAGTCAGGAAATCCCGACGGGCCCATAACCCGTAGACCAATGGTTCAAATCCATTCCCCGCTACTCTCTTTTTTTCTTACTCCTTTATATTCATCCGTCAAAAACTATTTATTAGATCTATTTGATTCATTCATAGGGGTCTTTATGAAATCCAAGATACTGTTACTGATGGTGGTATTCGTTTGTTGTCTGGTCGTGATGCCGTCCATCCCATCGGCTTCGACGACCCCAACACCGCATCCTGACCGTGGTTTTCACTTTCTTCAGTTCCTCATTAATGTGATGTGGTCAGGGAACGATACCTCCACACCAATCAACCCTGGTGACACGCGCCAATTTCAATTAACCGTCAGTTCAACCATCACACGTGGCGCGTACGGGCAACTCCTACTTGGTCTCCTTGCCGGCCATCATTTCGTCATCCACGCTAAAATCGATAATGTCTCCAGCTGGGCGACCGCTGCGCTGTCCTCGGAAACACTCGACAGCGTGATCACTTCACCTGCAGGAGTCTTCTATATCATTCCGGACACCCTAACTATTCATGTCAATACAGATGCACCACACTATAATCTCGGGATCGTCCTCCTTAACTTTTCAGCTGACAACTACCGGGGACCCTTTGGACTTTGGACACTTATCGGTGGTTATGACTCCGTCTTCACCTTTACTTTTGTAAGCGGCTAAGAGAATTCATACGCACGCTTTTGCGAACACTTAAGACCGACTACGAATTACTCGGTCTGGTCCTGTGAGCGAGACGAGGCAGCGGTTCTGGGAGATCGACGTCCTGCGTGGCGTCGCCATCATCCTGATGGTTGCGTATCATCTTCTCTTCGACCTCACGTTTTTCGGTGTCTATCCTGTCGATATCTGGTCGTTGCCTTTGCGGCTTTTCCGGTATCCCGTCGGCGCCCTGTTTCTGCTCTTGGTGGGCGTATCATTGACCATCAGCTATGCGCGGGCATATGAGAACCTGACTCGACAGCAGCTGCGCAGGAAGTTCATCTTGCGCGGGTTGTTCATCTTCGCCGGCGGCATGGTCATCACGGCTGCGACCTGGCTGTACATTCGCGAAGGCTTCATCGTCTTCGGCGTCCTGCACCTCATCGGCCTGTCCATTATCCTGGCGTACCCGTTCATCGAACTGCGGATGTCGTCCTTGTTCCTCGGGGTCGTCTGCATCGTCTCCGGCATTTATCTACAGGCGATGGTGACCGTGGGTTTCCCTTGGTTGTTGTGGCTAGGGTTCATTCCCCAGAACTTCTATACTCTTGACTACTACCCGCTGCTGCCGTGGTTCGGTGTAGTCTTGGTCGGCATCTTCCTCGGCCATAGCCTCTATAAAGGAAGCATCCGGAAATTTTCTCTACCCGATTATTCTATGAAAAAAACGGTGCGAGGCGTCGGGTTTCTCGGCCGGCATTCGCTACTGATTTATTTCATTCATCAGCCGATTTTACTTGTGTTGTTGGCTCTTCTAGCCGGAGTACGAATCTTCTGAGCCGCGGGAGTGTCCCTAAGAGATGCACGTTCTTCTTGTCCTGGCTGGTGGGATAGTCTCGCAGCATCCAGAACACATGGTCTGCGCATTCGACCGCTGACTTGCGCAGGCTGTAGCGCTCGTAAAGGTCGATGTAGCGGAGGATCTGTTGTTTCATGTTCACAGGCTGGGGGTTGAAGACCCAGGGTCGGTGCATCGCTTCACGGCCGATCATCACCGCGTCACAGCCCGTGTTCTTTAAAAGATTCTGTGCTTTTCGCAGACTGGTGACGTCTCCGTTGGCGATGACGGGGATGAAGAGTTTGTCTTTGATTTGTTTCATGATTGTCCAGTTGACCTTGCCGGCGTACTGCTGGCTTGCGGTCCGGCCGTGGATGCAGAGTGCTTGGGCGCCGCAGTCTTCGACGAGTTGGGCGATGGTGACACCATTGATGTGCTGGGGGTCGCTGCCGATGCGGATCTTCGCGGTGACTGGTTTGTTGGTTGCGCCGACCATAGCTGACAGAAGGCTTCCGAGAAGCTCGGGTTTCGTGAGTAGGGCTGATCCCGTACATCTGGCGACGTAGTCTTCTTCGATGCAGCCGACGTTGAGGTCGATGATGTCCGCGAACTCCTCAACGGCCTGCACGGCTTTGGCAAGGGCGTGTTTCTCGCTGCCGATAAGCTGGACGGTGATAGGGTGTTCCATAGGTTGGATGTTGAGGAACTCCGCGACTCCATCCCGGGTTTTGGTGCTGATGACGTCGGCGTCGATCATCTGGGTGTAGATGAGGCCGGCTCCGTTTTCCTTGCACAGCATCCTGAAGGCTGTCTCGTTGACGCCAGCGAGCGGCGCGAGCACAAAGGGAGTGGTGATTTCAACGCTGCCGATGTTCATAGACCTTAGTACGTTAGCCCCAAGGAGGGGACTTCTACGTGTGTGCCGCGTTTGATGAGTCCGACTTTCTTGACTTTCGCATCAGAATGTTTTGACAAAAGGGAGACTGCATGGTCTGCGTCTTCTTCCCTGACGATGACGGCGAAGCCCATGCCCATGTTGAAGGTTTGGTACATCTCCCGGGTGTCGATGTTCCCTTGTTCTTGCAGGAAGGAAAAGATGGGTTGGGGCGGCATCGGTTCTTCGATGACGTAGCGGACGTTCTCTTTGAGTCGAGGCAGGTTCCATAGTCCGCTGCCGGTGATGTGGGCGAGGCCGTGCACGTCGACTTCTTTGAACAAACGCAGGATTTCCTTGACGTAAATCCGGGTGGGCGTGAGCATCACCTCACCGATGGTCTTCCCCGAGTAAAGTTTGTCCGGGAACTTGTCCGTATACTTGAAGCCTGCTTTTTCGACGACCTTGCGCGCCAGCGTAAAGCCGTTCGAATGTAGACCGCTGCTGCTCAGGCCGATAATGACGTCTCCGTGGGAGATGTTCTTGCCGAGGATGATTCGGTCTTTGTTGACGTACCCTAGGCAGGTGCCGGCGAGGTCAAAGCCGTTGATAAGCTCTGGGAGCACCGCGGTCTCACCTCCGACGATGGAGATATTCGACATCTCCGCCCCGGCGTCCAGGCCCTTGCCGATCTCCTTGGTCAACTCCGAGTCAAGTTTGTCAATGGCGATGTAATCCACAAAAGCCAAGGGCTCCGCGCCTACGCAGAGTGCGTCGTTGACGTTCATGGCGATGCAGTCGATGCCGACGGTATCGTATTTCTTGAGTGCCTCCGCGATCCTGATTTTGGTGCCGACGCCATCCGTGCACAGGACCAGCGCCGAGTCGCCGAAATCAATGAGCCCAGCGTAATGGCCGCCCATGGAGGCACCGAAGCCCTTCCGCGTGGTCGTGATACTGGACAACAGCGTGGAGATCGCCTTGTCTTTCTCATCGATATCAACACCGACTCCGGCGTACGTCATCTTCTTAGCCATACCAAATTCACCTCGTCCCGATAGGGGCTGTAAGCTATGGGCTTGTCATAAACTTTTTGAAGGAGGAAGACCTTGACATGGGACTTGTGAGAAAGCTTTCAAACATCGGGGAACGACAAGCCATCCGACTTATTGACCGTGTCCTTGCGAAAGGCGGTTCTTCCGATGTCCTCGGCGACGACTGCGCCGCCCTCAACCTCGGACGACAATACCTGCTGGTGACCACGGACCTCATCGCCCGACACACGCACATGCCCGCAGGGATGACGCCGTACCAGACCGGCTGGATGCTGACGGCAGTCAACCTCAGCGACATCGCCGCCAAAGGCGGCACACCTCTTGGTCTCGTCGTCACCTACGGTCTTCCCCCTGATACCACTGACGTGTTTCTTAAGGAAATGACCCAAGGCGCCATGACCTGCGCACAGCGTTGCGGCACCAGGATCGTCGGCGGCGACACGAAAGAAGCCGCAGACATCACCCTTTCCGGGACTGCGTTCGGCCTGGTCAACAAAACCGAGTTCATGCCCCGCAAAGGCTGCCATCCCGGGGACGTCATCGCCGTCACCGGCACCCTGGGGAAAGCCGCCGCAGGCTACACCGCACTCCAACATAAGGAAACACAGCGATCCCTCACCCGTGGGCTGTTCGAACCCTGGCCACGACTCAAAGAAGGCAGACTCCTCGCCAAACGACGAGTCGTCACCTCCTCCATGGACCTCTCTGACGGACTCTCCGCTTCCCTGTATCAGCTCCAGGAGCTCAACCACGTCGGTTTCACAATCGACGCAACCCTACTGCCTGTCTCCAAGGAGTTGCAGACGATGAAACGACGTCACCCAGAGATAGACACCCAGCGCCTCCTCCTGCACTTCGGCGCAGACTACGAACTCCTCGTCACCCTCCCCGCAACCAAATTCCAGGTGACGGCAACAGCCCTCAGACGACAAGGCTGCAGCCTTACCAGGGTCGGCACGGTCACTAAAGGGACGAAAATCCTCCTGGACGACGGCAACAAAACCAAGACCTTACCCAATGAAGGCTATGAACACTTCACCCCGCACCCCTGGGGCCCCCTCCCCTAAAAGCCTCCTCTAACAGGTAAGGTTTGTACAGTAAAGCCTATAAACCATGGATTCTCACTTCTCTATCAAGGACCTTTAATGAAGCACCTCGGAATCATCGTCGCCACAGTCGTCATAGTCGTTGGCCTTCTCGCCGCCTATTACAGTGGTATTTTCACCACACAGCTGCACCTTTTCAACACCGCACCCCAAGTCACGATCACCTACCCTTCTGACCAAGCCTCCCTCTCCCGCCTCGTCATGGTCAGCGGCACCGCCACTGACAAAGACGGCGACAACGAAATCACCGACATCCAAGTCAAGATAGGCTCAGAAAACTGGACCGACGCCCAAGGCACTACCCTCTGGAGCTACGACTGGAACACCAACCAAGGACCAGACGGCTCCATCACCATCAGCGCTCGCGCCTACGACGGCAAAACCTACTCCCCGACCCAATCCGTCACCGTCACAGTCAACAACGAACAGGTCATCTCCAGCGGCACCCACCGTTGGGCTGTCTTCATCGCCACCGCCAACTTCCCCACTGACAACAAAAGCAAACTCGGTAACGGCGGCTTATATCTTGCCGAAAACATGTCCGCCTACTTCATCAACCACCTCGGCTACGACACCGACCACACCATCATCCTCTTCGACGACGGCTGGATCCGCACCGACAACGGCTACGGCACCAAAATCGAAACCCTCCAACAACGCCCACACCCCTACAAGATCAGCTACGGCGGCGCCACCAAAACCAACGTCATCGCCACCCTCGACGAAATCATCAACGAATCCAACCAATACACCGACAGCGAAGTCTTCATTTGGTTCTTCAACCACGGCTACGGCAACCCCGACCAACGCAACGGCGGCAAAATCCTCCAAAGCAGCGCCCTCTACCTCTGGGACAGCCTCATGACCGACAAAGACCTCGGCACCCTCCTCAACCCCCTCAAATCCACCCACACCACCATCATCATCGACGCCTGCTACTCCGGCGGCTTCGCAGACAAAACCGTCGCCAACCTCCCCACCAGCATCTTCATGCGCAGCGGCATCCCACACGCCGGCCGCGTCATCATCACCGGCGCCAGCAAATTCGACGTCGGCTACGCCAGCACCACCCAAGGGCCCCTCTTCACCCTCCTCTGGTACCAAGGACTCCAAGGACCAGCCGACGGCTACCGACCCGGCCCCCTCAA
>Ga0209777_10003124_pt1 | contig 20911 bp, 24 predicted proteins | sample FrelakmetHBP12HB_FD_187147 | JGI IMG/M metagenome (GOLD analysis project Ga0209777, IMG submission 187147) | Freshwater lake sediment microbial communities from the University of Notre Dame, USA, for methane emissions studies -HBP12 HB (SPAdes)... | ecosystem: Environmental > Aquatic >...
TTCGTTAACGGGCCCGTAGCTCAGCTTGGATAGAGCGACGTCCTCCTAAGACGAAGGTCACGAGTTCAAATCTCGTCGGGCCCGTGAAAACATAGGAAAGACAGCAGGGCCTGACGCACACGGCCGATTCGTCGGCCGGGAACGCGTCGGGCCCGTCTTTTCCTCCTGCTTCTATCAGGTTAAAAGACGCTACGCACCTGGTCGCTAACGACCAGGGCGCACCGAAACCGAAGGTTTCGGTTGAAACTTCCTGAGGGTTTCCCTTAATCACGGAACCTGATTGAAACTTCCTGAGGCGTTATAAGCTAATTTTGTGTTAAACGATATGTATTTAAGGATTTTATTGCATATTTTACTTCGGTTGAGGTATAATCATGAATGTTTCCCGCCTAAAAAAAATCGCTGAAAAACAGGGCGCCGTCAGCCCGAACCTGATTAAGCTGGTGGAGGGAATGTCCGGGAACGGGGCTCGCTTCGATGAGACGTTACTCTACGTCGATAGAGAAAACACAGCCCTTCCATTGAACCTTGTATTAAAACTCGCATCAAACAAAAGGCTGAGCAAGGCGCTGGTTGAAAGCTCAGAGTGGGAAACAATCAAGGACGCGTTCCCCTGCTGGTCAGGGACGATGACCGCATACGTCGAGCCGGGCAGGACGTTCAGGGACGCGGTGGAGGAGACATCGTCTTCTTCATGGGGAAAGGGCTGCTTCATACGGGACTGGGCAAAAATAATAACAGGGCTAGACTGGCTGTTCCCAGTGCCGGAGGAGTACCTTGATAAGAAAGATGCCATCCTTGTCGTGGAGCATCCTGGTTACACCATCGAGAGACATGGAATCAACATGATAGTCCGTGCTGCGCGCGTTGGCCTTGTGGAAAGGTTCCCTGCCAAAGACGGCTATTACCTGGGCGACCCGACACATGATATCCCATGCGGCGATGAAGTGGGCGACTCGGACAAAAATGCCAGGAGGCTCTGGAGGATTGATAAAAGGGTGGGCCCTGTTGCCCGCAACAGCGCCGCATCCTGGTACGGATACTGGAACACTATCAATCTCAAGGAAGATCCGTCCGAACGTTACGGGGCTGCTGTGGAGGCTTCGTTGAGGGAGCCCCCGAAAGTCGTGCCTACCTTTCCCCGCGATAACGACACATTGGTCAAAGGCGTCACACTTGGGGAATTCAGGGCGCTGTTTGAGGATGCAAATGCCCGCTTGCAGGATGTCATGGACGGCTGGCATGAAAAAAATGCGGCGGTGCAACAGTTTCTCAAGGCGCTGGAACCTGTGGAAAAAATAATCCGGCGTATGCGGAAAAAGGTACAAAGATGAAGCGGGAAATCCCGCTGATTGCCTATTGAAACTCCCTGAGGTTTTCCCTCTATATCGCGTCCGAGCTCTGCTTCTTCAGATAGTAGTAGTGCACGCCCGCGAGCAGCATCATCCCCACTATCACGATCGCGAAGATGTAGACATCGCGCTCCGAGATGCCCCCGACGCTCAGCGGGACTATGGTTATCGTGTCGTTCCCTGCCGGCTGGGTGACCTGCTGGCTTTGGCTCGTCTGGTTCTTCTTCGGCGGCTGCGCCTCCTGCGGCGCGGCTCCAGTGCCCGTATTCTGCGCCGGCGGCGGGCAGACGTTGTCCGGAGTGCAGAGGTTGGGGCCGAAAAGCTGCACGCATTCGGCTCCCATGTCCGCAGGCGGGACATCCGGGCAATAAACCGCCCTGCCGTCCGGCTTGTAGAACGTCGAGCCCTCGCCTTGTACCGATGAGACCACCTGGACCACGTTTCCCGAGCACAGATAGACGGCAGCGACGTTTGGCTCCGCGCATTTCTGGAAAGACATGTCCGTGGCGAAAGTCGCGCCTCCGTCACCTGACTGGATTATCTCGGCCTGCGCGTGCGCGGCCAGGAGGATTATGACTATCAGCAGGATGTTTGGGCATCTCATTATACGGAGTATGTGGGATAAGATTTATAATCCTGATATCTCAAGGTTTTAGCTCACGGCTGTAGCCATTCTATTTCGAAATATTCGTAATCGCTGCCCGGAAGCGAGATACGCCGTATCAGGTAATGGGTGACGCTGGACTCCCTGTCCGATATCGCCATCATCATCTCGAGGCCGGACTTCCTGCATTCGTCCAGCGCCCCCGCCAGCTCCTCGCCGCCGATATATTCGTCCTCGGTGAGGGAGTACATCAGGTATTTCGGGCTTCCGTCCTTCGGGGTCTCGATGCCGCCCTCCTTCCTGTGGTAGAGCAGGAAATCGAGCATCGCCGCCTTCTTCCCGCTTTTCTGCGGCTTCCCTTTGCCCGGTATCGCGAGTATGAACGTCTTCTTGACCGAGTGGGCCACCCTTATCGCCCTGGCCCATTCCGATATTATCATCTTCGCGCGCCTGGAGAACACATGTATCACATGCTTGGAGTGCATCCACTCCTCCTCGGAGCGCACGGGAGACGCGCCCGGGAAGTATATCCTGAAGTGCGTGCCGAACTTGAAGCCGGTCTTGACGACATAGCCCCTCTTGCGCCAGTCCTCGTATACCAAATACATGTCCTCGAAGAACTTTATACGCTTCGAGGCGGCGCTCCAGACTTTCTTAAGGTCCGAGTTCGCGAGTTTCAGCCCGCCGTGCTTCATCAGGAATATGGTCTCGTAGACGTCGAGTTTGGTGATCCTGCCCCGATGCGCTGCCTTGTAGGTCCCGAACTGGCCGAACCAGTATCTTTCATAAAGCTCCCTGCCAATGACCTCGTCGTCCAGCATGGTGAGCAGGTCATCGGGGAAGAAAACCCCTTCGAAGGAATACGCGTCGAGCTCCAGCTTTCCGCCTGCGTACTTCTTGACCGACGCCCTTCCGTAAACGCCGGATGCCTCATCGGAGTCGCGCAAAACCAGCCCCTTGTCGCGCCAGTCCTTGTAGGTGAGGTAGCGGGCGAGGAGCTTCTTTTCCTTCAGGAACAACGAGGCGAGCTCGTTGAAGGTGTGGGTGTTGCCGGCCTCGTCGTAACAGCGGCCGTTCCTGATATCCATTATATAAAGCGCCTCTTCGGGCGAAAGCGTTATGACCCCCTTTTTCATCTGGCCGTAAAACCCGCCCTGCAGGGAGCTCACATCCGCGGGCTCCCGCACAGTTATCCTGCGCGCCTTACGGTCCAGCTCAAGCCTTATCATAGGAAACATCTCGAGCGGAATATCCGTGTTGTTCAATATCTGCCGGAGGGGCTATTTAAACCCCAAGCAAAGTCCGCCCGGAGGCCCGGCTTTCGGTATGTTTAAACCGCGGTTCGGGCATCGTCATGAAGCGGGTAGGGCCTATCCGAGCATCGCCCCTATCCGATCCTCATCCAGCGAAGTGAAATCATCTATCAGCAATTCGTATCCTGTGATTGCCACTGTTGCGGGCGAGCGGACCACAACCAGCCTCATGCCTGCCTTCCGCGCCGCCTCGGCGCCCGGAATGGAATCCTCTATCGCTATGCAATCCTCCGGAGCCACACCGAGCTTCCGCGCCGCGATCAGGAATATCTCCGGATGCGGCTTCCTGTTCCGCGCCTCCTCGCAGCCCACGACGGCGTCGAATCGGCCCCGCAGCCCGAGTTTCTCCAGGATCTGCTTGATGCTCTGGGTGTGCCCTCCCGAGGCTATCGCCGTTTTCATCCCCCGCTTCCTGATGGCGAGGAGGAACCTCCGCAGCCCTGGCATGGGCCTCAGCCTGCCCTGCCCCGCGTATCTGGCGAACAGCCTCTTGCGCTCCTCCACGAGCGCTTCGGCGTCGGCTCCTATCCCGCTCTCCCTGAGCAGCACCGAGATTATGTTATGCGAGCCGGTGCCAGCAAAATCCCGGTACCACCGCCCGCGGCTGATGCGCACGCCGAGCGGGGCGAGCACCTCGCTGAACGTTTTATAGTGCAGCGGCTCGCTCCTGACGATGACGCCGTCGAAATCGAAGATGACCGCCTTTGCCATGCGTGCTATCAATGGTAAAAACTTTTTTAATGGGTGGCAGGCATACTCATGCAATGGTGTGCGCATGAACAGGCTGCTCATATTCCCTCTGCTCGCGTTGCTGCTTCTTTCCGGCTGCATAAGCCTCGGAGGGAATCCTCCACAGCCAACGCCGAACGTGACGCCATCCACGCCAGCGCCGGAGCCGTCTTTCTCGTTAGTCGAGCCGGTTGCAGGAGACACGATCCTGGCTAACGATGACACCGCGGACGTGAGCGTTGTCCTGTCCGTCCAGAACCTCGTCATAAAACCCGCGGTGGCAGCGAAAAATCCGGGAGAAGGGCATTTCAGGATAAACCTGGATGGCGGCGCTTTCGTGAGCTTCTTCAGCAAAAGTTACACCGTGCAGGGGGTCGGGCTGGGAACCCATGCCATCAAGGTCGAGCTGGTCAACAACGACAACACGCCCTATTACCCCCCGCTCTCACGAAGCGTGACGTTCGAAGTGAAGACCGCGCACCCGGCTTACCAGCCGCAGAACCACGAGGTGGACATGTCGGATTCCTCCTACGAGCCCCAGAACATCACAATCAAGGTGGGCGACAGCATAACCTGGGAGAACCAGGGCAGCTATTCCAAGTCCGCCACCAGCACAGGCAACTTCGACACCAAGGTGATCGCGCCCGGCAGCTCGGCCACGCTCAATTTCACCAAAGAGGGCACTTTCAACTACTTCTCGCTTACCTACACGATGATGAAGGGAACGGTGACCGTGGAGAGCAACGGGAGCGGTTAGCGGCAAATCAGTATTCTATCTCGATTTCCCCTTTCCTCACTTTTATCTGGCACGCGAGGCGCTGGGTCGGGTAGGCGCCCATCTTCGCGAGAGTGAGCTCCTCGCGCTGCGTCTTGGGCTCGGCGTTCTCCTTGCCTTTGGATATGGCGCAGATGCACGTCCCGCATTCGCCCTTTTCGCACCCGAAAAGCATGTTACTCTGCCTCTTGGCGTATTCCAGGAGCCATTCGCCATCGGGCACTTCGAACTCTACGCCCTCGTTCCTTATCCTCACTTTCGCCATCCCGACATCTCCAGTTTGCTTCCAGCCGCTCCGACAGCCTTTTACGCCTCGCTCTCTCCTTCGAAAAGTTTCTTTTGCTTCAGGTTCTCCAGCGTCTTCCAGCGCTCGCGGACGAACGGGGTGAGTTTTTTCCTCATCTCCACGTCTTTCAGGGCGGTGATGGTCTTCTGGTCCGAGGGATAGCCAGAGCCGAAATCCCCGACCTCCTGCCTTATCTTCTCTATCTTCGCGTCGCGCACGAGCTTGGCGCAGATGGACGCTGCCGCGACTATCGGGTAGGTCTCGTCGGCCTTGTGTTCGGCCTCGAATTTGCCGGAGCCGAACTTATCCATGCGCTTCCTGAAGGTCCAGCTGTACCTGTCCGGCATGTCTATCATCAGGTCGCCTTCCCTGATGTACCTGGACAGGTCGGCCATCGCCTTGGCCTCGATGTCATTGAGGCTCATCTCCTTCATCATCTGGTTCAGGTCCGCGGCGCTTATCTCTATCCACTTAAAAGAGCAGAATGGCTTCAGCTGGGCGTATATCTCCTCCCTTTTCTTCGGAGAAAGCTGCTTGCTATCCTTTTTGCAGAGCTTCTTCAGTTTCTTCTCATCGTCACGGCTGCAATAAGCAGAGCAAACGACAAGCGGGCCGATGACACAGCCGCGGCCCGCTTCGTCGATTCCAGCGATATAGGAAAGCATAAAGAGATCTAGTAGCTCATGTTCCTCTTTTCCAGGATGACGTAGTCGCCGACAGCGAGAACGGACTCGTAGGGCACCCTTACCATGCCATCCTCCTTCTGCATCTTGGAAGCCACTGAGCTGTCCGGGTTCGGTTCAACCACGAGGTTCTCTATCTTCCCCGTGATCTCATTCACGTTGAGGTCGACGAGCCTTCCAAAGTCCTCGCCCTCGTTCGTGATGACCTTCCTGCCTGAGAGTTGCCTTGCTATGAGATATTTCGTCATAAAATCACCTGCAGAGACAATGTTAGGTTAATTAGGATTTAAGTTTATAAAGCTATTTGCGGGGTTCGCAACGAGGATACTGTGGAGAACAAATGCCATTCACAATACTGTGGTCCGTCGTTATGTTCCTCCTGCTTCCAACAATCATGTTCGCTTTAGCGAACATGGTGCGCCCTGGTCGCTTTTTGCGACCAGATGCGAGGAGACGCGGCAATCGTGTTCGGTGCACCGAACACGGTGCCCATTGTCCGAAGCATCGGACAATCGGGACTCCGTTTTAACCTGCGCCGCGTCAGCAGTCGAGATTTCACTCATGAGCCCTTGAAATCCAGCGTGTGGAGCCTTCCGGTCTTAATCTCGTAGACCGGCACGAGCGCGGGCGTGGGCACGTGCCCCTGCTTGACCTGGAACTCGGTCCGGTCCTGGAACGTCCCGGAGTTTATGAGCAGCGTTCCGCGGTACTGCATGTAGCCGTTCTTGTGCACGTGGCCGCAGTGGAGCACGTCCGGCTCGTCGTCTATGACCATGTAGTCTATGTTCTCGGGGATGATGAGGTTGCCGCCGTAGATCGGCGAGAGGTGCCTGCGCTTCAGGTATTCCACCATGACCTTCTCCGGATGCATGTAAGAGGCGTTCGGGAGGTTCGCTATCATGGAGTCTATCGAGGTCGCGTGGTACATCAGGTGCTTGATCCCCTCGACAACGACCATCGACGGGTTGCCGACAGAGGTCACGTCGGCGCTTATCAGGTCCTTGCCTATGGCCGGCATGGGCTCGCCCCTGCGCACCGCGTCGTGGTTGCCGGGGCAGATTATGACCTCTATCCCGTCCGGGAGCGATTCAACGAAATCATCGAACATGCGGTACTGGGCGTAGATGTCCTTCACCACGAGCTCCTTCTCCTGGTTCGGGTAGATGCCTATGCCGTCCACGATGTCGCCGGCCACCATGATGTACTTCACTTTCGCGGCCAGTTCCCTCGCCTCGCCGCGCCCGTGCAGCCAGTCCACGAACGACTTGAACTCCTTCTCCAGGAAATATCTCGAGCCGAAATGCGTGTCGGAGAGGTACGCGATGGCGAGGTCGTTCTCCGAGAGCTTCTTGTCACGCACCACCGGCATCCCCGGCCACTCGACATCATCCACGATGATGTAGGGCTCGAGGACCTTGCCGGTTATGGAAATCACGTCGTCGAGGAGTATGCTTTTCGCCTTGTCCGCGAGCTTCTCGTTCCTCGTGCCCGATATGACCGCCTTGAAAGCGCCGCTCATGTCCTCGACCTCGAGAAGGAGATTCCCCTTCTTTGTCTCCTTTTTTTCACTCACGAGGACATTCACCCTGACGCGCTCGTTGAGGCACCTCTTTATGTCACGCAGCTCCACAAGGGGCTCGGTCCCGTGCGAACGGAGCATGCGCGAGAGCTTCTGATACCTGTTCCTGAAGTAGTTGACGAAATTCTCCACCTCGCCCTTTGTCCTGGACTTTCCTGTCACGTCGCGGGTGTGCATGACCTTTATGTCCGCCTGATGGTCCCTGGCTGCCGGCATGAAATCCGCCGCCTGCCTCACCTCGGTCTTGAGGGCCGCTTCGCTCGCGCTGATGATGGACTCCACGTCGGATTTGGCCACGAGCGGCTTGTTGAGCGCGATGATTTTTTGGATGAGGCCCGCGTCGCTTTTCTCTTTCACGAGCTGCTCAGCGTCTACCGAAAGCCTTATCCCCAGCTCATCGAACTCCTTCATGGGACCAGATATCCATCATTTCTGCTTGCTCGCCTCGAGCTCGCCCATTATCGCCCATATCTGGGTGCGCGCGTGCGAGGGCATGTTGATGTCGTCTGACACCGATTCGACCAGGTAAATCGCCGCGCTGACCTTCACGCTGTCGTCGTCGTTGCTGCGCAGCCTGTCTTTGGCATCCGACAGGGCCTTCCTTATATTCTTCGGGATGGACGTGTCAGCCACAAGGTCCTCCAGCATGCCTGCGATCTGCATCAATTTCGCGGAATTCATCCGAACCACCTCGGAATTTCGTTATTTTTACCGGGCCCGACGAGATTTGAACTCGTGACCGTCAGCTATCTGCGGGTCTCGCCGTTCCAGTCCCGCGCCTTGCGACCAAGGCCAGGTAGCTCTGGGCACAAGACCCATAGAAGGCTGCTGCGCTATCCAGTGCAGGGCACATGGCTCGAAACACGAGACATATGCCTGGCTGCGCTACGGGCCCGTCAGGTTGGTATGGTATAGTGAATAGAAAGGTATTAAAAATCAAAATAAGGAGCCGGCAAAAACCAAAGGAAAGGGATGAAAAATCAGGATTCCTCTTCTTCCTCCTCTTCGTCTTCCCAGTCTTCGTCCTCGAAGTCGTCGTCTTCCCAATCTTCGTCATCCTGTATCTTGAAGGTGTCCATTTTCCTCACCTTTTCTCTTAGGCTGATTGCTATAACTGCGAAACATTAATAAAGGTTTCAAACCCATTCAGTGATGTTATAATACATTAAAGAAAATGTTTTTAAAACATGCGGCCGGCACAGGACTGGAAACTGTAATCCATCGAAATGTGGGTTTCAGTTTGGCGTTTGTCGCCAAATCAGCCCACATCACCTGAGATTCGACATCGGAAACCTAGTGCTGATTATCGTGATGTGGGCTTCCCAGTTAGCCGACTGAAACAGACGTGGAGCTCTTATCCCTTTGCTCGGCTCTGGTGCTTGCAAGCACGGAATGAAACGCTTAGGGCTGCTCCTTTCGGCCTGACCCGGTTCGCGAGGCATCCCGCCACACAAGGCAGAACGTCTACGCTTTGGGAAAAGAGGCGCGGCTGAAACAGGCAACGCCCCGGGCATTCGAGCCGTCTAAGGGGATTTACGGTGCAGGGACCCCTGGCCCCTCTCTAGCCCACGATAGTATTTGCCGTCCCCGGTATAAATAGGTTTCTCTAAGGCAGTCCCCGGCCCCGCGTTCCCGGTTCAGGCGGAGGGAGCCGACATCTTGTCCGCCTGCGCGCCGATGATGGGCAGCGCGAAGCTTTCGCCATGGTACGCTTTCCACGCGAAGAAGAGCTTTGCTATGAATATGGCGAGCGACCATGCGAAGAAGAGCACATATATCAGGATGAAACCCCCGAAGAAGCCTATGCCGCCGCTAGCCAGCCCGAGCAAGAACGCGATGGCTATGAGAATCAGGAAAAGGGCGAGGTTGAAAATAATCAGGGCTATATCCAGCAGCACGGCCTGCATGGCGTGGAACCGGATGTGCCTGCTCTCCTTTTTCAACAGGTATATGAGCGCGGCGATGACCAGGCCCAGGATGTAGGCTATTGCAGCGAATGCCCTGCCATCATCATCTATGGGCTGCTGCTCTGCTTTGGCAGCGCCTTTTCCTTTGGTTTCCTGGGCCATGCTGGTTCCTTCGGTATTGAAAATGAAAAATAAAATAAAAAATTATTCAATTCATTTGACCTGCTTCTCGGCGAAGTCGCCGATTATCGGCAGCTTGTACTTCACGCCCTGGTACGCCTTGTACGCGGTGAAGAGCGCCGCAACAAGCACCACGAGGCCGAGCGGAAGGAACAGGCATCCGAGGAAGCTGCCTATGCCGCCGGTCGCGACGCTAGCTACCATCGTGACCACCGTGAGGCAGCCCCAGACGATAATCCACAGGACGGCGAATATCATGGATTGCCATGCGTGGAAAGCGAGGAACTTGTTGTTCTTCTTCTCCGTGAAGAGCACGAAGAGCGGTACCAATATCGCTATTATATAACAGACTGCTGCGATCAGGTTATCATCGCTCGATGACGACGCGGATGCCGCAGCGGGCTTCGCGCCGGTTGTTTTTTCTTCAGGCATATTACCATACCTCCATAAAGATTGCTGCCTTATTGTCGTATAATACCTTTATAAATATTTTTCGTGCCCACAAATGCCTTGAAAGCGGTGCTTTTGATGCAGATTTTCAACTCATTGTCCAGGAAAACGGAGACCTTCGCGCCCGCGGACGGCAAGAGGGTGCTGGTCTATGTGTGCGGCCTCACGCCGTATGACAGCGCGCACATCGGGCATGCGAGGACATACGTGGCGTTCGACATGGTCAAGCGTTTCCTCATGAAGAAAGGCTATTCAGTCTACCACATCCAGAATATCACCGACGTCGAGGACAAGATAATAAAGAGGTGCAGGGAGACCGGAGCCGACCCGAAGAAGCTCACGGAGGAGATACACGGCGAGGCCCTGGACATGTTCGATGCGCTCAACATACTCAGGGCAGATGTCTACCCCAGGGTGACCGGGCATATCCCCGAGATCATCGAAATCGTGCGCAAGCTGCTGGAAAAGGGGTTCGCGTACGAGACCGCGACCGGCGTGTATTTCGATGTCTCGAAGTTCCACGATTACGGCAGGCTCTCGGGCCAGGACCTCGAGGAGATAAAATCCGGCAGCAGGAAGGAGATCGACGAGACCAAGGCAGACCCGGCGGATTTCGCGCTCTGGAAGAAGACATCGGGCGAGATAATGGAGTTCGGCTCGCCCTGGGGCGCGGGCAGGCCGGGGTGGCACATAGAGTGCTCGGCGATGTCGCTCAAGTACGCGGGCGGCACGCTCGACATCCACGGCGGCGCGCGAGACCTGATATTCCCGCACCACGAGAACGAGATCGCGCAGTCGGAGGCCGCGACAGGGAAAAAATTCTGCCGCTATTGGATGCACACCGGCTTCCTCACGGTGGAGGGCGAGAAGATGTCCAAGTCGCTGGGCAACTTCATAACGCTGCGGCAGTCGCTGTCCGAGTTCAGCCCGAACGCGCTGCGCATGTTCTACCTGCAGGCGCATTACCGGAGCCCGCTCGATTATGACGAGGACGCGCTGAACGCGGCTGGGGAGTCCGTGGAGCGCATATTCAATTCGCTGGGCCTGATAAGGGAGATAGAGGAAGGCAGGATGTCGGTGGAGGACGAGGCCTTCAGGTCCGAGAGCGACGGGCTAATAAAGGGGTTCTATGCGGCGATGGAGAACGATTTCGACACCCCCAGCGCGCTCGCGGCGCTCTTCAGCCTGCTGCGGGCCACCAACTCCCATCTGGAGAAAGGCGCGGTGGATGACACTCAGCTGGAGCGGGTGCGGAAGGAACTGGAAGGCATGATATGGATACTCGGGTTCCGGGAGGCCAAAAGCGGGCTTGAGGGGAAAAAAGAGAAACTCGCCGCCATCGCCTCGGAGTTCGGGATAAAGGAAAGCGAGCCGGAAAAAATAACCGACGCGCTCGTGGCGCTGCGCGAATCGCTGCGAAAAGGAAAGGACTACGCGAAAGCGGACGAGATAAGGTCGCGGCTTTCCGAACTCGGAATAGTCCTTGAGGACAAGAAATCCGGCGGCGCGGGCCCGAGGCGCAAGGTGAAGTGAATGCCCTACGAATTCCTCGAGCACCGCTCGGACATAATAATATTGGGTAAGAACCGGACGTTCGAATCCGCGCTCGAGGACGTGGCATCGGGCATGTTCACGCAGATGGGCGGGGAGCGCGCGAAGGCGAAAGAATCATTTGAATTAAGGTTCAGCGCCCCGACGCGCGAGCAGCTCGTCGTCCAGCTCCTGTCCGAGATAATCGCCGAGTGCGAGACCCGGCCGTTCACTCCGAAAAAAATGGGCGTGCTCGCGTTCGATGACGCCGCCCTCTCGGTCTCGGTTCGTGTGTATGGCGAGAAAAGAGTGCCGGAGAACATAATCAAGGCGGTGACATACCACGAGCTCAGGATAGAGAGGAAAGGCGCCAATTGGGAGATACAGGTCCTGTTCGACATCTGATACTCCATCTATTTTCTGTATTGCTTCGCGTCCTTGCCAGATCCGAGCCAGGCTTTCACGTCTGCAACCGCCCACATCAGCACGGTACGGAAGAAGCCATCCTCCCTGAACCTCCTGTCCGAAAGGGTGACCACCACCTTCCCGTCGTAATGGACTTTCCGCGAAGGGGGCAGCCTCGCCATCAGGTCGTTGTCCTCGCACACGACCGGGCGGTAGCCCCCGACCGAGAAAAAGACATCCTTCCTTATCACGCAGTTGTTCGCGGCGAGCCAGTATTTCCCGCTTATGAAGTGGAACGCCTTTCCGAGCCAGAAAACAAGGACGGAGTAGGAGTTATAGATTGCCCTCCAGAAAGCCGATCCTGAGGAATACAAGTCAACGCCGCAGAGCGCGACGAGGTCCGGCCTGCCAGCGAAATGCTTCTTTATCCGGGCGACAAAATCAGGCGCAGGCACGCAATCGGCGTCCAGCATCACCACGAGCCCGTTGTTCGCGTTCCTCGCCCCTTCCGTCTTGGCGGCCCCGATTCCCGCCTTCGGCTGGAGCACCACCTTCGCTCCTTTGCCCTGCGCGATATCGACCGTCCTGTCCTTTGAGTAGCTGTCAACCACGATTATCTCGTCGCCGTCCGCCATCTGGCGGTTCAGCGCATCAATGAGCGGGCCGATATTCTTTTCCTCGTTGTAAGTCGGTATGATGAAACTCAGCATAAGCGACCATTACCCCTTCACGTAGCTGACGCGCCTGCCTTCGACCACGTATCTGCCTTTTGCGAAAGAGTCGATGATTTTCGGGTAAGCGCTGTGCTCCGCCTTGAGTATCCTCTCTGCGACCTCGTGCTCGTCCCTGCAATCGGATATGTCCACCGCCTCCTGGTACAGAACCGGCCCGGCATCCAGGTTCTCGTCCACGAAATGTATCGTGATTCCGCTGATTTTTGTGCCATAGTCGAACGCCTGTTTCTGGGCGTCCACTCCGGGAAAAGAGGGAAGAAGCGCGGGATGTATGTTGATGATGCGGTTGCGGTATGCATCAAGAAGGGCCTTGTCCTTGAGAAGAAGCATATATCCCGCGAGCACCACGAGATCCGTGCCGTTCCTGTCGAGCAGCTCCTTTATCCTTTTGTCCATATCCTCGCGGCTTGCGAACTCCTTTCGCTCCACCACTTCGACCGGAATCCCGTTCTCTCTCGCCCTGTCTATGGCCTTCGCGTCGGCCTTGTTCGTTATGAGCACGCGTATGTCCGCGGTGCATCTCCCGGCCTTCACCGCATCTATAATCGCCTGGAAGTTGCTGCCCCTGCCCGAGGCGAGGATGGCGATTTTCACCTTTCGCTGTTCCATAGGAATATTAGGAACTGATTAGCCTTTTATTAGAATGCCCATCCCGCCACATGGAGCAGGACGACGAGGATGAGCCCCGGCAGGCCGCCTATCGCCACGATGAGCACGGACCAGATGTTGATCGCGACGTGCAGGCCCATGAGGTTTAGCACCCAGAGCGCGATGAGCCCGAGGACCGAATTGGCTATGAGCGGCCAGAGCTTCTTGAGCGCCGTGAAGAGCACTATCGCGGCGAGAACCGCGATCACCAGCACGATTAACTCAGCGATCATATTCCCACCTCATCTGAACGGCTTCGTCCTTCCCCAGAACTCTTCGAAATACGCCTTGAACGCGCCGGCTATCTCCCGGCTGGCTATCTCGATAGATATCGGCTCGTTCGACGCTATCGTTATGAGCACCGTGTCTTTATATATCGTGAAGTACGCCGGGGTGTCCATGTCCATCGGCATGTAGCGCGCGTCGCAAAGCGGGGAGCCGTTCCTGTCCCTGAGCGTCTTCCTGTCCGTGCCCCTGTTGAAGAGCAGCCTGCATCCTATCCCGGAAGCGGCCCTCCTCCGATGGTCCTTCTGCCAGTATCTCATGTGGCTCCAGGCCGGGAACGGCGGTATCCCCAGGATGCAGTATTCCTCCCCCCTCTTCAGCTTCAGGTAGGTGTGCTCGTGCGCCACCACAAGCCCCTTCATCCCCTGGTAGACCGTGATGTTAGTGGACTCCTCCGCCCGTTCATGGTATGCCTGCAGGCTGGGGAGCATCTTTTCGAACTCCTTCCCCAGCATCTCGAGCTCTGCCTGCTTTTCCCCGAGGTAATCCTTTATCTTGGACGGCTCCACGGCCTGGAAATAGCGCACCCCGCTCCGGTCCACATGGGACGCGAGGCCTTTCTTCTCCAGCTTGTCCATTATGAGGTACACCTTCGACCTCGAGACGCCGGAATTCTTCGCTATGCCTCCGCTCGAGCCTGGCCCGGCTTTCAGCAGCGCGAGGTACGCCCTTATCTCTCCCGGCGTGAGCCCCAGCTTCTCCAATATCCTCAGTTCCATGATAGCATCGCTCTTCGCAGGTATTTAATTCTTTGTTTTGTGTCCCCCCAAGGGGAGCGCAATGTTTATATAGTGGTTGAGTTGTTATTTATTTAACAAAATGTATTATAAAAGATGAGACGGGTTCATGCTTTCCCCCCATCTTTCTATTTCTTTTTCGAACGAAGCGCCAGCGGAAGCTCCGCTACGAACTCGAAAAGAAGAAGAAACGGGCCTCTCACGAGACTCCGAACTCAAGGCTTATGAAAAACGGGCCTGTCGTGGCGTTCCGCCACTTCTCGTACTTGTTCGGTGTTCCGAACACAATCTTGATGCCTTGGGCATCAAGGTGCCCATTGTTCCTTTGGAACAATAGGGAGGCGCACCATGTTCTGCGGAACATGGTCGTGCCCGTTTTTCCTGAGACAAAACGTGAGACTGGCAACCGTAAAAAATCGAAAAACGGGCCTGGAGAGATTTGAACTCTCGACACACGGATCTCTCTTTCAAATAAAGAAGTAAGAGTCCGTCGCTTATGATAGGCTTTTATGTTTTAATAAATGCCCTCTACCAAGCTGAGCTACAGGCCCAATCTGTTATCTTCCTTTGCGGGCATATCTTTAAAATCATAATCTAAATTTTCTGCCGAAGGCGTTTCATTTATGATGCCACAATATCTTTTCTCGTGGTAAGGGTGGGTAAAGCCGATTACATTGACGAACTTCCTGACGCTGGCCTGCTCTGTTATTCTTATGACACTGCAGTTAAGGACCTTCGTTATCCTGTTAACTTTGATTTCATATCTTTCGAGAATGCCTTTCAACTGGCAGATTACTTTATGGTTTTTCATTTTGAATTGGACCACCACGTATTTCCGGTAAGCTTTCCGGTGTCCAGCGTACTTCTTCGAATACCTTCTGTACAAACTTCCATCAGTGTTAAAGATTCCCCGGACACACGCCAAAGCGAATCTTTCATTTTTCAGTATCTCTTCCGGTATCTCGATCCTATCCCCCTTTTCTCCGGTCGGGAGACCAAGCTCTTTGAAAAAAGCGACTACTCTTTTTGCCACCAAAGTGTATCTTATCGTGTTGTCGTCCTTTCTATGGTAGAGCTTTCTGTCATAATCGAACTCCCTAAGGATTGTGGCTGCAATTTTATTTCGATAATACTCCCCATCATTTTTCCAGTGTCCCGTGAACATAACAACGCACCTGTTTCTCCCTTCACGGTCGCAATACTCGCTCATGCATCCATCGCCAATGAATGCCCCCACAACCTCGGCAAGATCCTCGTTAAGTCGCACGTGGCTTACGCTACGAAAATTGTTTATAAACGATTTGCGGGTTCATTTCCGCGGGCTGTAAGAAGAATTTAAAAAAGAAGTCTTGGCGGGGTCCGGCGATGCCGCCTCGTGGGATGGGCAAATGTATATATACTTTATCTTGATGGTATAAGCCATGAATGTGTCGCGCCAGGGTGCGCTACTGCTAGTACTATTCAATATCCTTCTTGCCGGGCTGGCCAGCGCGGGCTCCGAGGGGGGCAACATAACCTCCTCGAACATCGTTGCGAACACCTCGACGATCAAATGGGGCGCCGCCGTGGGCCTGATGAACGGCTCCGTCAGCCCGGACACTGGCCTGCCGATAGCGAACCTCAACCTCTCCATCCCCATGGTCTATGCGGTCAGCCCCAATGGCACCTTCACCAATCTCTCCCTGGTCATCACGCGCTCTGGCATCAAACCGCCGCTGTCGAACATCTCCTCCCCCAACGCATCCGATTTCACCGAGACCGGGCTGTTCGCGAACTTCACCTCGTTCCTCGGCATGACCTACAGCTCCTTCACCGACAACCCTCAGGTCACGTTCTGCAACCCCTGCAAATACACCAACTGCACGCTGGGCGCCTCCACCTTCCAGTGCGCCTACACGACGCTCAACGACGGCACGGTCGTCGGGGTCCTCAAGTTCATGAATGGCGGCGTGGCAGAGCCAATTTTCGTCACGCTCATAAACAACAGGGTCGGCTTCAACGGCTCGATATTCGATTTCGAGTCCCTGCTGCCCGCACGGGAGAACTATTTCTTCTATGTGTACCAGAAAGAATGCAACATCACGGTGTACGTCGACGGTGTCCAGACGACCGTGTTCCCGAACACGGGAGTCCCATACGCCGTGCGCGTCGTTGTGAGCGACCCGGACGGGGTGGTTATCCCGAACGCGGACCTGCGCGCGGTGGAGGAGAACGGAAGGAGCCTCGCGAGCCCTTCGCTCGCGCCGGGCCGCGTGATGGCGGGCGTCTCGCAGATGATCACGAACTCGAGCGGCGAATCCGTGTTCGCGCTGGCTCCGACGAGGTATAACATCCCGGACTCGTACGGCTACATGCCATACTTCGAGGTGGTCTCGCCGTTCGTATGCAGGGTGAACTTATCCATCGCGCAGTATTCCGCGCTGGTCCCGACCTACCGCAGTTCCCTAGTCAATGACTCGTATGCCAGCCAGGTGAAGAGCTCGGTGCAGAACATGAACGCTCTCGCAAGCAACACTGGCAGGTGGGTGACGGCGAGGAAAATGAGGTATGTGAACACCACGGTCAACGTACTTAGCGGCGGGAACACCGGAGTGCCGACTATGAAAGCCGGCGCCTTGAACATGCTGAACATAAGCGCGACAGACGGGAGCCCGGTGACCGCTGAAATCCGCTTCAATGAATCCGAGGGCCAGATAATCTACGCGCCGCTCCAGCCGGACAAGGCGATGTACAGCACGAACGCGACCTTCTACACGAACGAAACCTTCCTGGTCATCCCGACCGGGTACAACAACAACGCCAACATCACGCTCGGGATATGGTACAATGGCTCGCAGGTGGGGACCGTCTCCTTCCCGGTGGATGCGGTGCTCGCCAGCCCCGGGGCCGGCGAAACCGACATGGACGATGGCACATACGCTTTAATATCTTCGGCGTTACAGAACATCAATTCCGTTCTTTCAAACTTCGGAAAATCAATATCCACGGTGTGAACTTATGAGAAAGGAAATCATCGCATTCCTGCTTATGGCCGGGCTCTGCCTGGCCGTGGACGCGCAGATAATAGACAACTCCAATGCCGTGCAGTCCGTGACCGCCTCCTCCGCATACAAGGTGTATGTGGATTCCCTGGGCAGCAACCCGGACTTCGGCCTCAGGCTCTGCGGCGCCGGCCAGAAATACGTCGATGCGACGTACGCGGCCAACATAGGCGGCGCATACCAGTACGTCACGCTGAGCAAGAACCTGACCACCGGCTCCTCAGCCACGCTAGTCTACACGAGCCAGACCTACAACGGCTCGTGCAGCTACACGCCCATAGACGCCTACGCCTTCTCCCAGTTCAAGGACTTCACCCGGTCGCCCCAGGTATTCGTTTCCGCGTTCCCGGGCAGGATACACCTCATGTACTCGAGCAGCCAGAACGGCGCCTCGCCCTCATTCGTGTTCCTCGACATCCCCAACGGCTGGCTGCAGGGTTCGTATAGCACAACGCAGTCGTTCTCGCAGGCGAGCGGAAACGTGACCGCGAACGTGAACAGCATAACGTTCGTAACGGACAGCGGCAGCCTGGCATACTCGCCATCCGACGCAAACTGGGGCCTCAGCGCCTCGACCGGCAGGAGCATGCTCATCGCGCTGTGCAACGACACCGCGGGCGATGACTGCACCAGCGCCATAGTGGCCAATTCGTCAGCGCAGCTCCCCGTGCAGCTGCCCCTCGGGTTTCCCGCGAACGACCAGCAGGTCTACACGCGCTACATAGTTGTGGACGGGCTCGCGAGCCCGGCGATATGCGTAGGCACTGATATGTCGACAGGCATAACAGCGGCGACCCCGGTCTATTACGGCTACAACTCCAGCGTGGACATCGCAATCACGAACAACGGCAACGTCGCAGTCACGACCCCGTTCAACCTCTACCTCAACATAACCGGCCCCGGAGGATACAGCTTCCAGACAAGCTGGGTGGTGAGCGGGGGCATCGGAGCGGGTGCGACCGTTCACAGATATTATAACTGGACCGCGCTCGGCCTGAGCGGAACGTACAACTTCAGCGCAAGGGCGGATCCCGAGAACGCCGTGAAGGAATGCAGCAAGCTCAACAACAACGCCTCGCAGGGCGTCACCGTGAGCCCGGTATACACGGTCCACACCGTGCTGGATGGAAACGAGACGAGCGTTTTCCCGCTCTGGGGAAGGCCGTACAACCTCACGGTATGGGTGACGAGCTCCGACAACACCACGCTTACGGGAACCACATTCGTGCTCACGGAGACGAACGGCCTCAACCCGTTCGTGCCAACGCAGATATGGAACGAGACCGGGACTCCGATAGGGGTGAAGAGCTGGTCCGCGGCGCAGGTGGCGTCCAACTCATCGGGCTATGCCAGGCTCGCCGTCATCCCCACGTGCAACTTCCTCTACAGCGTGAACAACTCGGAGGGGGCGGACGCCTATGTAGGCAATTACTCCATAGTTCTCAACGTATACCAGGGCGCCTCGCCGGTGACGTTCCTCTTCAACAGCGCGCTCACCCAGAACTACGTGTTCTCCATCACGAACAACTCGTGCTCCGACCCGGGATGGGTCAACAACGTGCATGTGCTCAACAGCAACAAGTACGTGCTTCCGGTATACGACTGGCTCTACCAGGTTTACTCGATAATGAAGAAGCTCGTGGTGCCCTGATATGCGCAAGCTCCTGCTGGCCATTTTCCTTGTGATCGCGGTCTCGGCATCGTCCGCCGCTTTCTACCAGGTGTACATAGTCCGCGCCAACGACACGAACATCTCCAGCCTTCTCTACGATAACGCCTCAACCTCGTACAAGGACAGCAGCCTGAGGAATCCGGATATGAACCTGCGCATATGCGCGCTCGCCGCTTCGGACCTCCAGGGCAAGTATGTCATGCTCGCATATGCGAACGGAGAGAACAGCGGCTCCTACCTGCCCCTCGAGCCGTTCCCCTACCAGATAAGGAACGTGCCCCCTGACCTGTGCGTATACGCGCCGCTCCTCATATCCAGTTTCAAGGCGTGGTACCCGTCAGTCCCGTTCGTTTTCATATCCGGCAGCACGGACATGTCCGGGGCGCAGAGGATCAAGCTCTCGAAGCAGAACGGCTGGTTCGACGGCGCGTACTTCGCGGCGACGCTCCAGAACGGCAGCGTCGTCACGGCGACGGTATTCAACGCCACGGACGACACAGGAGCGCCCATAACCCCCGCGGTCGATTATCTGGTGGTCGGCCTGCTCCAGAACGGCACGCTCACCTCCACGGACAACGTGGTCACCCGCTTCAACCAAAGCGTCAACCTCAGCCTCGGTTCATACACCGGCAACTGGACGCTCTCCATAAACGGCATAGGCCCGACCGATGTCAGCCCCCCCTATGTCCACATAATCAGCCCGGCAAACGGCGGCTCCTACCCGTCCGGCGGATCGCCATTCATTTTCACCATCATAGACGACGTCGCGGTGGACAGCTGCTGGTACGTGCTCGATAGCGTGCGGACCGACCTGCCCGCATGCAATGTCGCATACTCCCTCACTTTCGGCTCCGGCAGCCACACGCTTACGCTCTACGCCAACGACACGAACAACAACATCGGCTCGGATACGGTGACGTTCTACGGTCCCCCGGCGCCATCGCCGCCCCCTTCGCAAGGAGGAGGCCCGCCGGGCACGCCGATACCGCAGCCGCCCGTCGTTCCCCCGATAATCCCGCCGCCTCCGCCATCGGTGACGCTTACCATACAGCCGGAGGACATCATAGTCACCGTCATCTATCCATATCCTGGCTCGGGCGGCTTCACGCTCACATCAACGGCCAATCTCACTGACTTGCGCTGCGTCGTCAACGGGGACATCGCAAGGTACGCGAGCGTGAGCATCGGCAGCAACACCATCCATCCGGGGGAAACGGTTGACGGAACCGTGACAGTGAACATGACCCCGGAGCAGATTCTCCGGTATGGCGACCAGGCGATTGGCACTGTCCAGTGCTTTGGCAATTACGGCAGTTCGCTACAGTTGCAGTCCATGGCGAACCTCTATGTCTATTTCATGAAGCCTGCCGCCCAGGGGATGAATTCCACGGCAAACGCCAGACCGGGTGAGAGGATCTCGGTAGACATCAGCTTCAGGAACAACGGAACGGCGGACGCCGTCAACCTAAGCGCCATCGTGCCGCCCCAGTATGCCGATTGGATGAAGCTCGCCGCAGTCCCCTTCAGGGTCCGGGCGGGGGAAGTGGGCGCCCTGACATTCGTGATAAGCGTGCCCGGGGACGTCAAGCCCGGCGATTACGTGATGCCCATAACGATCACGGAGGACAGCATCCCATTCGCGGTCTCCACGCTGACCCTTTCCGTCATGGGGGCCCCCATCACGCCCTGCGTGCTGCCTGACCTCACATGGACCATACTGATACTCGCCGCCGGGATCCTGCTCGCGGCGCTCGTCTTCAGGATGGCTGTCAGGGAGAAGGAATTCCAAGATGAGAGGATAAAGGACAGGGACAAGAAGAAGAGGGGGTTCTACATGCGGGCAGCCGTGCTTGCGCTCGTGATAATCATGGGCGCGGTAATCATCTGGGCCTTCATAGTATGGCTGCTCATGAGGTGCTCCTGAAGTCATTTCCGGTGGCGATATGTCAAGACTGCTGATGTTGCCTGTGTTATGCGCGGTGATGCTCCTTTTCGGCTGCC
>Ga0209777_10003125_pt1 | contig 20905 bp, 19 predicted proteins | sample FrelakmetHBP12HB_FD_187147 | JGI IMG/M metagenome (GOLD analysis project Ga0209777, IMG submission 187147) | Freshwater lake sediment microbial communities from the University of Notre Dame, USA, for methane emissions studies -HBP12 HB (SPAdes)... | ecosystem: Environmental > Aquatic >...
CGATCTGCGCAACTCCGGTTCACCGTATGCCGGCTCGATTCGGGTGGCCCCATCCGGGTGCCAGCCCATGCGCTCGTAGAAGCCGAGCGCGTGCTCGTTGGCGGCAAAGACCCACAGAGTCGCGCTTGCCCTCCGGCCGCGCCGCAGGTGTGCGTCCGCCTCACGTAGAAGCGCCTGGCCAATCCCGAGCCCCTGCCCGTCCGGGTGAACGTATAGGCTGAAGACATGCCCGGCCGCCGGCTCGTCAGGGTCCGAGCCAAGCCTTATGACCCCCACTACACCAAGTTCGTCGTGATCTGCTACGAGGACCGTGGCTCCGGCAGGTGGGTCCGTGATCGTCCCGCGCCATAGCTCGAGGGCGGAGTCCTCGTCGAAGGCATCGATGATCGGCTGCGGCAGGAATGGGCGGTAGGAGCGCCGCCAGCACGCCAGGAAGAGGGCCGCGACGGGCTCCAGGTCGGCGGCCCCGGCCATGCGCGCTCGAACGGAACCTGCGGGACTCACGCTGAGGTCGGTCCGGGCCTGAGCCGGAGCGCCAGCGGGGCGGCCGGCTCGGGCGCCGGCAGGCGCAGCGGGTCGCGGCCCGGCACGATCGCGCCGAGCACGCCCGCCTGACGGGCGCCAGTACACGAGGGGACGATCGCGGCAAGGCCGTGGACCGTGTGCCAAGCGATGAGGGCGAAGGCGATGGCCTCCTTGGCATCCGTGGGGGCGCCAAACTCGCTCGTCAGGCGGATCTCAATCCCGGCCGCCCGCTCCCGGAGCATCGCCATCAGCGTCGGGTTTCTGCACCCACCCCCGGATGCCACGATCATGTCGACCCCGTGAGCGCGCGCCTCGCTGGCGACCACCTCCGCCGTCAGGGCCGTGACCGTCGCCACGAGATCAGCCGCGGGGATCCCCGGGTGACGCGCGACCGCCGTATCGAGGTAGGCGCCGTTGAAGAGTTCCTTGCCCGTCGACTTGGGTGGCGGAAGACGATAGTACGGCTCCGCCAGCAGATCCTCGAGCAGGCCCGGATCGACCCGGCCGGAGGCGGCGACGCGTCCGTCGTGGTCATGGTCCTGAGCGCCGCCCGTGGCGGCCACGATCGCCGCGTCGATGAGGGCATTGGCCGGCCCGAGATCGTAGGCGAACGGGCCCGTCTGCCCGTGGAGGACGGTCATGTTGGCTATCCCGCCGAGATTGAGCGCCGCCGGGCGCCCGGGCAGCCCGGCCAGCAGCAGCGTGTCCATCAGGGACACCAGGGGCGCCCCATGGCCGCCCACAGTGACGTCGCGAACACGGACGTCGGCGACGACCGGCACGCCGGTCCGCTCGGCGATCCACGCCGGCTGTCCGATCTGGAGCGTGCCGCGCGCGTGGGTTCCCTCCACCCAATGGAAGACCGTTTGGCCGTGGGAGCAGATCCAGTCGACGGGGCCCGAACGCGCGATGGTCGCCGCCGCGACTTCGGCGAACGCCTGACCGATCAGGGTGTCGAGCCGGCACGCGACGCCAAAGTCGAGCGACGCCGGCGGGAGTGCTGCTACCAGCGCCTTCCGGAGCGCCGGATCGTACGGGGTCGAACCCGTGTCGATCACGGTCCCCACCAGCGTTTCGCCGTCGAGCTCGAAGTCCACGACCGCGGTGTCGATACCATCGTGGGAGGTCCCCGAGAGCATGCCCAGGATCCTCATGCTCGACCCTCCAGCGCGACCCGCAGGCGGCCGGCAGCCGCAGCCAGTCGACGCCTGGCTTCGTCTGCTTCGACCTCGCTCATGATCATGACGATGGCCACCTTCACCTCGAGCCCGGCGGCCTGGAGCGCAGCCTCGGCCCGACCGCGCTCGGCGCCAGTTACCGTTTCGACGATGCGCACGGCTCGCTCGCGGAGCTTGGCATTGGTGGCCCGCAGGTCCACCATCAGGTTCCCGTAGGTCTTGCCCAACCGGACCATCGCGATGGTCGAGATCATGTTGAGGACCATCTTCTGGGCGGTCCCAGCCCTGAGACGCGTGGAGCCCGCCAGCACTTCAGGGCCGACCAGGACCTCGATCGGGCACTCGGCCGCCGCGCTGAGCGGCGCCCCGGGGTTGCACGAGAGTGCGACCGTCAGGGCGCCGCGTTCCCGTGCCGCGGCGAGCGCACCCAGCACAAACGGCGTTCGGCCGCTGGCCGCTATCCCGACGACGGCGTCGGCGGGTCCCACGGTGCGCTCCGCGATGGCGCGCGCGCCGGCGTCCACGTCATCCTCCGCTCCCTCGCCGGCATTCACGATCGCCGACGGCCCCCCGGCGATGATCGCTTGTACCTGCTCCGGGTCCGTGTTGAAAGTCGGGGGACATTCCGACGCGTCCAGCACGCCGATCCGCCCGGCGGTCCCAGCGCCGACGTAGATGAGCCGTCCGCCCATCTCCAGCCGCGCCGTGATCGCGCTGATCGCCGTGACGATCTGGCCCATCGCCGCTCGCACCGCGACGGGCACACCGGCATCCGCCTCGTTCATGAGCATCGCCAACTCGGCGACCGACGCGACGTCAATGTCGCGATAGCGTGGATCGACCCGCTCCGTCAGCATCTCGCCCATCCGGCCCGGGTCCTCGTGGCCCAACGGTCTCATCGGCTGCCCCGATCGTTCAGGTTGAGGACGCCGCGCAGGCCATCTCCCATGGGATTTCAGTGCCTCCGGTGACCCTGCGAAGACGAGTCCGCGGTCGCCATTCTGGCAGGGATCAGGCTGGCGGGCCGGCCGAAAGAGTGCACGGAGCCCATGTCGTCGGTGAAACCCCAGGCTACCGGGGATGGTTGTCATGAGCAGCCTGCTTGCCGCCCCTCTCGCGCGATCTGCTGTAACTCTTCCTGCTCCGAGCGGGAGTAACTCAGCTGGCAGAGTGTCTGCTTCCCAAGGCGACCGTCCGCTCTGGTGCAAGTCTTCCCAACGCCTTCATGACGGCGGGTGCGCCTGCCTCGGACCGGGCAGCTTTGCGAGTTCTGAGAGCCAGATGAGGGGGTGGGCGGCCATCGACGGCCCTGCGGACAGGCCCGGCGAAGGTCGCGAAACGAATTCGGGAGTCAGAGTTCCTGCAGAGCCGGCCAGGCAAGACCGGTAGCGGGGCGGCTGGGCCGGGCACACCACCGAGCCCGGCAGGCTTCCCGATCGTTGATCGCAGCGATTGGCGGGCGCCGAGGCGTATGGTCCTGTGTTGCAGGGTTTGATCCTAGGGTGTGTATAGCTCGGCCCAGGCAAGGGCAAGGCCGTTCGAGTCTGCCCCTCCGGCGATGAGGACGCGGCCATCGGGCAGCAGCGTAGCGGTGGCGTCGGCTCGCACCCCGGTCATCGAGCCAGCATCCATGAAGGTGCCGGTCTTGGGTTCATACACTTCGGATGAGGCGAATGACTCTCCCGCATAGAGATAGCCTCCGGCGATGAGGACGCGGCCGTCGGGCAGCAGCGCAGCGATGTAGCCTTCCTGCCGATCGACGATCAGCGAGCCTGTCGCGCTGAAGGCGCCGCTCGTTGGGTCATACAGCTCGGCCAACCCGCAGAAGCAGCCACCCGCCAGAAGGACGCGGCCATCGGACAGCAGCGTGGCGCTGGCGTTGGCGCGGGCCTCAGCCATAGACCCGGTGGGGCTGAAAGTGCGCGTCCCGGGGTCATACAGCTCGGCTGAGTGGAGACCCAGTGACCCGGAACTGCGGTTGGACCCGCCGGCGATCAAGAAGCGGCCGTTGGAGAGCAACGTCGCAGTGTGGCCACTACGAACGGTGGTCATCGAGCCGGTCGCTCCGAAGGTGCCGCTCTTGGGGTCGTATAGCTCGGCAGACGCATCGCCGGAGCCACCGGCGATGAGGACCTGGCCGTCGGAGAGCAGTGTGGCCGTGTCTCCGTCACGAGCCGTACTCATCGAGCCGGTCGCGCTGAAGGTGCCGCTCTTCGGGTCGTACAGCTCGGCCGAGGCGAGGGGAAGACCGTTCGAGTCGTGCCCTCCGCCGATGAGGACATGCCCGTCTGGAAGCAGCGTGGCGGTGTGGCGGTAGCGTGCGGCGGTCATCGACCCGGTGGCCGTGAACCTGCCGGTCTTGGGGTCGTATAGCTCGGCAGAAGCATCGCCGGAGCCACCGGCGATGAGGACGCGGCCGTCTGGAAGCAGCGTGGCCGTGTGGCCCATGCGGGCTTTGGTCATCGCGTCGGTCGAGCTGAAAGTGCCGCTGGCCGGTTTCAGTGCAGACGATGAACTCTGCATCGGAGAGGTGGCCCCGAATGAGGGCGGTTGTGTCGGCATCGGTAGAGTCGGGCTGGCACTCGCGCTGGGCGCGCATCCTGCAAGCAAGATCGCGATGGCCAGGCTCGACAGAACGCGGCTACCCGCACTGCGTCTGCCCATCCCTCTTCCTCCTTCCTCCTTCCTTCCCCCTTCGGGACGCATGACGCGGGGTCTGTCTCGCGACTGGCCCGCCGCGGGACCGGCGACCAGAGGCCGTGACAGCGGGGGTGATTGAGGCGCCCGAGACTGCCCGTCTTTCGGTCCGGTTCCCTCGTTCTGTCCGAACGGCTGCCGTCACGGTTCCCTGCCCCCGGTAGGGCGGCTCCTAGCACCTGGGTCCCTGCATCGGGTCGATCGGCGAGGACGCATCGCGGATGACTTCGTCGATGATAGCCAGTCCTGATCGGGCATAAGGCGAATCTTGCGAAACGGGTCAGCCGGGTCGCGGAAGCGCCGCGACCCCCTCCGTGGCGGGCAAGAACACAATTGGACCCGCAGATGGTCGACGCTAGAATCCCGCCGAGACGCCGGTTCGCCCGGCCGCTTCCACCGCGGCGCGACGCCCGAGATCGGGAGGGCCCATAGGTGAGCGGTAGACGGTGCCTATTGCTGATCGTGGCGCTTGCAGTAGCTGAGGCTGGCGCGGGATGCTCGAACGGCAACCTGTGGCCTTCCGTCTTGCCGGAGACGGGTGGTGCTCGGACTGGACACAACCCCGCCACCGCGGCGCCGGCAACTGCCTCGCGGGTGAGCCCCAGGCCGACGCTTCCGCCCATGGCCGGCACGCCGATCCTGTTCTTCGCCACCTCGTCGTCGCCGTCTACCCAGTTCAACGTAGGGGGCGCAGGGGTCACCATCACCTCGTCCGGCCAGCAGATCATCCGGTACGTGCCACAGCGGACGTACGCCGACGTGGTGTCCACCAACGGTAGCCCTAGCTACGCGCCCTCGACGATGTACCCGTACGTGGTCGGCTTCATCGCGGCCAACGACCCGTCTAAGCGAGCCTGGCACGACCAACTCGCCGGGTCGATCGTCGTTCAGCGGCTGTGAGCCCAATCCCACTCTATCGGCGACGACGGCCCGCGGCCGCCGCCGATAGATGACCGGCCATGCAGGCAGCCCTGCCAGCTAGTCGAGCGGTCCGTGTTCTCCCTAACCCTCCGCAGGGGTGAATGCGGCGTTGTCCCGCCGACGCTGATGGCTATGACCCGTCACCCCGATCGCTGGTCTACTTCCTAGGACAGGACCATAGACGGTGGCGTGTACGGCCGCAGCGAAGCTCCGCTGGCAGACCGACCTGTGGAGCTGGCGGCCTGCCACAAGAGTGAACTATGCGGCCGCAGGTGGTTTGTACTCGCGTCGCCACCAGACGGTCAAGATCTGGGCCTCCTGCAGAGTGGCGAAGACCTCTCGATTTAGGAGCTCGTCGCGCAGCTTGCCGTTGAACGACTCGATGAAGCCGTTCTCCCAGGGCGACCCAGGCTCGATGAACGGGATGGGCACGCCTAGCTCGGCCAGCCCCCCGTAGCACGGTGCCTCACGCCCTCGGCTCGCGTATCCTGTGAGACGATCAGGCTCGATTTCTGGAGGCGGGGGCCATGGATAGCACGCTGACTTGCCCGCGGTGCGGCTCGACAGTGGCGGCAGACGCCTCGTGGTGCGGGACATGCGGATTTATGCGCGAGGCCCCGGTAGTCGCGCAATCCGGTTTGCCGTTACTTGCGAAGGCCCTCATCGTGGCGGGCGCGATCGTGATAGCCATTCTCGCGGCGCTTGTCATCTTTGCGATCGCCATCGCGATTTGGACAGAACTACAACCATCCTGTTCATCAGACGGCGGGTCGTGTGGCGCCCCGAGCAGACCGACAACGACGGGGGCATGCCCGATGAGAGTGGCGACATGCGGCCCAGGCGCAGACGTGACGGTTCCAGTTTCCAACCTTGACCTCCGTCACCGGCCTGGGACGCCCGCGGGGAATGCGAGTCTCGTCGTGCCGGTCAGTTGGTCGCCGGCTCTTGAGACTCGTCGATCTGGAGGGGACCAAGCGGGAGCCGCGTTGAGGCTGGAGGCGTCCTGGCCGCCACCTCCTCGGCCGAGTTGTATCGACCATGGTGCCGATTCGTTGGCGTTCGGTGGGGCTTCCTGGCTTGCCGGACAGGTCGGGCCCAGCGCGCTGAGCCCATCAGCCTGAGGATCGCTGTTGTATCCCGTCGGGTACGAGAACTCGATCATGCGGCCCTCACGTACTCGTGGACGAGCCCCCCGAGGAGATCCCGCCGTTCGATGTCGGGCACACCGTCGGCCTCTTCGACGGGCGCGAGACTCTCGGGTACCTGAAGCTCCAGTCCTCGATGCGGGCGTCGCCGGTTGTAGTGCTGCACATAGATCGCAAGGACGCGATCGAGATGCCGGGGGCCCACGATCAGCAGCCAGTCCAGGCACTCCGCGCGAAGCGTCTCTATCCAGCGCTCGGCGAAGGCGTTCGCGTTCGGCGCTCTGATCGGCGTGCGGATCACCCGGATCCCTTCTGATGCGAAGACATCATCGAAGGAGCGGCAGTACTTGGCGTCTCGGTCGCGAATGAGAAAGCGGATCTACGTGCCCTCGTCGGCGAGGCTCATCACGAGGTTCCTCGCCTGCTGGGTGACGAAGGAAGAGTCCGGGTTGGTCGTTGAGACCGTGACGTGCACGCGCCGTGTCCCGATCTCGATTAAGAACAGCACGTAGAGCGTCTCCAGAAACGCCGTCTCGACCGTGAAGAAGTCACACGCGAGGATGCCCGCTGCCTGGGCCCTCAGGAACCCGCGCCACGTCAAGCCTCGGCGAGGAGCCGGACGGACGCCAGAGCGGCGGAGAAGCATTGCGATGCTCGTCGCGGAAAGGCGGACCCCGAGCTTCCCCAGCTCGCCCCTGATCCGCAGGTATCCCCACCGGGGGTTCTCCCTCGCCATCTGCAGGATCAGCTTGCAGACTTCCGGATCGATTGCTGGGCGCCCGGGTCGGCGATGCGGCCTCGTCCACTTTCGCGCGACGAGTGATTGGTGCCAGCGCAGAAGCGTCTCGGGACGAACGAGGAACGCGCCCCAGTGTTCCTTGGGAAGGATCCTGCTTGCCGCGGCGAGCAGCGCCCGGTCCCGGCGCCGGTAAACCGGGCGCTTGACCTGCCGGCGCAAGCTCCCGAGTTGATGGCGAAGCACGAGGATCTCAATCTGTGCGGCAGCGTCGGAGCAATCGTTAGGTGCGACAAGGGTGAAGAGCCGACGAAGCACCCAGTAGAGGAGTGAAGCGAACATGGCCGCGATACTGCCACGTCCGGGAAGCCGAGCCACGCGGGCTGACTGATCGAGTTCTTGTACCCCACGCGCGGATGCGCTGGCGCGAGCTGGCTTGTGGCGGCCTCAATCGGAGGCCTCGAAGCATCGCATGACAGTCTGCGTCCAGAAACCCGGATAGAACGCGCGCAAAGAAGGAATATCAGGGGCAAGAAGTAGTCGTCCCAGACGAACACTAGGTTGTAGTGTGGCCCCGCCAGCGGCTGACCAGTCGAGCCTGGCCGGCGCGGCCTTACCTGATCGAGTGGCCGCCGTTTATCACTTGACCCAGACCGTCTTGGCGTTGCAGAAGGAGCGGATTCCCTCGGCCCCGAGCTCGCGGCCATAGCCCGATGCCTTCACGCCGCCGAACGGCAGCCGCGGGTCGCTCTTGACGAGCCCGTTGACGAAGACGGCGCCGGCCTCGATTAGCGGCACGAGACGCTCCGCCTTGGCCTGGTCTTGTGTCCACAGCGCGGCGCCCAGGCCGAAACGGCTGTCGTTGGCTATATCGACCGCTTCCTCGGCGTCGGCGGCGCGCATGACGACGGCCACCGGCCCGAATAGTTCCTCCTGGGCGGCCACGTTCTTGCGTCCTACTTCCGCCAGGATTGAGGCTGGGTAGAAGGCGCCGGGTCCGGGCAGGACCTCGCAGCCCAACACGGGTCGTGCCCCCTGGCTGATGGCCAGGCGCACCTGCGCGTGCAACTCGTCACGCAACTCGAGCCGCGCCAGGGGGCCCATGTCCACATCGGGGCCAAGAGGGTCGCCCGCGCGGATTGCTTTCATGGCCGAACCGAACCGCTCCAGAAAGGCGTCGTAAACTGGCGCCTCCACAATGAACCGCTTGGCGCAGATACAACTCTGCCCGGCGTTCATCGTCCGGGCCGCGGCGGCCGTCCTCGCCGCGGCGTCGAGGTCGGCGTCGGCCAGGACGATGAAGGGGTCGCTCCCACCCAGCTCCAGCACCGCGGGTTTCAGCGACCTCCCGGCCGCCTCGGCCACTTGCCGGCCGGCGGGTTCGCTTCCGGTGATGGTCACGGCCGCAATCCGGGGGTCCTCGATCAGGGGCCGCACCTGCGATGAGCCGATGAGCAGCGTCCGGAACAGGTCTTTCGGGAAGCCGGCGTCGTGCATCAGCCCCTCGATAGAAAGTGCGCATTGGGGAACGTTCGAGGCATGCTTGAGAAGTCCTCCGTTGCCGGCCATCAAGTGCGGCGCGATGAAGCGGAATACTTGCCAGTAGGGGAAGTTCCAGGGCATCACCGCCAGCACCACACCGAGCGGGTCGAAGCGCACGTAGCTCTGAGAGGCGTCGCTGGCCTCCTCCCTCGGCGCGAGCAGGGACTCGGCGTTGTCGGCGTTGTAGTCGCAGACCCAGCCGCACTTCGCCACCTCGGCGGCGCCGTCTCTCAGCGGCTTCCCCATTTCGAGCGCCATCAAGTTCGCATAGTCGTCGGCGTGCTCGCGAAGCAGCACGGCAGCGCGCCTCATCAGGATCGCGCGCTCGTCGAATGGGGTCTTTGCCCAGAGCCGCTGCGCCTTCACCGCTGCATCGAGGATAGGCTCAAGGTCCGCCGCAGCCATCTCCGTGAAACCGGCGAGCCGCTCGCCGGTCGCGGGGTTCACAGATTCGATTGCCATTTCGCTCTCCTCGCGGTCAAATCGGGCTGAAGGTGACAAAGAGGATTGGTGTGCACGAGCTGGACTTTCCTCCCCTCGGCGCAAGGAGGTCTAGACATCCTCTGAAGGACGCATCTGCGCCAAGCGCACTGCGCGGGAAGGCAACCACCGCCAGGCGGCCACGCTGGCAACGACAGCTGCCGCCACGCCGATTCCGAAGATACAAGCTCCGCCCAGGATGGCCATGACGGCCAAGATTGCCGCGAGGGACCACCCGCAACCCTTACATATCGGCAGCTTGGCCGAGATCATCGAGCGCTAGCTCGAAGAAGGTCGGATCTGAACCGCTCTCTTCGAACTGCCTGACCCCGACCGCACCGATTCGTCGCCTGCCCAGAAGTATCATCGCGGGTCGGCGCGGCGCAGCGGGTCGGACTTTGCCCTAGAGCGCGTCGGACCTGGGGCCCAGCCGAAGGTAGGCAATGGCCAGACAGATAGCAGGCATCGATCGGCTATCTGCCGCTGGACTGACATGCTACGAGCGCTCAGCCTGGATCGCTCCCACGACGGAGCGCCAGCCGGCGACGAAACTGCCGCGGAAATACTGAACGGGTCCGAACCCTTCGAACTCCTCGATCTCGAGCGCGTCTGTATCCAACGCTTTGCGGAAGTCGTCAAACTGGTCGACTAACGCCGCTACAACCCCGGACGGCGTCTGGTCGTGGATCGTGTCACGGCACTCGGGGTCCTCGGCTAGAACCTCGGCAAAGGTGCTCCAGTTAATAGTCGCCTGGTGCCGATCGCCAACGAGACCGGTAAGGTCCAGCGTCTTTCGGGCACCGCCAAATAGAAGGGTGACCGGGTAGCCGCGTTCCGCTACCAACTTGGCTGCGGCCCGGGCAAGCGCGACGCCCGCCCAGTCCACAGCTCGTCGGTCCACCGTTATCCGACCCTGTTCGGCTATGGCACGGAGGTGATCCCCGAAGATCCCCGTGATAGGCGCGATGACGAACGGCGGGCAACTGGTCGTGTGCGCGGTAATCTCCAGGTACAGCTCGGACACGGCGACGACCTGGGCCAGACTGAAGACCTCGGTCACGATTGTCGGCCGGCCGTCGGCCACCAATGCACCGAATGCCTCCAGCCCCGGCGCAGTGGCTGGGATCTTGGGGACGCAATTAGGAGCTAGCGCCATCGCCGTCTCAGCGGCAGCCAGGATAAGTGTTGGATCCGTATCCGCTTCGGGCGGCCCTTGGAGCGAAACGAACCCAAGCCGGCCCTCGGTCGCGTCGAAGATTGGCCTGAAAAAGGGCAGGATGCGGGCGACCAGCCGCCGTTGAACCTCCTCGGCAGCGAGCTCAGCGTCCTGGATTTCGCGGACGACTGCAGCGATGACGGGCCGTATCTCCGAGGGAGCACGCCTGAGCAGCCCTCCCCCGTAAGCCGGATTCGTCGTGCAGCCGACTGCGCCTTGCCTGACGGCAAGGCCAACTTCCTCAAGAGTCGGGTTGTTGACCCACACGCGGGTCGGCGTTGACTGGATCAGTCGCCCGAAATACCCGCCAGCCATTCGAGTTCGGTGTCCTCTCTACCGCCCTGTCAAGATAGTCCTAAGACAGAATAGTATAGACTATAGAGAGTGGGAGACGCGGGCGCGGCGCTTCGTGGTCCAGTGTTGTTCTCGCGACGCAGTGAATGGCGAACTCCTACCTCAGAACCACCGGCATGAAGTCCTCAAGTACAGGCCTACGCGAGATCCCTTCGCGCCCCACGAACTACACAGGTCGCACCGATCGGGTCCTGACGCGGGCCCCGAATCCACCGCCAGCCATCACGACCTACTGGAGACGCCAACCTGGCGCACCCCAGATCCTCGAGGCGCCACGATCATGTCAACGATTTCCGCTTCCAGATCTCGGGTTGCGGTCGTGACCGGCGGTGCGGGTAGCATCGGATCTGCGATCGTTCGTCGCCTCGCCTCGGACGGGGTCCGGGTAGTTGTGGCCGACCTTGACGGCGACGCCGCGACTCGAGTGGCCGCCGACGTGCCATCGGCGGTGCCAGCCACGGTTGACCTGTCGGTCGCGGATGACTGCAAACGCCTCATTCGGGACACCGTCGAACGGTTTGGAGCCATCGACATCCTGGTGAACAACGCCGGCATCCAGCACATCGCCCCTGTCCACGAGTTCCCCGAAGACCGATGGAACGCCATCATTCAGATCACACTGACCGCGCCATTCATCCTCACGAAGGCAGCGCTGCCATCGATGTACGCGAACGGCTGGGGTCGGATCGTGAACATGGGCTCGATCTTCGCGCTGGTGGCCGCCCCCAACAAATCGGCCTACTCCGCGGCCAAGCACGGGCTTGTCGGCTTCACGCAGGCCGTTGCCCTCGAGGCGGGCCCGCACGGCGTCACCGCCAACACAGTCTGCCCCTCCTTCGCGCGGACGCCCCTGGTGATGCGGCAGGTGCAGGACCTTGCCCGCACGGAAGGGATCGAGGAGAGCGAGGTCGAGGACCGGGTCATGCTCAGCCAGACCGCCCTCAAGCGCTTCGTGGAGCCGGTCGAGATTGCGGAACTCGTCGGCTTCCTGTGTTCAGACGCAGCCGGGGCTATCACCGGTTCAGCCTTGACGATCGACGCAGGCTGGACGGCCAGGTGAGGAGGCATACCGCCTCGGGCAACCGACAACAGACAGCTCGGAGTAGATAGGCCTGGGCTCTGATCAGCCGGTGGCGGGGCTGCACGGGCGGCCAAAGAGACTGTCCTAGAGAGCGCGGCCGTCCAGCTCGGCGGATTGTGCCAGCACACGCCTATTCGGCGGCCAGTTGGGCTCGAGTCTGCGCGAGCTCATGGCGCAGGTGGCATCGCTGGCCAAGACGGTGTCGGGCGCCATGTCGGCTTCCGGCGCGGCCATTCCCCGTGGGTTGGTCCTTGCCCAAGCCACCCGGGTCAACCCTGGGACGAGCTTGGCGGCTTATAGAGGTCGGACGATTGATTGACCGCGCCAATAGTCAAAGAGCGTTTCAACGGACTGCACGCCGCCGCCCATGCCGCTCTTGTTGACGCCTCCGTAGGGAACACCGCGAGGCACGACATTGTGAGCGTTTATCCAGCTATTCCCGGCGACCATTTCCTCGGCAATTCGATACGCCCGGTCTAGGTCCTTCGTCCACACGCTGTTCGCGAGGCCGTAGTCCGTACGGTTAACCAATTCGACGGCCTCGTCTTCATCTTGGAACGGAGTAAGAAACGCGACGGGGCCGAAAATCTCCTCGCGCGCGGCAACGTTGTCCAACGATCCCCCCAACAGGGCCGGACGAACGTAGAAGCCGTCGTGGCCCGCGACGGAGGCAACGCCGCCTTCAAGGAGCGCCTGGGCTCCTTCATCCCGGCCGCGGCGCAGGTAGGTTAGTACTCGCTGGCGCTGCTTCTCGTTCACCACCGGGCCCATTTGGGTCGAAGGATCGAGCTGATACCCAATGCGGACACGGGCAAGGCGGTCGATACTTGCGGCAACAAACTCATCGTAGATCGGCTTCTGGATGAGCCATCGCGTGGCATCACAGCAGACCTGTCCGGTCCGAGATGTGATAGCCCGTGCCAGACCCTCAACTGTCGCTTCGAGATCAGCGTCATCAAATACGACCGCAGCGCCTTTGCCACCCAGTTCGAGCTTGACCGGTGTCAGGTTACGAGCGCAGGCCTCGGCCACCAACAACCCCACCTCTGTCGACCCGGTGAGCGCCATCCGCTTGAGTTTCGGGTGCGCCGCCAGTGCAGCACCTGCAATAGGACCGCTGCCTGTCACCACGTTGATGACCCCGTCGGGTATGCCCGCTTCGGAGGCGAGCCTGGCAAAGTACACAGTCGAGAGCGAGGAGTCCGACGCCGGCTTAACCACGACCGTATTGCCAGCCGCGAGGGCGGGCGCGATGTTCCAACCGAGCAAGAGCATAGGCGCGTTCCAAGGAAGGATGAACCCGCACGGACCCCACGGGAGACGGACGGTCCATGCTTCGTGACCGGCCACCGGCAACACGCTTCGACGTTGCACCGACACGGAAAGATCAGCGTAGTAGCGGAGGGTGTCGACGACGTTTTGAACGTCGTCGAGAGCGACCGAGCGCAGTATCCCTGTATCGAGTGCTTCGATCTCGGCGAGGACGAGCTTACGTCGTTCGACTGTGTCGGCCAGCCGGTGCAGGGAGACGGCACGCTCGTTCGGCGGGAGTCGCTTCCAACCCGAAGACTTGAATGCCTCCTCGGCCACCAGGATCGCTCGATCGATGTCGTCGGACGTCAGGGCGGCGACGTGTGCTAATGGCTGTCCCGAACCGGGGTCGTACGTGACGAACGTCTCGCCGTGCGACGCCGCTGCGCTGCGGCCACCCACAAAGGCGGACACTACGTCTTCGTTCAGAAAGGCGGAGATCTCGGGTACGGCGAAGGTCTGTTCACCGATCATGGTCTTTGCCTCCTTGGGGTGGCGGACCTCCTGCGCTGTCCGCAGGCTTGGATCCGACGCCCTGCGTCCATTCCTCTGAGCCAAAGAGTCTCTGAATGCCAGATCTCCAGCCAGCCTCACCACCGGCGATGAGCGCAGCAATCCAAAGTCCCTGACATGACTTACGCAGACCACTCGGCCGCACTCCGACAGCTTCGACGGTTATCTCGCGGTAAGCCACGGGTGAGGACGCCAAGACGCACACTCGGTCTTGACGAGCTGCGCCGTCTCCCGCCCATCCGTCGCGCGTCGGCGTTGGCAACATTGAGACGACTTCTCCACTTACTGCCATGGGGGTGAGTTGAGACCGTTCAGGTCGGAGTCTGACCCCGCCAAGAGCGGACGCAAGCTGAGACCGCCGTCCACCACTAGCGTGGCGCCCGTCGTGTACGGACTGAGTTCGTCGGATAACAGCAGCACCGCAGAAGCGGCTATCTCTCGGGGTTGCGCTTCTCGGCGAAGCGGGATCTCAGACATCACCCGATTTCGCAGCGCGCGAGGAGTGTCCGCCAGCATCTTCGTGTCGAAAGCTCCGGGTACGAGCAGGTTGGCTCGAACGCCGAAGGGCGCCAGTTCAACCGCCTCGGTTTCGATATGGGCCTTGAGCGCCACCTTCGAGATGCGGTAGGCCGTCTCGCATGGCTGCGGCATCGACATTGCAACCGAGCCAATCACCAGGATGCTGCCGTGGCCTTGCCGGATGAACCGCCGAGCCACCTCCCGACAACCCCAGACACAGGCGCCTATGTTCGTATCGATCGTCCGATACCACGACTCCGACGTCAGTCGGCTGATGGGTTCGTGCCATGCACCGGCCGCGACGTTGACGTAGAGGTCCAGGCCGCCCAGGGCACTTGCCGCCTCCTCGACCATGTTCACGACCGCGCTCTCGCGACTGACATCCGCGGCGATCGCATGCACCTGAACGCCGCGCTCCCGCAACGCCTCTATGGCGGTCGGATCAGGTGACCGGCTCGCAATGGCGAGGGCTACACCCTCGTCAGCGAGCGACTGGGCGATCGCCAGGCCGATCCCGGTGGACCCACCTGTAATAAGAGCGCGCTTGCCGCCGAGACGCGCATCCAACATCTCGAACTCCTTCCTTGCCGGCCAGTTTCGCAACTCGTCTGGCGGGGTTCACAAGGACGCTTGGGCAATGCTATCATATAGTCTATAGACGGGAGGTTGTTTCTGATGCAATCTATGGCCCGTTCGATGGTTGCCATCGAGGCTGGGCGGCAGGTCGAACCGGGCCAGGAGAGGGGTGTTTCTTGAGAGATCTCCCGCCCAGCGGCAGCCACCAACCACTCGCCGGCGTTCGGGTAGTCGCCCTTGAGCAGGCTGTCGCTGCTCCCCTGTGCTCAAGGCACCTGGCCGACCTGGGCGCGGACGTGATCAAGATCGAGAGGCCCGACGGGGGCGATTTTGCCCGCGAATACGACACTGCCGTCGGGGGCCTCTCGGCGAACTTCGTGTGGCTCAACCGGGGCAAGCGGAGCGTTTGCCTGGACCTGAAGACGCCTGCCGGGAGCGCGGCCCTGTGGAAGCTCGTCGCGAGTGCGGACGTCTTCATCCAGAACCTGGGCCCAGGGGCAATCCAGCGGCTGGGCTTCGAGTGGGATGCTGTCCAGGGTGTGAACCCACGCCTCATCTGGTGTTCCATCTCTGGTTATGGCCTCGATGGCCCTCTCCGCGACAAGAAGGGCTTCGACCTGCTCCTCCAGGGCGAAGCGGGGATCATGGCCGTCACCGGGTCCGAGGATTCTCCCGCCAAGGTTGGGATTTCGATCGCCGACAATTGTGCCGCGATCTACGCCTTCGGCGCGATCCTCACCCTGCTGTATGAGCGCGCCATCACTGGTCAGGGCGGTAGGGCAGACATCTCGATGTTCGACTGCCTCGCCGAGTGGATGTCGTATCCGGCGTTGCTCGAGCTGAGCGGCCGACCGCCCCGCAGATCCGGCGCGCGGCATGCCGGGATCGTCCCCCAAGGACCATATCGCTGCGGAGACTCGCGCCAGGTCAACCTGGCCGTGCAGAACGACGGCCAGTGGCGCCGACTCGCCGAGGCCCTGGACCGCCCGCAGTGGCTTGATGATCCGCGGTTCAGGACCGTGGAGAGCAGGACCGCCTTCCGTGACGTGCTCGAGCCCGAGCTCGAGGACGCACTCTCGTCATGGAGCTCCGACGAGGCGATCGCCCGGCTGACCGCTGCCGATATCCCGGTCGGCTTCGTCAACGACCTCGCGTCGTTCGTCCGCCACCCGGAGCTCACCGAGCGCGGTCGCTGGGTCAGCTGCGAGGTTCCAGGCGGCCAAGCCCAGGTGATCGAGCATCCCCTGAACCTTCTCGGGCTCCAGAGGCGTCCTGGCCGGGTCCCCGCCCTTGGTGAGCACACCGACGAGGTTCTCGGGGAGTTGGGGATCGAGACAAGATGACGGTCCCCCCTGCAGACCTCGCGGCCGCGATCGCCCGCGGAGACGAGCTCCGATTGGCCACACGCGATGCCAACGCCGGACGACGGGCGAACCTTCCGCTTCGGTACTGGCGCCAGCAGGCGCACCTAACGGCGCCGGCCACCGACCCGGTCGTTGCGCGGAAGGCGCTCGATGGCAGCACCGCGCCGATGTCCAAGATCCTGGACAAGGTGGGCGTGCAGCCTGCCGACTTGGCCGAGCGCCTTGAAGTTCCCATCGAGCGCGTAGAGGAACTCCTCGCCTATCCGGAGCGGGCGCCTGCCGTCATGCTCGACGGCGAAGACGCAATCGCACCCGGCGAGGCGGCAGCTGCTAGAGCCCTCGAGGCTGCGGCATCAGTCTTCGCCGAGGAAGTTCCGAAAGGCTATGGGCCGCCTCCGCTCCGCTTCTACCGGCCGGGCGGACTGAACCTCGAGACGACGGTTCGCGACCTCTATACCCTCCTCTGGCGTCTTCGAAATCGGATGGCCATCGACGACCCGGCGCAGTATCCACTAGACGGCATCGTCATACCGAAGATCGAGCATCCGGACGAGGTCGACTTGGTCAACGAACTGCTCGATCGCGCCGAGGCGGGTCTCAGATTGACACCCGGTCAAATCCGAGTCGCATACCTGATCGAATCGGGCTGGGCCGCGGTCCAGCTGCCCGAGATTGCCAGTCGTGCGGCGCCGCGACTCGCAGCCCTCATCTTCGGGGCCGTCGATTTCTCGGCAGATCTCGGTCTGCCGACCGTCGACAACTGGCATCCAGTCGCAGATTGGGCACGCGCCCAGATGGTCGCGGTGGCTGGGGCCGTCGGCGTGCCGGCGCTCGACGGGATGACGCTCGACTACCCGGTGCTGGACCCCTCTCGTAGCACGGCTGTGAACCGCGTGCGTTGGCTCGATCGGATGCGCCTCTGCTACGACGATGCGACTCGGGCACGCGAGCTCGGGATGCAAGGCAAGTGGGTCGGTCACCCGGCCCAGCTGTTCGCGGTCCTGCTCGCCTTCGGGGCCAAGGCAACCGCGGAGGCCGAGGCGAGCCTGCAGGCCGAGATGGCCAAGCTCGAGGCCTACGACGCCGTGGTGGCGGCGGACAAGGGCGTGGCGATGATTGCCGGCGTCATGAGTGATCGAGCTACGAGCCGTCATGCCATGGTCGTTCTTCGCAAAGCCGCTGCTCTCGGGAGGCTGGATCCAACCCGTGCTCTCGCCCTCGGAGTCATTACCAAGGAGGAGCTAGCCGACGTTGAGCTCGTCTACCGAGCGAACCGAGCACGCTCCACGGCCCCAGGTGCGGAGAACCCGTGAGGGGTCGCCCACAGGCGGCGCCCCTTCCCGACAGGCGCCCCCCGGGGATCGTCGGGTGCTACATCCGCGGGCCTAAAGCCCCGATCTCGAAGAGGAGCCGCTAGTGGCCAAAGTGAAGATGCCCCAGCTCGGTGAGACTGTGGCCGAGGGGACGATCGGCAAGTGGCTGAAGTCGCCCGGCGACGACGTCGCCCTGAACGAGCCACTCCTCGAGGTCATCACTGACAAGGCAAGCATTGAGGTCCCCTCGCCGTTCGAGGGGGTCCTCACGGCGATCCTGGTCGAAGAGGGCGCGACGGTTCCAAACCACACCGAACTAGCGGTGATCCGCACGGCCGAGGAGTCTGTGCAGCGTTCCGAAGTCGAGTCGGCCGCCACCCCGACCATCGCGAAGCCAGGGTGGCCGGTCGCCGTTGTCAGGGATACGGCATCGGGTTCGATACTCGAGGAGGACGACCCTGCCGCCGCCACCATCGAAGCATCGAGAGCCGGCAGTGCGGCCGGGGCCACGGCCGCACCGATGACACCGGCCATCCGGCGCCTACTGCGCGAGCAGGGTCTTACCAACGCCGACGTCTCGGGAACCGGGCACGGGGGCCGGATCACTCGGGAGGATGTCACAGCGGCCCTGGATGCTCGGAGGCTGGACAAGACTCCCGCGACCGTCGCGCCGACCGGACCTGACCGGATCTCGACGGCAGCTGATGCCTCCGGCCGAACGGACGCCGTCACGCCGGCTGGCCCGATGCCTGTTCGTGATTGGGCCGAGCCTAGGCCGGACTCGGCGGTCGTGTTCCCGGCGAATGCCGATGGGGTACTAGTCCCAACGACCCAGATGCGCAGGGGGATCGTCGCCCAGATGACCCTAGCGCTGGCCGTCCCGCATGCGTACGTCCAGGTCGAGGTCGACGCCTCCTCCTTGGTGCGGCTGCGTGACTCCGCGAAGCACGAGTACCAAGCGCGCGAAGGGATATCCCTGACCTACGTTGCGTTCGTCATGAAGGCGGGCGTCGAGGCCCTGCGGCGCAACCCTCGTTTCAACGCCCATTGGACGAATGATGGCCTTCTGGCCAAGCGCCGTATCAACGTCGGCGTCGCTGTCGCGCTTGATGGGGGGCTGATAGTGCCGGTTATCCGAGACGCCGACCGGTTGTCGATCGCCGGCCTCAGCCGCGCGATCGCGGACGTTGCCGCCCGCGCCCGCGCCCACAAGTTGCAGCCTGACGATCTTGGCGGCGGGACGTTCACCATCGACAACACCGGCGGGCTGGGGTCCAATCTCACGCTGCCGATCATCAACGTCCCTGAAGTGGCGATCATGACGATGGAGGCGATCACCAAACGCCCTGTCGTGGTCGAAACGCCACAAGGAGACGTGATTGCGATCCGAGCGATGATGAATCTGGTCCTCGGCATCGACCATCGCGCGAACGATGGCGCGGACGGCGCCGCGTTTCTGCGGGACGTCAAGACATGGCTCGAGAGCGTTGGCCCCGACACGCCTATCTACTGAGGGCTGAATCGCGCGGCCCATCCAGTTGCTGAGAACCCGGGACGGCCGACAACAGCACGAACCCGGGCCACGGTTTCGATGAGATGGACTCGCCCGGACCTGAGACGAGTCCGATCATCCGGGCGGATCGGCCGACCCGCCTACTCCGATAGCCTCGCGATGTAGTCCGCCGCCGCCTTGGCGACGAGTGCGACCAGATGAGCACCGGCATCCTCGTTCCCATCGGAGCGATCGGCTAGCCAGCCGGCGCGTCCAACCCGAGCGCGAAGGGCCCGCGTGTGTTCCGCGCCCTCCCGCGCGGCGCCGGCCGCATCGACAAGAGCCCGTTTGAGGGGAATGCCGGCGCGAGCTGACTCCTCGAGCGAAGCCACCAGCGGGCCAATCGCATCGAGCATCGTCTTGTCGCCGACCTTCGCATGACCGCGGTCCTCGATGGCATGCTGGGCAGCCGCGGCTCGGCTGGCAATGGCAGCCACAATGCCTTCCCCGGTCCTGGTTTCGACCCGCGCCGCCGCCAGCAAAGCGGTCGCCACGAGCGTTCCGGCCGTCGAAGGGGCGCGTTTGGCGATCTCGAGCCCAGCTTGGCGGAGCGCAGCCTCCGACGATCGTCCCGGGACGTCAGCAGGAAGGCCGAGTATCGCGTCGGCCGCCGCCGCCATCGTTACGCCTAGATCGCCATCGCCGGCAATAGCATCCAACCGATTGAGTTCGTTGCGAGCATCCTGGACGGACCGGGCTGTCGCCCTGAGCGCCCCCATCAGCGACGCGCTCATCGCTGCGTGAAGAAGGGGGAGCTCGCAGGCGCGTCCAGGAGGCGCTTGAGCTCGGCATCGACCCTCAGGACGCTGAGCGAGGCTCCAGCCATCTCCAGTGAAGTCGCATATTCGCCGACCCACGCGCGATAGACCGCAATCCCGCGTTCCTCGAGCCGCCGATGGACTCGACGATAGAAGATGTACAGCTCCTCCTTGGGCGTCGCCCCCAATCCGTTAACCAGCACTCCGACCTCGTCGCCCCGCTGGTACGGCAGGTCCGCGACGACAGCGTCGACGAGCTCGTCGGCGATTTGGTCCGCCGTTTGCAGACCGCCTCGCCGGACGCCAGGTTCTCCATGGATACCCATCCCGATCTCCATCTGGCCGATCGGCAACTCGAACGTTGGAACCCCAGCTGCCGGAACCGTGCAGGCCGATAGGGCGACACCCATGCTGCGAAGGCCGGCGGCGGCAGCCTCGGTCGACAATCTGACTTCCTGAAGGGAGGCACCCTCGGCCGCCCGGGCCCCAGCGACCTTGTAGAGAAAGAAGATGCCAGCGACTCCACGTCTCCGGTGCTCATCGCCACGCGGAGCCGACGCCACGTCGTCAGCGCAGCGGACGGTGGCAACTTCGATCCCCTCGCTCGACGCGAGCTCGGCGGCAAGGTCGAAGTTCATCACGTCCCCGCCGTAGTTGCCGTAGACGAAGCACACCCCGCGCTTCGCGTTCACAGCCTCGGCCACCGCGAGCATTTGATAGGCGCTCGGAGATGCGAAGACGTTTCCTACTGCGGCCCCATCGGCAAGTCCCTCTCCAACGTACCCCATGAAGACCGGCAGATGCCCAGAACCCCCACCGGTAGCAATCGCCACCTTCCCGGCCACCGGCGCATCGGCCCGCACGATGGCTCGCGGATCCTCCGCACGGCGCAGGGCCGATGGATGGGCGAGAAGGATGCCCTCGAGCATCTCCTCCACGAAGCAAGCCGGGTCGTTGATGATCTTCTGCATCATGCGTCCCTGCATCCGATGTCCCACGGTGCTGCCTGTCTGTTCTCCCGTCGGGATGTCTGGTCGCGCATCGATGATAGCCTGCGGGTCAGTCGGCTCGCCGGCGCGACGGGTTGGCATCTGTGATCGCCTCGCTTTCCTCGCTTACGCGCA
>Ga0209777_10003126_pt1 | contig 20905 bp, 18 predicted proteins | sample FrelakmetHBP12HB_FD_187147 | JGI IMG/M metagenome (GOLD analysis project Ga0209777, IMG submission 187147) | Freshwater lake sediment microbial communities from the University of Notre Dame, USA, for methane emissions studies -HBP12 HB (SPAdes)... | ecosystem: Environmental > Aquatic >...
GTCTATCGGGCACTGTGCACGCCTGAGGCGAGAGTTTTCAGGAGAGCCGGACGCGGGAAATCTGCACCTCCGGTTCGACGAGGGGAGAGTGGGTCGCGCTTTGCGTCGCCCTCTCTCCTACTCTACCGGCTCGGAAACAGACTCGGTCGCGGGTCGGAACGGGAGTGGCTGCGGGGCGGAAAGCGATTCGGCCGCGGCTCGGAACGGAAGCGGGCGTGAGGCGGTTCGTTTTCGTTATACCCGCGGCCTGGCCGGTTCCCTTACGGTTGCGGCTCGGAGCGGAAGCGGGCGCGGGTCAGCCGTTAGCCCTCCACTTTGTGTGCGGCGGCGTTCCAGGTGAGGCGGCGGTGCTGGCGCATGGATTGCATCGCCATGCACAAGACTATGTTGGTGGCCTGGCCGCCTTCGACCGGGGCGTTGGGCTCTTTTCTGCTGCGCACGCAATCGAGGAAATTCAGGATGTGAGCGGCATCCGCGCGCCCGAAGCCGCCCGGGTCCCGTTTTTCGGCCGAGACTTTCAACTCCATCTCGCGCGTTTGCGGGATGACGGTGAACCACTCGCGCCCGACGTCGAAGCGCGCGCGCGCGCCGTGGAACTGCTTCAACTGGTCGTTGAAGCGGTGATAGCGCATCGCGCTGTAACTGATGGCGAAGGTCGCGATGCGATTGCCCGGGAACTCGACGGTGAGCACTGCTGTCTCGGGAACCTCGGCGCCCGGGATTCGGGGCGCGGGAGCGACGCAGGATACGGCGGCCGGCTCGCCCGCGCCGATCAGCCACTGAATCGCATCGATGATGTGGGCGGCCTGGCCGACGAGCATGCCTCCGGAGTAATCCCAGAAGTGGTACCAGTTGAAGAAACGCAGCGGGTCGGGCGGTCGGTCGGGCGCGCTGCCGAGCCACGTTTTCCAATCGATCTTGCCTTCGAAGCGGGCCTGGGAGAGGCTCTGCTGGCTGTTCATCCACCAGGAAGTCACGAGGGCGACATCCCCGACCTGGCCTGACGTCATGATCGCCCTCGCTTCCTGGAACAAGGGGAAGCTGCGCCGTTGCGTGCCCACCTGGAGGATGCGCTTGTTGCGGCGCACGGCGCGCACCATGTCGAAACCCTGCTCGATGGTGTGCGCGAGCGGCTTCTCGACATACACATCTTTGCCGGCTTCGAGCGCGTCGATGGTAATGCGCGAGTGCCAGTGGTCCGGCGTGGCGACCATCACGGCGTCGAGCGATTTGTCAGCGAGCAGGAGCCGGTAGTCGCTGTACGGTTTTGCGCCGGAGGAGGCGAGCTTGAGTCCCTCCTGGAGGTTCTTCTCGTAGATGTCGCAGACGGCCGCTATCTCCGCACCCGCTTCCTTGGCGGTGGCCGTCAGTAGTTGCCCGCGGCCTCCGGTACCCACAACGCCTAGCCGGACGCGGTCGCCCGCCCCGGCTGCCCTTGCCGACGCGGCAGCCGTAAGGGCGCTACCGGTGGCCAGCAGAAAATGACGCCTGTGCATGATGGATGACTCCTTGGGGAGGCCGATCTTCGCGATGTGCCCGCCGCGGGATATCGTATCACCAACGGAAGGATTGGCGGCAATGATCGTTAGATTCGCCGACTGCGTTATACCCGCGGCCTGGCCGACCCCCTTACGGTCGCGGCTCGGAACGGATTCGGTCGCGGGTTGGTAACGGAAGTGGCGGGGGGCGGCGGCGGAAGTGCGTTATACCCGCGGCCTGGCCGACCCCCTTACGGTCGCGGCTCGGAACGGAGGTGGAACGGGGCGGAACGGGAACGCGGCTCAGTCGGGGTATCCTCCCAAACGGGTTCGCTTTCGCGCTAACCTTGAACTGCTGAGGATTGCTATGGAGACCTTCAATAACGTACCCGTTCCTTCCGAGGGCGAGGCCATTCAATTCCGTGACGATAAGTTCCTGGTGCCGGACAAGCCCGTGATCCCGTTCATCGAAGGAGACGGAACGGGCCGCGACATCTGGCGCGCGGCGCGCACGGTGTTCGACGCCGCAGTCGAGCAGGCCTACGGCGGCAAGCGGAAGGTGATGTGGTACGAGGTTTTCGCGGGAGAGAAGGCCCACGAGGCGTTCAACACCTGGCTCCCCGAGGACACGCTGGAGGCGATCAAGACCTTCCGGATCGCGATCAAGGGGCCGTTGACCACTCCGGTGGGCGGCGGCATTCGCAGCCTCAACGTGACCTTGCGGCAGTTGCTTGACCTCTACGTGTGCTGGCGCCCGGTGCGGTATTACCCGGGAGTGCCCTCGCCGGTGAAGCGGCCGGAGGCGATGGACGTGGTGATCTTCCGCGAGAACACGGAAGACGTGTATGCGGGGATCGAGTGGCGCGCGGGCACGCCTGAAGCCAAGAAGGTGATCGACTTCCTCAACAACGCGATGGGCAAGCGCGTGCGGGCGGATTCCGGGGTGGGCATCAAGCCCATCAGCGAGACCGCGACCAAGCGCCTGGTCCGGCGCGCGATCCAATACACGCTCGAGCACGGAAAGAAGAGCGTGACGCTGGTGCACAAGGGCAACATCATGAAGTTTACCGAGGGCGCGTTTCGCGACTGGGGCTACGAACTCGCGGCGGCGGAGTTTGCCGATACCACGATTGCCGAGAAGGACGTGCAGGGCGCGCTTCCGGCGGGGAAGATCGTCATCAAGGACCGCATCGCGGACTCGATGTTCCAGCAGGTGCTGCTGCGGCCCGAAGAGTACGAAGTGCTGGCGACGCCGAACCTGAACGGCGACTACCTGTCAGACGCATGCGCGGCGCAGGTCGGCGGCCTGGGCATGGCGCCCGGTGCGAACATCGGCGACGGTTACGGGGTCTTCGAGGCGACGCACGGCACGGCGCCGAAGTACGCGGATCTGGACGTCATCAACCCTTCGAGCGTCATTCTCTCCGGCGCGATGATGTTCGAGTACATCGGCTGGAAGGAAGTATCGGCACTGATCGAAGCCGGCATCACCGAGACGATTCGACAGAAGAAGGTGACCTACGATCTGCACCGGCAGATGGAAGGCGCCACGAAGCTGAAGACGAGCGAATTCGCGGCCGCCATAGCCGGGAACCTGCAGCGCCAGCCGGTGACGGAGTAGTCCGGCTCAGACCCGAACGAAATCCTGAGTAATGAAGAGCATGCCGTCGGCGCGCTCGGCGGCGCCGACTCATCAGCTATCGGCTATCAGCTTTCGGCTATCAGCTTTCGGCTTTCAGCGATCAGCATGAAACTTGCGTCGAGCACCGGGATGGACTCTACTCGAGCCGGCCCGCGGCCCAGAGGATCGCGCGATTGACGAGTTCCTGGTAGCCCGGGTTGTTGTGCGTGACGTGGTCGTGACCGAGTTCGATGTAGACGACACGCGATTTCTCCCAGGGGCCGATCCAGACCACAGGGCCGTCGTCATTCGGGTTGTCCGATCTCATGAGCACCTTCGCCTTCGGCGAGATCCACTTGTCCTTGTAGGTTTCATCTTTGACGTGGATGGGCGAAAGGCCGCGCGTGATGGGGTGCTGGGCCGTGGCCTGGACGTACTCGATCTCGTCGTGCCGATACTTCGAGGGGACGTGTCCGTCTTCGGCTTTCAGGAAATATTTGCCGCCGACGACCTCCTCGTACCACCACGGCCAGGAGTTGAAGTCCGCGAGGGCGTGGTGCAGAACTACCATCCCCTTGCCGCTTTCGAGAAAGCTCTGTAGGTTCTTGCGGCGCTGCTCGGAGATGTCCTGCACCATGTCGTAGAGGACCAGGACGTCGGTGTCGTTCCGGAAATCGCGCTCGTAAGCTGCCGGGTGAGGGTTCACATTGACCAGCAGGCCGGGGCGGTCCATGAACACGCGGTAGATGTCGGGATCGTGGGGATGGCCGCCGGTGACGAGCTCGACGCGCACGGGCTTATCGGCCCGAGGTTCGGGGGGCCGCGCCGGAAGAGAGACCTCGCCCGAGCCGGCCCATTCGGCGCCGCGCACGAAGGTGGCGGCGAAACCGGGCTCCTGCATGGCCGCGACGTCGTGCCCGAGCGCGGTGTAGAACACGCGGCCGTTGCCGTACTTCACGGTCCAGAGCATCGGCTCGTCGCGGCCGGTGCCGCCGTTGGCGGGGTCGTCGTACGCGGTCGCCAGCACTTCGACGCCGGGCTGGATGCGGATGCTGTGGTACAGTTCGTCGTTCACCTGGAATGACGGCGCCATTCCGCGAGCGATCGGGTGATCGGGACCGGTGAACTTCACAGTGAAGAGGTGGCGCGGAGCGTGGCCGGTCTTGGGCGCATCGAGCACCCACGTGCCGCCGAGCATAGCGATGTATTCCTTCCATGGCGGCTCGTGACGGCCTGTCTGCCGGTGGCCGTCGCCGAGGATATCGAGCCCGCTAAAAGAATAGGTGGCGCCGTGAACGGCGACGAGTCCCTTTCCGGAGCGCACGAAATCGAGCACGGCCCTCTCGGTGGCTTCGCCCCAGCGCGTGCCCTGGTAGTCAACCACGATGAGGTCGCAGGCGGCGAGCGTGGCGGCGGTGGCGCCCGCCGGTTCTTCGACGACGCGCACGTCGAAGCGGCCGGAGTCGAGGAGCAGCTTCTTGAGGTAGGGCGTGGTGGTGCGCCAGTCGTGGTTGTTCTGGCCCGTGAAGATGAGCGCCTTCAACGGCGCCGCGGATGCCGCTGCGGCGAGCAGGAGCGCGGCGGCCAGGGCCGGGAAGATGCGCTTACGCATGGGCGGGAAGTCCTGTGCCGGCGAGGATTGAGCCGAGATGCTCGAGCGAGCGCTTTGCCTGCTCGGAGGTACCACACTCGACCGAGAGGACGCCCTCGAAGCCGGCCTGGTTCAGAATGTCGATGACGCGCTTCCAATCGATGACGCCGTCGCCGCAGGCGCAGCCCACCGGAGTGCCGGTGACCTTGCCGCGCTCAGACTCGGCCTGGACGATGGCGATGTCCTTGGCGTGAACGTGAATGAGCCGGTCCACGACGGCGCGCAGGCCGTCGTACGGGTCTTCGCCGCCGAGATAGGCGTTGCCGGTGTCGTAGTTGACCTTGAGATAAGGCGAATCGACGAGCGTGGCGATGCGAAGCAGGCCGGCAGTGGTCTTCGAGATGCTCTGGTGCGGCTCGATGCCGATATGAATTCCGTACCGCTCGGCAACGCGCAATGCGGCGGTCAGCGTGTATTTCATAATCGGCCAGGCTTCGTCGAGGCTCAGCCACTCGGGACGGATGCCTTCGTCGGTGTTGATGACGGGCGCGCCGATGGCCGCGGCGAAGCGGATGGCCTTCTGCAAATAGGGCACGGCGATCTCAGGGCGCATGAGCGGCGTGTGAGCGCTGAGTGCGGATGCCTCGAGCCCGTTCTTTTCGAGCAGGTCCTTGATTTCGAGCGGCTCGTCATCGAGGGAGACTGAGTGGAAGTACCCGGCCTCGCTCAGCAATTCGCGGCCGTTATGAACCATGGGCTCCACGAAGCGGAAGCCGAGTTGCGCGGCACGTTCCAGGCCGGCGGCGAACGACTTGTCCTCGTGGCGGATGAATTCCATGTTGACGCCGACGGATATCGGCATAGCGAATACCTCCTTGTCAGGCGGGACGGCGCGCGGCAGAGGCCGGAGGGCCGTCCGTTCAAACCATTACGTTACTCAAAGCGACCGATCGCTTGCGGTCAGTTCGCTTTCGTTATACCCGAGGCCTAGCCGGCTCCCTTACGGTCGCGGCTCGGAAACGGATTCGGTCGCGGCCCGGTTCGCTTTCGTTATACCCGAGGCCTAGCCGGCTCCCTTACGGTCGCGGCTCGGAAACGGATTCGGTCGCGGCCGGTTCGCTTTCGTTATACCCGAGCCTAGCCGGCTCCCTTGCGGTCGCGGCTCGGAAACGGATTCGGTCGCGGCTCGGAAACGGGTCTAGACGTCCCATTCGCGCTGCCAGAAGACGCGGTTTCCCTGTTTGTACGCGGCATTCATGAGATGGCAGGACAGCGCCGAGTAGTGGCCGGAGACGGCATCCGCGTTCGGCTGCTTGCGGCTCCGGAGGCAGGAGAGCCAATTGCCCATGTGCGCCTCTTCCGGTCCTCCGGGGGCGGTGATTTCGGGCGCGCCCTTGTCGGCCGGAGTGTAGCGGTAGCCGCCGCGGAAGATCGCCAACCGGCCGTTGGCGCCGTGGAAGCAGATGTCCGCGGACTCCTTGCCGATCATGTCGGTGAGCGTTGCCTCGAAGGTGACGAGCAGGTTGTCGGGATACTCGACGACGGCATCGATGTTGTCCGGGGTGTCGCGGCCATCCGGGTACAGGTAGATGCCGCCGAGGGCGACGGCGGACCGGGCGCGGGTGAGGCCGAGATACCAGTGGACGACATCCACCATGTGCACGAACAGGCCACCGGTCTGGCCGCCCGTGGAGAAGTCCCAGTAGGCGAACCGGTTGAAATAGCGCTTCGCGTCCCAGGGGATTTTCGGCAGCCAGCCGAGGCAGGTGTCCCAATCGAGGCCAGCGGGCTTGGTGTCCATGCCCTCGGGCGGCTTCTCGAGGTAGCCGCCGTTGGCGTTCCAGAGAGTCCGAACCATGTTGACCCGGCCGATCATCCCGGTGTCGAAGAATTTCTGCTTGGCCTCGATGAAGTGCGAGATGGAGCGCTGCTGGACGCCGACCTGAATGATGCGGCCGGTCTGGCGCTGGGCCTCCACGATATCGACGCCCTGGAGCGGCAGGGAGGTCATGGGCTTCTCGACGTAGACGTCCTTGCCGGCGTGACAGGCGTCCACGGTGACGCGGGAATGCATGTGGTCCCACGTGGCGCAGATCACGCCGTCGACGTCTTTCTGGTCGAGCAGGGCGCGGTAGTCGTTGTACTTCTTGACGGGGACACCGAGGTGCTGGGTGGTCTGGTCGCGCCGCACGTCCCAGGCATCGCAGACGGCAATCCACTCGATGCCGCCGTTCTTATTGGCCATGTTGACGAGGTGGTTGCCGCGTCCGCCGCCTCCGACGAGGCCGAGGCGAATGCGGTCGTTGGCGCCGAGGACGCGCGCAGCCGAAGCGGCGGAAACGGCGCCGGCGAGGAAGGTACGCCGAGTAGACATGAAGGCACTCCTTTCAGAAACTGCGATCATACCTCGCGCCGGGCGGGAGTGGGGAGCGAGCGCGCGGTCGCGCTAATGCGCGGGCAGCGGGACGGCCTGATCTGTCCACGCCGGGACAGATCAGGGCTGTCCCGTAGCCTACAGGAACGCTTTGATGAGGCGGGCGCGCACGTCGCGCAGGCTGGACTGGGAGTCGCGCAGCTCCCGCAGGAGTTGCGCGCGCTCGACGCCATTGCGGATCACCATGAGAAGCGTCATGTTGTCCCACGGTTTCTCGACGTACTGATAGAGCGCGACCTCGTTAATGGCCTGCACCGCACTCTGCTTGTCCGCGTGGCCCGTTAGAAGGATGCGGGTGGCTTCGGGCTGAATCTCTTTGGCTGCCTTCAGAAGCTGGATGCCGTTCATCTTCGGCATCAGGTAGTCCGAGATGACAACATCCACGGGACGCGATTTGAGGACATCGATTGCGCGGACCGTGTCCGTGCAGCCCTCGACCTGGAATGGCGTCTCGAGTTGAAGATAGGCGCGAAGGCTCGTAATCACCATATCCTCGTCGTCGATGAGGAGAACGGTCGGTTGTTCGTTATTCACCTGCACCTCCTGATGAGTGCCCGGTTGGAATCCGGATATGGAACGTGGCGCCGGCGCCGGGGCTGCTCTCAAAATCGATCTGGCCTCCGTGGCGCGCGATGATTTCTTTGCAGATCGCGAGGCCAAGCCCGGCGCCCGCACCCGGCGGCTTGGTTGTGAAACCGGAGGAGAACACTTTTTCGCGGTCGGCCGGACCGATTCCCCGGCCGGTGTCGGAAATCCACACGTCGATGCCGGCGGGGGCGGGACGAGTCCGGACGGTGATCCTGCCCTGGCCTTCAATCGCCTGAGCCGCGTTGACCAGGAGGTTGAGGAACACCTGTCCGAGCGAGTGCGGGGCGCACATCACCGGCGCGAGCTCTCCCAGATCGGTTTCGACGGTAATTCGCAGCTTGAATTCGTGGTGCGCGAGTTGCAGGCTGTCGCGCAGCAATTCGTTCACATCGGCCGCCACAAGCTCGGCGGAAGCTCCGCGCGCGAGCCGTTTGACGCCGCGCACCAGAGTGGTGAGGCGCTCGCAGGCCAGCCTGTCCACGGACGCGAGGTCGCGGAGGGTCTCGACCTTGCGCCGGATGTCCGCGGGCAGATCCGCTGCCGCAAGCGAGTCGAGCCCACGGAGGAGAACCTCGTTGTTCGAAGCGAGGGAGGCCACCGGCGTACCGATTTCGTGGACCAGCCCGGCCAGTGTCCGGCCGAGGGATGCAAGGCGGTGCAGCTCGGAATTCTCCCCTCCGTCTGGGTGCGTCATTTATTGCTCGACCAGGCGGCGGAAGCGCCTGACGACCGTGGAGAACACGGCCGACATGATTTCGACGTGATCGGAAAGCAGGTCCTGGAAGTCGTCGCGCCCGATGCGGAGCAGGGTGGTGGGTTCCAGTGTCACCGCTTTGACCGGCATGGGCGTTTCGTCGAACAGCGCCCAGGAGCCGAGCACCTCATTCTGCCCGGCGGTGTGGATCACTTCACCATCGCGACTGATCTCGACCGAGCCGTCAAAGACGACGTACAAGGCTTCGAGGGGACGCTCCGGTGCAACAATCACGGCCGCCGGCGGATGCCGCTCGACCACTGCGATCGACGCGATGCGCGCGAGCTGGTCAGGCGTGAGCGACTGGAACAGTTCGACGGCCTCGAGCGCGATCACCTTTTCAACGATATTCAGATCGTTCATCGTTCAGACTCCGAGGCCAGCGCCGCCCAAGGCGGCGACAGCGGTCCTGGCGACCTGGGCCACATCCGGGCCGGAAGACCGGCCCGCGCTGGAGATCTCATTCACGAGGGAGCGCAGGTTCTGCTCCGCGGCCGTTGCCATGGCGCACGCTTCAACCCACGGGTCACCCATGCGAATCAGCTTTCGAAGGGCGGTTTCGGCATTCATTTTCTCGATGCCGAAGAGCTCCTGCCCGGCTTGCCGCGGGGCTGTGTCGAGCAGGGCGAGAACAGGACGTTTCACGTCGCGGTCGAGGACACTGTCGAGGAACTCCAGGGCGGCGGTTTCTTCGCCCCGGCGGTCGTTCACCGCGCGGTAAGCGGCATAGATCTGCTTGGGCGGGTATTTGAGGCCGAGCAGGCGGAACAGCCTTTCCAGCGTCTGGGAGAGCCGCTGCTCGATAGTCCGCGCCAGGAGGCAGGACGCGGTGCCGGGGCAACGATTTTCGGCGAACGGGGCGAGCGCGGCATGCAGCGAGAACCAGTGGCGCGCCTCCTCGAGGATCTGGGCGGTTACGGCGGGTGCGCCGTAGTTCAGCCCGGGAGCAGACTTGCGAAGACGGTTGAGTGCTCGCAGCACCGCGTAGCGAATACTCAGATCGGGATGATTGACCGATGCGAGGAGAACGTCGGCGCTGCGCTGGCTCGGGATGAGCTGAAGGGCTCGCGGAATGTGCTTCCGGATGGCCTGCGGCAGCCGCTCGTCCAGGAGCATGTCCCCCAGCGCGCCGCAGATCTTGTCGCCGTAGGCAGCCAGTGCTTCGACGGCCGCGCCGCGCAGGCGCGGCTCGCTCAACCGGCCGACGAGTGCGGGCAGGTAAGCGCGGTTTTGCACGCTTCCCGCGGCGCGGCACGCCGCCGCCACAACGCCGCAGTCCGGATCCGCGAGCAGCCGGAACAGCACCTCGGTGCCCTGGTCGCCGCGCACGCCGACGGCGAGAGCGGCCAGGCGCCGCCGGTGCGAATCGGAATTATCGGCATTCGCGGCGAGCCATTCGTTGGTAACGAAGTCCTGTGCGGACTCGCGCTGGAGCGCGTCGAGTGCGGCCTCAGCTACAACCCAATTCCTGTAGTCCAGGAACAGGCGGGTCATCTCCGTGGCTTCGGTCGAACACGAGAGCACGTAGCGCACGGCGGGGCGGATTGCACCTTCTTCGCCCGGTTCTGATGTCCATATCTCGGTGAGTGCGCGGTCGAGGATTCCTTCGTACCTGGCGGCCTGTGCAAGCTCATAGACCTTCGCGCGCACCTCGATGGAGGCGTGCCGCGCCAGAGCGTTCAGTTGCGGCTTCAGGTCATAATTCCGGGCCTCGGCGAGCATGGCCAGAGCATAGGCGACCTGACGCGGGTTGGGGCTCGAAAGCGCCTGCTCGAGCAACCGCAACGTTTCCGGGTCTTCCACATTGATTCGAACGGAGTCGAGGTCGAGACGCCGCGCGTCCAGACGCTTTCGCACCGTCAGGACGTACTCTTTCCGCGCCAGCAGCGTGAGGCCCACCCAGGCGCACGAGGCGACGAAGGTGATCACAGCAACCGGACGCGCGTGGTCCATGTGCAGCTTGGCTAATAGAATGAGGACGACACCCCCAATACCACGACCAAACCTGTCAATGAAGATGTCGACGAACGCCTTGGTGCGGTTTTTCAACTCAGTCGGCAGGGGAAGATACAGGAGCTCGATGCCGGTCTTGTTCAGCGTATATCGCGAAGCCGCTTCCGACAGCCTCGCCAGGGACGTCGTGAGCAGCTTGGGGAAGGCGAACGTCCCCAGGGATACGAGTGCCATGGCCACGGGCATGACCTGCAACGTCCCGCCCACGCCGACCGCACGGATGACCGGCGCCGTGAAAAAGAGCTGCAATCCGAAGGTGATCAGGTTGAGGTAGACGCCGTAGAAGCTGCCGAGAAAGGCGGTCAGGTCGTTGCCCTTATACGCCTTCTGGGCCATCGCGCTGAACTGAAAGTCCAGCATGGAGTCCACCATGAACATCAGCAGCATGATGCCGATGATTACCTGGAGGTGCCGGTGGCGGTGGATGGCCGTGGGGATTTCGGCGAACGAGAAGGTCGCCTCTTCCTCAGCGGCGCCGGGCACCCTGGCAACGGAAACGCCTTTCTGAGCGATGGCAAGCCGGAAGCTGAGATAGGCGAGACCGACGAGGATGGTGCTGGCCCACAGCAGGTTGCGCGTCCCGATTTCATGGACCACGAGGCTGGCGAAGGTGCCGCCGAAAGCGGCGCCGAAGACGCCGCCCAGTCCGAGCAGGCCGTACAGCCGTTTCGCCTCGCGCGGATTAAAGACGTTGGCGGCGACCAGCCAGCCCTGTGAGACCGTGATGATGCTGAACATGCTCACGAACACGTTGAACACGTAGAGCAGCCATTTGAGATTCAGCCCGATCAGGTACCAGAACAGGATGAGGCACGCCGCGGCGATCACCATCGTGAGCGCCACGGCGCGCTTGAGCGAGGTTTGAACGGCCAGCTTGGTATAGAGATACGCGAGGACGCCGCTGGCGCACGCGATCAGGAGCATCAGGTAGGGCAGCTTCTCGATATCGAACTTGGAGAGAAACAGCGACCGGGACGCCGTCTTGATGATGTAGTAAGCGAAGAGGACGAAGAGCAGGTACAGCGACATGAACACGACGCGTCCCACTTCGCCGGGGCGAACATCGAACATCGCGCGCATGGCGGAGCGAACGGCCAGCAGCGGAGACGCCATCAATCTCTCCTCGGGCGGTCGAGCAGCACCTCTGCCTCACCCTGCTGTTTGACGAGTTCCTCGAACCGGCTTACGATTTCATCCCGGCGCGCTGACAATCCGCGCTGTTCCATGGAAGTGAGCCACGGTGTGAGGTGCTGCTTGAGCGTGGCGGGGTCCAGGGCTCGCATCTTCGCGAGCAGCGTCCGGTCGCAGCGGGTGAGGTCCGCGGGCTCCAACAGCGTCGTCCGGGTACGGAAGGCGCGGGTGTGATCAATCATCCAGATGCGCCAGTCTTTATCGATTAAGATGTTGCCGAGATTGCGGTCCGTATTCGCGATGAGTTGATCGAAGACCCGGACAACGTCCATCTCCCGATTCCACGCATCCGGGTCGGGCGGCTGGGCCTTGGTGCTGCGGCGCTTATTCTCATCCATCAGCACGCCGTCCACCCACCAGCTCAGCGCCCCGGTGGTCCCGCCGAGCGAGCGCTGGACGCAGACCGGGACCATGTCGTCGATGCCGAGGAGCTTGGCGAGCTCGTAGGCGGCGATGTTGTAGGGGAAGCTGTCCCTGAAGTTCACTTCGACCGTCTTCCCGGAGTCGAATCTCCTCTTGCTGACGTCGATGGTTTGGAAGTGAGCGTCGTGGCGGCGGCCGTCTTTTTCGAGCGTGTAGCGGACCGAGTTCGTGACCCCGATCGAGATCCGGGTAACGCCGACGGACCTGGCGGTGCGCAGGAAGTCTTCCTGCTCGGCCCGCGTGAACGAGCCCGGCGCGGCCGGTGCCGGCGCTGCCGCGAGCCAGTGGCAGATCACGACAAGGAGCGGCCAGGCGAGCCGGGGCATGAGAACCGCCTCTTCAGAGGGGAATGATTTCAGCAACGGATGATATCACGGCTTACGCGGGCGCCGCTTTCAGTCGTTCGCGGCAAAGAGCAGAACCCAATCGCCCCCGGCGGGCGGGGTGAATTCGCGTGTTCCGCTCGCAGGAAACGTGCCGGCACTCAGCTCCGTTCCCGTGCCCGGGTCGAACCAGGTGACCGTCACGTCATGATTCTTCAGCCGGCGCAGGTCCACGGAGACGGCCCGGGCGGACGGCATGTACACCACCGCCACTCGACGGTCGTCACTGACCGCGGCTGCGGCGTAGTCGAGTCCGGCCGCGTCACCCCAGCCTGCGCGGAGAAAGTCGCGGCGCTGGTCCGGGACGAGCTCGAACCAGGGTAGGGAGCGCATGAACTGACCGAGGCGGGCCAGATCGCGCGAGGCGGGCGCGTCGAGGGCGGCCTGCCATCCGGGATCGAAGAGCCAGATGGGCCGATTGCCCATGATGTGGCCGAAGCCGCCGTTCAACACGGTCCACCAAGCCTGACGGCGGATAACGGGCGGCGTAGAATTGTGCTCCCCCTCGTAAGTAGACTCGATCAGGAAGAACGGCCTGACCGTTTCACGGTTGTAGTCGGCGATAAGCTTAGCGTGGACCAGCTTGTACGTGTACGTGGCGTTCACGTCGAGTTGGACTTGCCCGGCGAAGCAGGCCGCGGTCGGCGTCTCCGGAGCGCAGTGGGCGGTCACCAGATGCCGCGGATCGGCTTCGCGAACGGCATTGGCCATCGCGGCCATGTGCGGCAGCGCCTGCCCGGGATCGCGGTCACCGCCGATGACCCAGAAGATGTTGTCGAAATCCCGGTAGCGCTTTGCGGTCCACAGCCCCCATTGGCGGAGTTTCCCGGGGCCCGCGGCCATCACCTCGTCGTACCAGCCCTCGTCCAGCCCTTTATAGCCCAGGTAGCACGGCGCGAGCAGCACCTGAATCCCGTACTCGGCTGCCTTGCGGATCACACGGTCGGCGTGCGCGAAGTACTTCTCGTTCGGAGCGGAGAAATCGCCCGGCGTCAGGAAGGGAGGCTCGCCGTAACGATTGACCGGTCCCTTGAATTTGTGCTCGATCAGGTTGACGAGGACCGTGTTGAAGCCGCGAGCGGCACGGTCGCGCAAATAGGCGTCCGCCTCCTCGAAGGTGGTTCCTGAGATCACGGACCAACCTGCATCCCCAACGAGCAGAAACGGCGCGCCCTTCTGGTCCACCAGGGAGCGGTGATTCGGGCTGACTTTGAGCGGGTAGGCGGGCGGCGAGGCGAGCGCGGCCGTGGCGAGGAGCACCACCAGGGCCGCGCCGGAAAGGAAAACGAAGCGCCGGGTGATCACAGCTACTTCAGCTTGCTGAGATCGAGTTTCGCGTCCCAGGATTCCTTGGAACGGATCAACTCGTCCCAGGTGACTTCACGGCCCGTATAGGCCGCGGTGCGCGCGAGCATGGCGGTCAGGGCCGACTCGGCCCCCTGCTCGGCCTGATTGTCGAACTTGCCGCTCGTGATGCTGCCGAAGAAGGCCTTCTGTTTCTCCGGGTCGGCATCGGCCAGGTTGTCCGAGAACGAGCCGGTGGCCGAAAACTCGCCGCCGGTCTGCTGCGGCTTGCCGCTTCCCCAGGTCCAAGGCTCGTCACCGGAGATCCCGATCGGGCCGGCATACGGCGATTGCGAGGAGCCGCGCGTTCCGAAGAAGCGCTCGCTCGCGTCGAACGCAACCTTTCCGAACTGTGTGGAAGTGAAGCTCACGTGCACGTCGCCGGGATACCAGAAGACGATGTTGAAGTGCGACCAGCAGGTGCCCGGCTCGGTGCGGCCGTGGCGGCTGCCGGTGCCGGTAGCCTTTACCGGGTGGCCGCGCAGGGTCCAGTTGCAGGTGTCGATCACGTGGATGTTCTGCTCGACGATGATGTCGCCGGAGAGCACGCGGTCGTACAGCCAGTTGCGGAGACGAGCTTCGGCAGGCGTGGCGTTCGGCAGCGGCGCCCTCTCGATGAACGGACAAGTGTAATACGCTTCGCCCGAGACGATCTCGCCCAGCGCACCGCCGTGTACCCGCCGAACCAGCTCGGCGAACGGCGTCGCCTTGCGGATCTGGAAGCCGACGTGGAGGCTCAGTTTCCCCTGCGCCTTCTTGCCGATTGCGATCACGCGGTGAGCGCCGGGCACGTCCACGGCCACCGGTTTTTCGCAGTACACATGCTTGCCCGCGGCGACGACGGTGTCCAGGTGCTCGGGATGGAAGTAGGGCGGCGTGGCGATGTAGATCGCGTCCACTTCCCTGGAGGCAGCGATCTTTCTGTGAGCGTCGGGGCCGGAGAACAACTGGGCGGAATCGATCTTGCCGTACTGGTCGAAGTTGGCTTTGGCTTTTGTGAGCTGGTCCTCGAACAGATCGGCCAGCGCGACGAGCCGCGCGCCGGCGTTCTTGATCATTCCCGTGGCCACGTCGGTGCCGCGGCCGCCGCAGCCGAGGAGTCCGAGGCGCACGGCCGAATTGGCTTGCGTGCCCCGTACCAACTCCGGCCGCATAATTATCAGGCCCGCGCCGGCGCCGGCGCTGCGCTTGAGGAAATCCCTTCGTCCAATGACGTCGTCTGTCATATGAGCTTCTCCAAGAAGGCCTTCGAGGCCAGGATGTCGCGCGTTTGCCCTTCGCCCTCGATCTCGCGCTCGATCGTGAGCGGGCCGTGGTAGCCGGCCTCCTTCAACTTTTTGATGAACACGGGGAAATTCACCTTGCCCTGGCCGATGGGCACCTCCCGCCCGAGAGCCTTCGGGTCGGTCGGATAGAGACCGTCTTTGGCGTGCACGCCCTGGATGTACGGGCCGAGGACGGGAACCGCTTCGACGGGATCGGCCTTGCCGTACATGAGCAGGTTCGCACCGTCGAGGTTGACGCCTAAGGTCTCGACGTTGACGTCGCGAATGGTGCGAAGCAGCGTGATGGGCGTCTCCTGCCCGGTTTCGCAGCGGAAGTTCTGGCGTTGATTGTGGCAGTACTGCGCCACGTCACGGATGGCTGCGACGGCCTCTTGATAGAGCGGGTCGTTCGGGTTCTCGGGGATGAAGCCGCAATGCGTCTGCACGGCGGGGATCCCGCACCACTTCGCGAAATCGGAAGTCTGCTTGACTCGCGCGATGCGCGCCGCCCGGTACTGGCGGGGGACGAGACCGATGGTGATGGGGCCGTTGTAGAAATCGTACGTCTCCGGCCCGGGCCCGCCGGCGATGATCGAGGTGGCCTCGATGCCGTAGCGGTCGAGCGCCGCCCGCAGGGCTTTGGCCGTGGGCTGGTCGAGCGTCGCGACATAAACCTGGCAAGTCGGAAAGCCGAGGGTCTTGACCCTTCGGATTCCGGCGTCGGGGTCCTTGCCGATGCTGGTAATTACACCCAGGCGCATGCCGCCACGTGCCTGCGACGCTCGAATGGCTGAGGCGCCGGAGACCGCGGTGGCGCTACTCAGAAAAAAAGTTCGGCGGTTCATTTGTCCTCTCCAGTTTCTTCGAGCGGCCGGTACCAGATGTTCCGGAACTTCATCACGGTGAACGGCGCGCCCGGGTAGTTGTGATCCTGCAACATGAGCGGGCCGGGCTCCCCGATCTTGCCTTCCAGGCAACCACGGCCGATGTCGTGAATGATGGTATGGTCCTGGACCAAGACGCCGTTCTCGAGGACGGTAACACTGCCGCGCGCAAGCAGGCGGCCCTCCGGGCTGCATCTCGGCGGATGAAAGATGATGTCGTAGGTCTGCCACTCGGCGGGCGGGCGGCTCGCGTTGACGAGCGGAGGAGCCTGGCCGTACAACGCGCCGCACGCGCCGGTCGGGTAGGTTGCGTTCCGGTAGGAATCGAGAATCTGGATCTCATACCGGCCGTGGAGGTAGACGCCGCTGTTGCCGCGTTCCTGGCTGTGCTTGTCGGGCATTACGGGCTCGAGCCATTCCAGGTGAATCTGCGCATCGCGGAATTCATGCTTGCTGTAGAGGTCGCCGTCTCCGGTCTTGCAGGCGATGGCGCCGTCCTGCGCCGTGCACTTCGTGGGCCGGCCATCCTTGGTGATCCACCCGGAAATATCGGTGCCGTTGAAAAGGACGACCGCGTCGGAGGGCGGCGCGCCGGGCTCGCCGGCACTTTCCACAACGCGCGGCTGAGGCTCCCTTTGGGAGAAAACGGGAATGGCGGCCGCGCACGCCAGGGCGAACAGCAGGACAGGGGTTCTCATCGGACCTGCCCATTATCACTCCGCCGCTGTCAAGTTGGGTGGGTACAGTCAAGTTTGGGTGGCTACAGAAACGCCCCGGGGTAAAGCAGGCCGGTTCCGATGCGGAAAATGGGGCCGACCAGGTAGCCGAACAGTCTCCAGGCGATGATCAGCCCGAAAAGGGCGAACATGGGGCTCCGGCTGAACTGCGTGAATCGCAGCGCCGCCCTCTCGCTGAGCAGCAGGCCGGCCGCATTGGAGCCGTCAAGCGGCGGCAGAGGCAGCAGGTTGAACGTTCCCAGCAGCAGGTTCAGAGAGAACAGGATGCTGAGGAATCGCGCCAGGCCTTCGGCGAACCCCGGCGCTGTAGCCGCGACCATATGCGAGAAGTTCACGCTGCCCGGGATGGCGAAGACGCCCGCCAGGATGCCGGCCCGTATCGCGACGCCCGCGATGATCAGCAGGCAGAAGTTCGCCAGAGGTCCGGCCAGGGCCATGAGCGCTGCGCGCTTCGGGTAGCGCTGCTGCCAGCGAGGATCGTAGGGAGCACTGGCCCAGCCGAGCATGAAGCCGCTGGCGAAAAAGGTGATTGCCGGGACCACAATCGTGCCGAAGGGTTCGCGGCGGACGTGAGGGATGGGGTTGAGCGTCGCCTGCCCGGCCTCGTATGCGGTCGGATCTCCGGCCAGCTTGGCGGCCAGCGCGTGCGCGGCCTCATGGCAGGTGAGCGAGAGCAGGAATGCCACGTACCAGATGGCCGCGAGTGCGAGCGTCTCAGAGCTCATGAACCTCGATTGTAATTGACGCCGCCCGGCCGCGGTCCGAGAATGGGGACTGTTGCCGCCGCACAGCGGTGGCTCGATTCCATTCTTATTTGCCTATGTCAAGACTTCCCCGAACTCTCATCCTCATCACAGCAGCGTGCGTCCCGGCATTCTCGCAACCGGAGACCCGGCTGCTCTGGCCCGGCGGCGCCCCGGGCGCACTCGGCGACGCGGATGCCGACAAGCCTGCGATCACCATCTACCTGGCCGCGCCCGAGAAGGCGAACAGCGCGTCAGTTGTGGTTTGCCCGGGCGGCGGCTACCAAATGCTAGCCATGGATCACGAAGGAAAGCAGATCGCGGAGTGGCTGAACATGTGCGGCGTTTCGGCGTTCGTGCTTCGTTACCGGCTGGGTCCGAAATATCACCACCCCGTGGAACTCGGCGACGTGCAGCGCGCCATTCGCACCGTCCGCGCGAATGCCGGTGAGTTTCACGTGGCTCCGGACCGTATCGGCGTGTGGGGCTTTTCGGCAGGCGGCCATTTGGCGTCCACGGCCGCGACGCACTTCGACGCGGGCAAACCCGATGCGGCCGACACCGTCGAGCGGCAAAGCTCGCGCCCCGACTTCGCGATACTCGCCTACCCGGTGATCACGCTGACCGGGCCGTTCGCACACAAGGGCTCGTGCCGAAACCTGCTCGGCGACAACCCGGATCCCGAGCTGGTGAATTACCTGTCGAACGACCAGCGCGTCACCCCTGAGACGCCGCCCACGTTCCTGTTCCACACCAACGACGATCCGGGCGTCCCCGTCGAGAATGCGGTGATGTTCTACTCGGCGCTGCGGAAAAACCACGTCCCGGCGGAGCTGCACATTTACGAGCACGGAGAGCACGGAGTGGGGCTGGCGCCGAAGAACCCGGTGCTTGCCACCTGGGGTACTCTGCTCGAGAACTGGATGAGGGCGCGCGGGCTGCTGCGATAGCGCGGCTTATTCGTAACGCAGAGCTTCGGTCGGATTCAACTGCGCGGCGCGGTTGGCGGGCAGGAGCCCGAAGACGAGCCCGACCATACAGGACACGGCGAACGCGACCACAATCGAGACCGACGAAATGGGGATCACCACGTCGGCGAGAAAGCGGGCGCTGAGGGGCACTGCGACTCCCAGGATGATGCCCGCGCCGCCGCCCACGATGCTGATGAGAATCGCCTCGAGCAGGAACTGCTGCAGGATGTCGCGGCGCGCGGCGCCCACCGCCATGCGCACGCCGATTTCCCGCGTCCGCTCGGTGACGGTGACCAGCATGATGTTCATGATGCCGATGCCCGAGATGACGAGCGCGATGGTGGAGACCATGACGAGCACCAGCGTCAGCACGAGTGCGATTTTCCGGGCCGCATCGAGAATGGCCGTGAGGTTCTCGACGAGGTAGCGGGCTCCGGGCCGGTGCCGGCTTTCGAGGATCTGACGGACTCGCCCGGTGACCGCCGGAACGTCCTCGGCCCTCCTCACCTGAACATAAAACGGGTCGATGCGCTCCACCGGCACGAAGTAGCTCATCACGGTGATCGGGATCAGGGCGGTTTCCTTCGACAGTTCTGAAAGGCCGAAGCTTTCGACTTTTTCGCGGAAGGCGCCGATGATGGTGAACTGCAGGCCGTGAATCTTGATCACCTGGCCGACGGCCGCCTGCTGCCCTCCGTAGAGGCGGTTCGCGAGCTTCTCGGTGACGAGGGCGACCTTCTGGCGGAGCGCGACATCGCTCGCGTCCAGAAAACGCCCCGCCAGCACGATGAGGTTGCGGACCTTCTGGTACTGCTCATCCGAGCCGAGGACGGCGATGTCCTCCTCGCGACCATTGATCACCATGCGGTCGAACGTGGTCTCGATGCCGGTTGCCGCGACGATCTCGTCGCCCAGTTCCCTGCGCATGGCCTCGACGTCGGCCATCTTCACGTAGTCGGCCCCCACTTGTCCGGTGCTGCTCTGGGAACCCACCGCATACTGGCCGTAGACGATGTTGGAGCCGATACCCTGGATCTGCTCGAGGATGTATTCCCTGCTGGTGAGCGAGATGGTGACAACCAGGATGACGGACGCATTCCCGATCACCAGCCCGAGCGCGGTGAGGAAGGTACGAACCTTGTTGGCGCGAAGCGCATTGACGCTGAAAGACAGGGCTTCGCCCAGGTGCATCAGGACGCGGCTTTCTTCAGAAGCCGGAGGGCTTCGGAGCGCGGGGGATCGTCCGGCGTGAGGGGCGCTTCCAGATAGCGGCGAAGCAGGTCCCGGGCCGCATCGATGTTCCGGCCGGACTCAATATAAACCTGAGCGCGGGCGAACAGGAGCTTCGGCGCGTTCGGAGCCACAGCGTCCGCCCTGCGGAAGGTCTCCTCGCTCTCCTGGAAGCGGCCGGCCCGGGAAAGGAACTTGGCCAGGTCGATGAAGCGGCCGACCTGTTGGGGGGCAAGCTCGACGGCGCGGCGCAGTTGTTCCTCGGCGGCGCCGGATTCCTTGCGCTTCCTGGCCACCTCCGCGAGCGCCCAGTGTCCCTCGGCCGTGTTGAGCGCGGCCATGCGCCTGGCGAGGGCCTCAGCTTTGTCCAGACCGCCGCCCATGATGCCCGGCGCGTCGATGTAATACTCGAGCAGGTCGCTCATCGCCTCAATGTTCGTCGGGGCAAGCTCGACCGCCCGCTCGAAAGCGTTGCGTGCCTTGGAGGCCAATGCCGGCGCGGTCAGAAAGCTCGAAGTCTCCGCACGGCGGCCGAGCGCGCGCCCGAGCCAGTTGTAGTACGCCGATTCGTTCGGCCGCGCCTCGACGGCCTTCTGAAAAACGTCAGCCGCTTTCTTGAACTCGCCCTGCATGAAATAGCACTGGCCGGTCAGCAGCAGGACCGGACCATCCTGTACAGGAACTGCGTCGAGCAGTTTCAACGCGGCATTATAGTCCGTGCGCTGATAGAGTGCACGCGCTTGTTCAAGCTGAGCGGCCGGCAGAGCCGCGCACAGCGCGAGCAGCACGATCATTACTCGAGCAGCGTGGGGCAACCTGTTCATTTTAAAACACTATGCTCCAGAGAACCAGGGTGCTGTCTCTTTTCTTCTTAGACGCGTGGCGACGACAGTGGGATACGCCGGCCTCTGTGAATTGGCAGGCCAGCCCACTTCTCTCACACGCTGGCCGGACGACACCTCTGCCGCCGGCTGGGGCCGGATTGAACGGGGTTTGACTGCCTTACGGTGGTCGCCCGCAGAGACAACGAGAAAGTCACAGGCCGGAAGACGGAATGCAGAAGACGTGCATTGCGGCAGATCCGCGGCCTGGCCGACTCCCTTAACGAGAAAGTCACAGGCCGGAAGACGGAATGCAGAAGGCGTGCATTGCGGCAGATCCGCGGCCTAACCGACTCCCTTACGGTCGGTTACCAGGATAAGCCTGGCTGATCTTGTGAACTGAAAGGAGTTCACCATGTAAATTGCCTGTTCAG
>Ga0209777_10003127_pt1 | contig 20905 bp, 17 predicted proteins | sample FrelakmetHBP12HB_FD_187147 | JGI IMG/M metagenome (GOLD analysis project Ga0209777, IMG submission 187147) | Freshwater lake sediment microbial communities from the University of Notre Dame, USA, for methane emissions studies -HBP12 HB (SPAdes)... | ecosystem: Environmental > Aquatic >...
GGCGCCGTCCAGTCGCCGGCCGCCTCGCCGAGGTCGGGCGCGCTCGGATTGAGGCCCTGTCCCATCTCGCTGCGCTCGACGCCCGGCGCGCCGTGGCAGGTGACGCACATCTCGTTGAAATGTTCGTACCCCTCGGCCACGTCCGGGGACGTGAGGGTCTGGCTCACCGGGATGCCGGCCGCGTGGTGGCGAACGGAGTGGTCCATGGCGGTGGAGAGCACCCAAGCGGTGGCCCCGGAGTGCGGCGCGGTTGCCGCCACATCGCAGACCCCCGAGTAGATCATGATAAAGAAGGCGGCCACCGCCGCCACGATTTCAATCAGGAGGACCACCAGCACAGTCGACAGCGTCCTCGGCAGCTTCATCGGTGTTCTCCTTCCAGACAGCCATCCTGGCAACCTGGCGCTCGTTTGCTTATATGGCCCCGCACTCATTCTACCTTATCGGCCTGTCTGGGTGGCCGCCTACTTCGATTCCTTCACCGGCACGAGGGCCATGCCGCACTTGGGGCACCTGCCCGGCTTGTCGGCCTTGACTTCCGGATGCATCGGGCAGGTGTAGGCGCCCGCCTTCGCGTCGGGGGCCGGGGCGGCGCTCGACCCGCGTTCGTGGCCGCAGCAGGGCATCCCCTGCATCCCCTCGCACCCGATCGCCAGGACGCCCGTCGCGAAGGCCAGAAGGACCAGCATTACAGCGTATAGGGAAATCTTCATCTTACGTCCTCCATTCTGTTGCCATGAGTTCAGTTCATATCCAGCGGGGGGTCCCCGCCCGATAGTTTTCCCAGGCCTCTCCGAATTTTCGGGCCAGCATCCTTTCCTCGACGCGCACGAACCACCGATCCGCGATCATGACGAAGAGCACGACGGGGATCAGCAGGCAACGCACGCCCAGGAGAATGCATAGCCCGCCAAGGATCAGGGCCATCCCAAGATAGATGGGGTTTCGCGTGTGGCGGAAGATGCCACCCGAGACCAGGCGGTCCGGCTGGTGGAACGCCCTGACCGTCGTGCCGGCCCGCAGTAATTGGCGCAATCCGAGGACAGAAACGGCTGCCCCTGCGAGCACCGGCAGGGCGCCGAGGTAGGTCAAGGGGTGCCCCATGAACTTCCCCAAGGGCGCCGCCCAATGCACGAGGATCATCAGACCCACGAACAGCGCCAGCAGGGCGAGCGGTATCAGCCTTCTCATGGGTTCACCAGCTTGGCGTTCGAAACGCCTCTCCCCACCACGTCTCCAATCTTGGCAATCAGCATATCCTCGCTGACGATCACGCCTATAGGCCCGTGAAGCTCGAAATGAGAAGAGACCGTCTGTTTGTCCAGCACCTGACCGGTCTGGCCATCCTTCAGGCAGATCTCCGCCTTGAAACTGGCCTGCCTCATGAAAGGCAGCAGCCGCGCGAACCGGTTGCCCGGTTCGTAAGTCATCATCTTGCCCTGGACGATCAGTTCGCCCTTCTTACTCGTGCTCTTGGAATCCACGTCCTGGAATTTGCCGCTCTTCTGAATCTGATCGATGGCGGCATTGCAGATGACGGTGTTCTTCTCGGCCGGCATCTGGACTGCCGGACCGGCCTCGAATTTCGGCACCACCACCCGGCTGTACCCGGACAGGTCTACCTTCCCGGGTCTGTACGAGGGGGATGCGCACCCCGCGGCGAACATCGCCAGGCCTAGTCCAATACCTGCAACCACAGCGTATGGGCGAGTCTTCATTTCACATCCTCCAATCTCTTGAGGGGTTCCCGAACGCCAAAGGCCGCGGGGGACAAGCCCCCGCGCCTACGCATCCGTGCATGACCAGAACGGTTCAGGGGCGCGGAACGTTCCATTGAAGTCGGCCTCGATTCTCATTCCAGCTTATTGGCCTGTTTCATCGGCGGGCAAGGGTGAATTTGTGGGGCGGCCGTCATGCAGGCCGGGCTGCGCCCCGGCGCCTTGGCCTCGTTAGCCGCCCACCTAGGCGGGCGCGTGTTGTTGTTCGGTATGCCACGGCGCAAGAACACGCGCCCCGCAAGCGGGGCGGCTAACGAGGCCAGGCTATTTGTTTTGACCGCAGCCCCGCCGCGTGGCATTATTGACGCCTGGGCCCTGATCTTGGAGGATTCCGCCATGTCGCACGTTCGTCTCCTGGTGTGTGCGCTGTTCGTGGGCGCGGTCGCCCTGGCCGCCGCCGTGTCGGCCGAGGACAAGCCGGCCGAGGAGGGCTTCGTGCCGCTCTTCAATGGCAAGGACCTGACGGGCTGGGAAGGCGACGCCAAGCTCTGGACCGTCAAAGACGGCGTCCTCGTCGGGAAGTCCGAGGGGATCAAGTACAACGATTTCCTCGCGACGACGAAGGAGTACGGCAACTTCGTCCTGCGGTTCCAGGTGAAGCTCGTCGACAACAAGGGCAACTCCGGGATGCAGTTCCGCTCGAAGCGCGTCCCCAATTCGCACGAGGTCTCGGGCTACCAGGCCGACATCGCCGACGGGTGGTGGGCGAAGCTCTACGACGAGGCCCGGCGGAACCGCGTCCTCGCGGAGCCGAAGCCCGAGGACCTGAAGAAGGCCCTGAAGGTCGGCGACTGGAACGAGTACGAGGTCGAGGCCGTCGGCGACCATATCACGATGACCCTGAACGGCGTGAAGATGGTCGAGTACACCGAGGCCGACAAGGACGTGGCCCGGTCGGGCGTCTTCGCCACGCAGATCCACGCGGGCGAGCCGATGGAGGTGCAGTTTAAGAATATCCGGATCAAGGAAGTGAAACAGAACTGAGGCAACGGCGGGCACTAGGGACCAGGCACTAGGCACTAGGGGTGGTTGACATCCTTCATTCAGGATGACGGCGGGACTCGGGACTGGGGACTGGGAAGGCGCCTCGTTAGCCGCCCACCTTGGTGGGCGCGTGTTGTTGTTCGGCGAGGGCACGGCACACGGTATGTAGGCCGGGGCGCGCCCCGGCGCCGTGGCCGTTGTTGATGAATCAACGGCGCCGGGGCGCGCCCCGGCCTACATGCCTAAAGGAGGCACCCATGCAAACCGGCATGACTCGTCGTGAATTCCTGGCCGCCTCGGCGGCCGCGGGCGTGGGCCTGGCGATGGCCGGGCGCCTGAAGGCGGAGGAACCTATGCTGAAGACCAAGCTCAAGAAGGCCGTGATCGTCGGCGCGGTGAAGGAGGACGAACTCAAGAAACTGAAGGACGCCGGCTTCGACGGCGTCGAGACGGGCGCCTGCGGCGCGAGCCCCGAAGAGGCCGCCAAGGCCCGCGAGGTCGCCGAGAAGGCCGGCATGCGGATCCACTCGGTCCTTCGCGGCTGGGTCGATTTCAACTCGAAGGACCCGGCGGCCGTCGCCAAGTCGATCGCCTCGGTCGAGACGGCCCTCCGCGCCGCCCAGGGCTACGGGGCCGACGCCGTCCTCCTCGTCCCGTGCCGCATCGGCGGCATGGCCAGCCCCGAGCCGTGGGAGTTCAAGATCGAGTTCGACCCGAAGACGGGCCACCTGAAGCAGGTGGTCGACGGCGACAACGAGAAGTTCAAGGCCTACATCGAGGCCCAGGACTGGGCCACCGACTCGTCGCGCGAGGCCGTCAGGAAGCTCATCCCCGTGGCCGAGCAGACGAAGGTCGCGATCGCCCTGGAGAACGTCTGGAACAATTTGTGGGTGAAGCCCGACTTCGCCAAGTGGTTCATCGCGTCGTTCGAGAGCCCGGCCGTCAAGGCCTACTTCGACATCGGGAACCACGTGAAGTACGCCCCGCCGCAGGACTGGATCCGGGCGTTCGGCCCGCTCCTGGCGAAGTGCCACGTGAAGGATTTCAAGCTGAAGGCCGACGGCCACGGCGGCGACTTCTGCGCCATCCGCGACGGCAGCGTCGACTGGCCGGCCGTCCGCAAGGCCCTCGACGGCGTCGGTTACAACGGCTGGATGACGATCGAGGACGGCCGGGTGTCGCTGGAGGAGCAGTCGAAAAGATTAGATCTCATTATACAAGGCAAGTAACTGAGTGACTGAGTAACTGAGTGACTGAGTAAAGGCACGGCGCAAGCCGGCGCCTCGTTAGCCGCCCCGTATTTGCGCGGTGGGTCTCCTGACCCACCGCGCCGAAATGGGTGAACTCGGCCCCTGGCGTGAGGCCGAGCGGCGGGTCAGGAGACCCGCCGCGCCAAGTGTACGGGATTGCCCATGCCGACCCCATTGGCCGCCATCCTGGTCGTCGCGTGCCTGTGTGCCTCGGCGCGCGGCGCTGAGGAGGCAGTACCTCCGCTCGCCCCGTGGGCCGCGCAGGCGTTCGGCGAACAGGCCGCGCCGGCCCCGCCGGAACCGGCCACGCTCCTCGTGCGGCGGCAGGACCACGGGACGCTCAATCTCAAGAAGTCCGTGCTCGGAACGCCGCTGCGGATCGGGTCGCGCGACTTTCAGCACGGCCTCGGCACGCATGCCGCCAGCGAAATCGTCGTATCCTTGCCGGAGGGCGCCCGCGAGTTCCGCGCGGTGGCCGGCGTCGATAACAATTCGAACACCCAGGGCCAATTCGGCACGGTCCGGTTTGCCGCGCTCCTCGACGGCAAAGAGGCGTGGCGCTCTGAAGTTCTGCGCGGCGGCGCGGACGGGGCCGAGGTCGCGCTCAAGATCCCCGACGGCGCCCGCACGCTGGTCCTCCTGACCGATCCGACGCCCGACGGCCCGTCGCACGATCATGCGGACTGGGCCGACGCGCGGATCCTCCTGAAGGACGACAAGACCATGTGGCTCGACGAGATGAAGGTGGCGGGGGCGGCGGGCGAGTTCCTGCCGGGCGACGCGGTGCCGTTCTCCTTCGTGTACGGCGGCCGGAACTCGCGCGAATTTCTCTCGGGCTGGAAGCGCGCGGCCGAGAAGAAGGACGCCGATGGCCGCACAGAGCAGGTCGTCGCGTGGACCGACCCGGCCACGGGCCTCAAGGTCGCCGCCACGGTGACGACGTTCCCCGACTTTGCGGCGGCCGAGTGGCTCCTGCGGTTCGAGAACACGGGGAAGGCGGACACGCCGATCCTCGAAAACGTGCAGGCGCTGGACCTCTCGCTCGGGACGCCCGACAAGTCCGAGGTCGTGATGGACCAGATCGCCGGCGACGATTGCTCGGAGCGGAGCTTCATGCCCCTCGTGCACGAGCTTCCCGCGGGGCGGCAGGAACGGTTCGCGTCGAGCGGCGGGCGGCCGTCGACCGGGGCGTTCCCGTTCTTCAACATCCAGAACGTGTACGAGAGCCCTGTGGCTCCGCCGCCCTCGGCGGAGCATCCTGTGCGGGCCGCGGGCTCCACCGCCGAACCTGCACCGCCGAGGGCGGCGGTGCCACAGGGCCTCTTCGTCGCGATCGGGTGGACGGGCCAGTGGGCCGCCTCCGTGAGCCGCGCGGCCAACGGGCCGACGCGCGTCGTGGCCGGGATGGAACTGACGCACCTCGTGCTCCATCCGGGCGAGGCGATCCGAAGCCCTCGCATTCTCCTTATGGATTGGCAGGGCGACCGCACCGACGCGCACAACCGGTTCCGGCGCCTGCTCCTCGGGCACTACGTGCCGAGGGTGAACGGCCAACTGCCTCCGTTTGCCCTCGGGGCCCAGAGCTTCAACATGAACGCCGGCGGCCGCGCGCCGGAATGGAACACCGAGGCCGGCCAGATTCGTGCCGCCCGCATCAACCGCGACATCGGCGGCGAGACCCTCTGGATGGACGCCGGATGGTTCGACGGAGGGTTCCCCGCCGGCGTCGGCAACTGGACGGTCCGGGCGAAGGAGTACCCGAACGGCCTCGGTCCCGTCGGCAAGGCCTGCGCCGACCTGGGCCTCAACTACCTGATCTGGTGGGAGCCCGAGCGGGTTGCCCCGGGCACGCGGATCACGCGCGAGCATCCCGAGTTCGTCCTGGGTGAGAAAGGCCCTTCGACAAGCTCAGGGCAGGGCGGCCTCTTCAACCTGGCCGATCCGAAGGCGCGGCGGTGGATGACGGACCTCCTCCTCAAGCAGATCGACGAGTTCGGCGTCCGCGTCTACCGGAACGATTTCAACATGGACCCGCTCCCGTTCTGGCGGGCCGCCGACGCCCCGGACCGCCAAGGGATCACCGAGATCCGCTACGTCGAGGGGCTCTACGCGATGTGGGACGAGATCCGCGCGAAGACTCCCGGCACCGTTCCGGACGACTGCGCGTCGGGCGGGCGGCGGATCGACCTGGAAATGTGCATGCGTTCGATCGTCCAGACCCGTAGCGACACCGCCGGCGCGCCCGGCCGCGCCGAGTGGGACCAGTGCCAGACGCTCGGCCTCAGCCTTTTCCTCCCGCTCCACGCGACGTTCAACTGGGAGACCGACACGTACTCCGTCCGCTCGGCCGCCACCTGCGGATACCTCGGCGAGTGGGACTTCCTGGACCCGGCGTTCCCCGCGAAGCAGGCGGCCGCGTGTTTCGCCGAGATCAAGGAGAACCGGAAATTCTGGGCAGGCGACTTCTACCCGCTCACGGCGTGGTCGATGGCGGCGGACGTGTGGGCCGCGTGGCAGCTCGACCGGCCCGACCTCGGCGAAGGGATCGTCCAGGCGTTTCGCCACGCGCAAAGCCCGTATACCGCGCTCCAGGTGCGCCTCAGGGGCGTGGAGGCCGCGCGGAGCTACGAAGTCACGTCGATCGACGACGAGCATCGCCCGACGGTCCGCACGATGAAAGGGGCGGACCTGGCGGCGCTGGAGATTCGGCTGGAGAAACCGCGGTCGAGCGTGGTAGTGCGGTATAAGGTGAAGTAGGGGCGGCCAAGCCTACTTCGGCAGGGGCGGGAACTCCTTCCAGTCGTCCTCGGGCTGCTTCTCGATCTCGAACGGGCCGGCGTAGGGGACGACCTCGACGCGGAATTTCCCCTGGAAGTTCACCGGCTTCGTCCAACTGGCGCCGCCAAAATTGGTGGATCTCGACCGGATACCAACCGCGGGCATGTCCAGCGTCAGGCTGTAGACCGCCGACTTGATCATGGTGCCGTCCTGGGCCCAGATGCGGACCTGCGGGGCGGTGGGGGAGTCGTTTCGGCCCTTCATCAGGCGAGGGACGTACTCCTCGCCGCTCTTGCCGACGTAACGGACCTTGATGGACACGCCTTGCATTGGGTGGTCCGAGCGGGTCTTCGACTGCGAGTCGTTGTTCTCGGGCCAGAACTTGAGGTCCACCTTGATCTTGAAAGGCCCGCCCCCCTCCAGGACGACCGTCTCGTCCGCCTTGACGGTGAAATCGTGAAGCTTGCCGAGGCCGTTTTCCGTCGTCATCGACCAGGTCACCGGGATGCCGTTTTCGTCCTTGGCCTCTTGAAACACGGTGACCGAACCGACCTCGTACTTCCCCTCAGGCATCGGGACTTCCTTGCCGCAGGGCAGGGGGATACCCGCGTAATCGGCCTGGTTCCTCATGACCTTGCCTTGGCCGTAGGTCTTGTCCTCGGGCACCTTGATGCGCACGATCAGGCCGGGCGTCGCCACCTTGACCTTGCCGGTTTTCGCCCCTTTGTCGGCCGCCGCCCAGGCGGTCCCGGCGACGAGCAGCCCTGCGGCCAGCATGAGCCATGTCTTCATGACATCCCCCTTCGGTGTGAAGCCGCGCTATGGATAGGCCACCGACGAGAATATCGAGGCGCAGGGGGTTGTCAAGCATCATTACGTGGCGATGAACGGGCGGGGGGAGGACCAAAAGTAACGCGGCGGGTCAGGAGACCCGCCGCGCGAGACGCAGTTGCTCTCACAACGTCAAACGCTCAGTTGATCTCGACCCAGGTCTCGTTGCCCGGCTGGACTTCAAAGGGCCCGAGGTTCTGCGCCGCGTCGATCTTCACTTTTCCGGTAAAGCCTTCGGGGACTCGCCACGAGTACCCTTCGGGGGTCGCACTGCTGCCCCCGGTGCCGCCTCAGCCAGCCCCCGAGGTGGAGTTGGCGGCGAACTTGTACGGCGCCTGGTCGAGGACCTTCCCTTCATAGGTGGCCACGCGCATCGCGGGCGGCGTCATCGGGCGATTGCCCAGCGTCAGCCTGGGGCCGTACTCCTCGCCGGACTTGCCGACGTAGCGGACGATCACGTTGACGACCTTGCCTGCGGCAGGCGGATTCCCGACGGCCGGCGGGGCCTGGCCTGCGACCGGGGCGTTGGCGCATCCGGCGGCGCCCGCGCGGACCGGGACGATAGCGGCCTTGGGGGCCGGCCCGGTGGTGACGGTGGCCGTGATCTTCAGCGTGAGCGGCCCGCCGCCTTCCACGGTGGTCGTCTGGCCCTCGGTGATCTCAAAGGTCTTCAGCGAGCCGAGGTTTCCGGCCGACTCCAGGCCCCAGACCTGCTTCTGCTTGTCCTGGGCATACAGCTCGACGCCGGCGACGTCGTACTTGCCCGCCGGCAGGTTGAAGTCCTTGTTCGCCGGAACGGGCACGTCGACCTTCTTGGAGGCATACTTGCTCGAAGGATCCATCTTGACCTTGACGATCATCCCGAGCGTGCCCACCTTGAGCGTGCCGCCTCCTCGCGCATTTTCGGCGTCCGCCCAGGCGCTCGCCAGGAAAAGCAGCGCAACGCCCAGGACCAGGCATTTTCGCATCGCGTGCCTCCTTCATAGAGGTTCGACCGACGAAAAGACTTGCTCCATTCTATACGAAAAGGATCGGCAAAGCTTGCCCGATAACTGTAACCACAGCTTACCTGAGTGTTCGACGCTGTCAAGCGGCCGGTGGTTCCTAGTGAAAAGTGAAAAGTGAAAAACGGCACGTGGGCCGCGCCCGTGTGGCACTGGTGGCTTGACCACCAGTGATCGTGATCGTGCCGTTGACCATGTGCGTTGCTGTGTCGCAAGAGGCCACTGGTGGACAAGCCACCAGTGCCACACACGGCCACGGCCCACTCGCCTTTCGCTCGGCATTGACATTCCGCCCGGCCTCCCGGAGAATGTCGGCTCACTTGGGACCCGGGGATGCTCGGCATGAGTAAGCGCCGTCGCGAACAAGCCAGGCCGGTGGCCGCGCCCAGGGTCCAGGCCGGGCCGGCGGCGCCGTCGCGGTCCCGGCGGCTGCGGAGTTTCACGACGCCGTACCTGGCGGCCATCCTGTCGGCGCTCCTGCTGGCGCTGGCGTTCCCGCCGGTCGACTTTTCGTGGATCGCGTACGTGGCCCTCGTGCCGCTCCTCGTGATGGCCCGCCACGTCCGTTCGCCGCGCCAGGCGTTCCGCGCGGCCTGGGTGGGCGGCGTCTTCTATTTTGGCTGGAATGCGCGATGGCTGCTCTCGACGGGCATCGCTTACGGGGAGTATCCCGAGTTCTTCTCGTGGCAGATGCTCCTATTCTGCGTTCTCAATGCGTACCTGGGCCTCTACTGGGCACTCTTCGCCTGGAGTTTCCGCCGCATCGGCGATGCCGTGCGCGTCCCGGCGACGGTGCTCGCGCCGGTTCTGTGGGTGGCCCTCGAGTTCGTCCGCGGATGGGCCTTCTCGGGCCTGCCGTGGCTCTACATCGGCCACACGCAGTTCGCCAACCTGACGCTCATCCAGACGGCCGACCTCGTGGGCGCGTACGGTGCGAGCTTCCTCATTGCGATGACCGGGGGGCTGATCACGGACCTGTTGACGCGGCCGCTTTTCGTTCCGCGGGCGAAGGCTACCCCCGAGACCCGCCGCGCAGGGTCACGCCGATTCAGCCCGCTCCTCGGCGGCATGATCATCCTCACGCTGGCGGCGTGGGCCGCGACGGTCGGCTACGGCGCGTATCGGCTGAGCCAGATCGCACGGATCCCGGGCCCGGCCGTCGGCGCCGTTCAGACCTGCGTGCCGCAACTCGTCAAGCAGGAAGTGCGGCACGGCGCCAAGGACCTGGCCCAGGAGATGATGGAGGACCAGGTCCTCCGCACCCGCCAGGTCGTCGGCGAGGCGCGCCAGGGCGGCATGCCCCTGGACCTCGTCGTCTGGCCCGAGACGATGGTGCCCGGCATCCTCAACCAGGAGTTCCTCGAGGACGACCTCGCCAAGAAGATCGACCAGGAACGGCTGCTGGAGCTTTTCCGATATTTCCAGGAGCAGTCGCGCGGCTACTGGCTCCAGATCGCGATGCTGTCGCGCGAGATCGGCGCCCCGATCCTCTACGGGGCCAACGCGTCCGACGTCGAGGGCGTCGAGCGGCTGCCCGGGGGCCGCTTCATGACGCGCGGCCCGCGGTGGAACATGGCCCTCCTGATGACGCCCGACCTGAAGCCCTATGCCGCTGCCCACACCTACGCGAAGGTCCACCTGGTCCCGTTCGGCGAGTTCGTCCCGTTCAAGCAGAGCTGGCCCTGGCTGCGCGGGCAGATCATGGCCCTGTCGCCGTACGATTTCGACTGGACCGTCGAGCCGGGCGACCCGGGGCAGACGCCGTTTACGATCCCGTACCGGGGGGAAGACGTATGGCGGGCCCCGGCCGGCGGCCCAGCGACGGCCCGGTTCCAGGTCGCGATCTGCTACGAGGACTCGATGGCCTACCGCATCCGCGACATGGCGCGGCCAGCGGCGCGCGGCCAACCGAAGTCCATCGATTTTCTGGTCAACATTTCCAACGACGGATGGTTCAATGGCAGCGTCGAGCTCGACCAGCACCTGAACCTGTGCGCGTTCCGGGCGATCGAGAACCGCCTGCCGATCGTGCGGTCGGTGAATACGGGCATCAGTGCGATCATCCAGTCGGATGGCCGCATCGAACGGCCCGTGACCGACGCCGCCGGCAACCGGCATTTCGTCGCCGGGCAGACGTTCGGGCGGCTGCTCCTGGACCCGCGCGTGACGGTGTACACAGGGATCGGCGACGTCTTCGCGAATGCCTGCCTGGCGGCGTCGGTCCTGGGCCTGGCGTGGGCGATCGTTCGTGACCGTCGGGCGCGCGGCGGCGTGCCTCGTTAGCCGCCCCGCTTGCCCGGAACGGGCCCAGACTTCGGGCGGGGCGCGTGTTGTGGGTGTTGATCTGGTATCTGGTATTTGAAATTTGAGATCTCAAATTTCAGATAACAAAAGCCCCAGACCCAATACCAAATACCAGATACCAGATTCAAGGCGCAAGTTCGAGGAGGCACAATCGTGACTCGATGTCTGACGGTCCTGGCGGCGTCGGTGCTGCTATTGGCGGCGGGGTGCGGCGGAGGGCAATTGCCGCGCGGCGACCTGGCCCCGCCGACGGGCGGGCGCGACCCGTACAACGTGCTCCTCGAGGCCCTGCGCTCGGCCCAGCCGCCGCTCCAGGCCTATGCGTGCGAACTGTTCCTGGACACCGACCGCCCGCCGCCCGTCGCCGACATCCGCCCGCTCGCCGACTCGCCCGACCCGCGTGTCCGGATGCTCGCGGTGACCGTCCTGGGGTCCATGCGCCGGCCGGAGCTGTCGCCGGCCTTTCAGCAGAAGCAGCGTGACGGCGACGCCGCCGTGCGGCTGGCGGCCGCGTTCGCGCTGGCCATGTCGGGCGACGGATCGGGCATGACGAGCCTGCGCGATGCCCTGGCCTCGTCGGACGTGGCCCAGCGGCGCAACGGCGTCTGGCTCCTCGGCCTGATCGGCGACGCCAGTGCGACGGGCATGCTGAAGCTGAAGCTCGACGATCCTGACGCGCTCGTGGCCCTGCGCGCCGCCGAGGCGCTTCACCGGCTCGCCTGCGACGACGGGCTGGACGTCGTGCGGATTCTCACGGAGCACGACCACCACGAGATCCGTTTCTGGGCCGCGCGGCTCCTGGGCCGCATGGGCCAGGTGGCCGACGTGCCGCGCCTCGAGCGCCTGGTCCAGAGCCGGTTCCTCGACGTGAAATTCGAGGCGATTGCGGCGCTGGCCGAGCGCGGGGACCTGAAGCGGATCGAGATGCTCCTGTCGTTTATCGACGTGCCGGATGCCGACACGCGCCTGCTCGCTATCCGGGCCCTTGGCGAAACGGGCTACACTCCGGCGGTCGATCGCCTCGCGGGCGTGGTGGCGAAGGGAGACCTGGTGGAACGGGCGACGGCCGCGGGGTCCATCCTGAGGATCCAGTCGACGCGCCAGTCGTGGCGCAGCCGCATCCTGGCCGAGCGGGCGCCCGCCACGCCGCCTCCGAAGAGGGCGGTTGGCCAGGGCGGGCCTCCCGCGCCGCCGAGGGGCCCCGCCCGTGAGCCCCTCGCGCCGCGGACGCCGCGCGGACCGTCGGAAAAGCTGCCGGATGGGGCGCTTCGTTAGCCGCCCCGCTTGCGGCGTGCCTCGTTAGCCGCCCCGCTTGCGGGGCGCGTGTTGTTTGACCGTGCGGCGTGCCAAAACACGCGCCCACCAAGGTGGGCGGCTAACGAGGCGCCGCCTTACGGCGCGACGTAATTCCTTTTACGGGCGAATTTTGCTTGACGGTTAGGGGCGCACCACTAGAATCGCGGGGTACTTGGCGGATTTCGTGCCGCCAGGGCGCAGGGTGGCCTGACCCGGGGAAGGCGAACGATTCGCAACGGCGGTCCGATAGGAGCTGCGACCGGTTCCGCAGACGCCTTCTGAAAGGAGGAATCGCTTGAGTACGCTGGGAAAAATTCTTACGGTTCTGGTGGTCCTGGCGGCGATTGCGCTGATGGTCCTGGTGGCGCGCGATTTCCGACTCTCCAACGACTGGCGCGGCTTCTACCAGCAGCAGGCCACCGACACGGCCAAGGCCCTCGAGCAGCGCGACGAGGCCCTGAAACAGCGCAACGACGCCGCCGCCATGCTCACCGAGAAGCAGGCCGCATGGCTGGCCGACAAGAGCGGCCTCGATGCGGCGGTCAAAGACCGCGACGGCCAGATCGAGGCCATGCGCAAGGACAAGGCCGCCCTCGACACGCGCCTCACGGAACTCGCCACGCAGTACAACGGCCTCAACACGAGCTACGCGACCCTCCTCAAGGAGAAGGCCGCGATCTCCGGCGAACGCGACGTCGCCAAGAAGGAATCCGACGACCTGCGCGTGATGTACACCGAGCAGGGCAACAAGCTCCAGGCGCTCCTCGGCCAGTGGCAGGACCTCAAGGGACAGAACCAGCAGACCGCCGAGGAAAAGACCGCCCTGGAGTCGAAGATCGTGGCGATCACGCAGGCGAACCCGCAGCTCAAGGTGCCCGAGGAAGTCCCGGCGCTGCCGACCAACCAGGTGCGTGGCCTTGTCACGGTGGCCGACAACGAAGCCAAGGTCGCCCAGATCAACCTGGGCAGCGACGACGGCGTGGTCAAGGGGATGAAGTTCTTCGTGTACGATGCCAAGGCGCGTAAGTACCTGGCGACCCTGACCATCACGAAGGTGGATCACACGAGCGCGGCCGGGGACCTGAGCGTCATCCGCGGGCCGGTGGAGAAAAACGCCAATGTCACGAATCGGTTCGAGTAGCGGCGTCCGCGTCGCGGCCACCCAGCTCAGCAACGTTTACACGGTGCTGCTGCTGGTCGCCGCCCTGGCGCTCATCCTGGCGGTTGCGTTCACGTGCATTACGCTCCAGAAGCGGTACGGCTCGATCCTGCCGGTCGGCGACGCAGGCGATAAGACCGAGGCCGAGGTGAAAGGCGTCGAAGCCGCGCTGAAGGCCACGACGCCGAAGCTGGCCGAGGGCCAGAAGGCCCTGGAGGGTTTCCTGGGCGGTGCGCCGGCTCCGTCGGCCGCCCCGGCGGAGACGCCGGCGACCCCGGCGACCCCGGCCGCCGAAACGCCCGCTACCCCGGCGCCCGAGAAGCCCGCGACGCCGGCCGCTGAAAAACCTGCAACGCCGGCCGCCCCCGCCGCCGGCGAGAAGCCCGCTGCCGAAAAGCCTGCGGCCGAGAAGCCTGCGGCCGAGAAGCCCGCTGCCGGTGAAAAGCCCGCCGAAGCCCCTGCGACTCCGGCTGCCGAAAAACCGGCCGCGGCGCCCAAGGCTGAAACCCCCGCTGCACCGGCCGCAAAGTAACGTTGCCACAGGCCGTCGGCTGATGCCGCTTCGGGGGGCGGCGCGCGTCTTGCCACTTCGGGGACCGTCATGATTTTTGACCGTCTCATCGGTTTGTTCTCGGACGACATGGGCATTGACCTCGGCACGGCCAATACCCTCGTTTACGTGCGCGGCAAGGGGATCGTCCTGAACGAGCCCTCCGTGGTCGCCGTCCACAGGGATACCGGCAAGGTCCTCCTCGACGGCATGGCCGTCGGCACCATGGCCAAGAAGATGCTCGGGAAGACCCCGGCGTCGATCCAGGCCATCCGTCCGATGCGCGACGGCGTCATCGCCGACTTCAGCATCACCGAGGCGATGCTCACGTACTTCATCCGCCGGGTCCACGGCCGCCGCACGCTGATCCGGCCGCGCGTGGTCATCGCCATCCCGTCGGGCATCACGGAGGTCGAGAAGCAGGCGGTCGTCTCGAGTGCCCACCGCGCCGGGGCACGGCGCGTGTACCTGATCCCCGAGCCGATGGCCGCCGCCATGGGCGCGGGCCTGCCGATCGAGGAGCCGACGGCCAGCCTGATCGTCGACATCGGCGGCGGCACCACCGAAGTGGCCGTCATCTCGCTGGCGGACATCGCCTGCTCCGAGTCGATCCGCGTCGCCGGCGACGACATCGACGGCGCGATCATCGAGTACATGAAGCGGACCTACAGCCTCCTGATCGGCGAGCAGTCGGCCGAGGAAATCAAGATTTCGATCGGCAGCGCCTGCCCGATCGGCGACGAACTGGAGATGGAAGTCGGCGGACGCGACCTCATCGGCGGCCTCCCGCGCACCACCACGATCACCAGCCAGGAAATCCGCGAGGCGATCAAGGAGCCCGTCCAGGCCATGATCGAGACGATCAAGCGGACCCTGGAACGGACCGAGCCGCAGCTCTCGGCGGACCTCGTCCACAACGGGATCACGCTATGCGGCGGCGGGTCGCTCCTGAGGGGCATTGAGAAGGTCATCGCCGAGGCCACGGGCCTGAAAGTCCACGTGGCCGAGGACCCGCTGACGTGCGTGGCGCGTGGCACCGGGGTTTTTCTGGATCACCTGGACCGGTGGCGCGGCACGATTGAAATGAGTGACGAAGATTTATAGATGTGTAGCAGTTGTTGTTCCATCGATGAAGACGCCGCGGCTCGCCGCGGCCTACACGCAAGAAAGCGCGACTTCACGTGCGGATTCGATATCAGTCGGACTGGGCGGGCTCCTCCGGGAGGAAGCACGCCCTGGCTCGCCGCGTCATGATGGGCCTCCTGCCGCTGGTGGCCCTGGGCCTGGTGATCGTGCCCCGGTCGGTGACGGAGCGGGTGCGCGTCCTCGTGGCCCCGGCCCTCGCGCCGTTCCAGAGCGTGGCCCCGGGCTGGTCGCTGGACGTCTCGGGCCGAACCGGGCCGGCGGCCGCCTCCTTCGGCGGCGACGGCGGCTCGGCGCAGGACGTGAAATCCCTCGAAAACGCGCTGGCCGAGGCCACCGTGCGCCTGGGCGAGTCCGAGCGGCGCGTCCGGGAACTCGCGCGGATCCGGAGCGGCCTCGCCGGCCTCCCGGTCCAGATCATCCCCGCGCGGTTCATGCCGCTGGCGGTCGCGGGCGACTGGGTGGGCGGACGCTTGGGCGAGGGCGCCCAGCAGGGCATCACGAAGGGCGGCGTCGTCGTGTCGCGCCGGCTCGACCGGGGCGCCCGCGAGGCCCTCGCCAAGGGCGAGCCGGTCCTGACGGCGGCGGGCTTGGTCGGCACCGTCGAAGAGGTCGGGCCGATCACCAGCTCCATCCGCCTCATCACGCATCCGAAGTCGAGCCTCATGGTCCAGGTGGTCGCGCGGCGCGGCACCCAATGGCTGGCCGGGCCGGGCGGCGTGGCCAACGGCACCCCCGACGGCCGGACGCTCAAGGTCCTGTGCATTCCGAAGGGGGCCGACGTCCAGCCCGGCGACTTCCTCGTCACGAGCCCCTCCCAGGAAGCCACGCTGCCGCCGTACCTGATCGTCGGCCGGATCACGCGGGCCGAGCTGAAGCCGGCGGCCCCGTTCTACGAGGTCGACGCCGACCCGCGCGTCGCCCCCGACGAGGCCCGCGAAGTCTACGTCCTCGCGCCGGGGAAATAACGGCGGTTCAAGGTTCAAAGTTCAAGGTTCAAGGTTCAACAACAACACGGCGCCCTCCGGCGGCCTTTGACTCTTTGCCTTTGAACCTTGAACTTTGAACCTTGAACCTTGAACGGGTGTCGTGTGCGTTGGTTCCTCCTCGCCATTCTGGCCTACGCCTTCCTCGTGATCCAGACGACGCTCTTTCGGCCGGGCCTGCTGGCCATCGAGGTCGGCGGGTACTACGCCGCGCCGGACCTCCTGCTGATCGTGGGCCTGTTCCTGGCGCTCTACTTTGAGCCGCGCGAAGTGTTCGTCGTGGGCTGGTGCCTCGGGATGGCCTCGGACCTCGTGAACGTCGCGGGCCGGCTGGGCGTCTGCGCGCTCCTGTTCAGCGTCCTGCTCGTCCTCGCGACCTTCGTGAGGCAGATGCTCGGGCAACCGCGGGCCCTCGCCCAGTTCTTCCTGTGCCTGGGCCTCGTGCTCGTCATTCATGCCGTCTGGTACGCCATTACGGGCTGGGTCGAGGAACGGCCGGTTGAGGTGGGCCGGGTGCTGATGGCCGCCGGCCTGGACGCGCTCTATTCGGCCATCCTCGCCCCGTACGCCGTGTGGCTGCTGTCGAAGTTCCGAGGGCCGCTGCACCTGGCCACGGAGTGAGGCGCCGTGGCCGCGCGTGCGGCATAATTAGCCCCCGGAGATTACAGCGATTTGCATAAGCCCGCTCTTGGTGTATAATACTGTGAGTCAGGGGGCACTATGTCGTCAGAGAAAGGTGCGAGGGGAGCCTCCGTACCGCCGTACGCTCTGGCCTTGGTTGTATGCGACGCGATTTGGAGAGACCCGAGCACCGGGAAGCGAACCATCTTGGGTTGCTTCTCGGTTATCGGTGCGAAGTCGTTCCCGACAAAGCATCCGATCATGTCAGTTTACGCAGCCGTGACGGACGCTCACGGGGTAGTGCCAATCACGTTACGACTGGTAGATGTGGACGAATCTGGGCCTCCGTTGGCCGAGATCAAGGTAGAACCCGATGTTGAAGACCCCAGGACCGTCTTGGAACTGGACTTCGGGCTGTTGAACGTGGTATTTCCAGCGCCCGGCGAGTACAGGCTCCAATTGAAGTCTTTGGAAACGCTCCTTATGGAGCGCCGTATTGTGGTGATGCAGATTGGAGAACAAGCCCATGACACCGACACAGGAACAGAACATAATTGAAATGCCGGGATTCACGGTCCAGGCTTGCGGCCCCGCGCAGCAGGCTGCACAGTTTGTAGTTTCAAGCACAACGCTTGGCTCCTACCTGCTGCCTTTCAAGGCAGCCACCCCCCTCCTTTCTGACAAACCCCTGCGCCGACCCAACAGGAACAAGCCACAGGAATAGAGCCCAGTCGGCTTTTTCTCTGCGGCGGTTCACGCGACTGGCCAATGGCTTCAGCAAGAAAGTGGAAAACCATATCTATGCCGTCGCGATCCACGTCATGCACTACCACTTCTGTCGCGTCTACATGACGACCAAGGAAACGCCTGCCATGTCAACCGCCCTGGCCGACCGGCCTTGGACGATTGCCGATCTCGTTGCCCTCGCCGACATAGAATCAAACTGACCCACTACGCGGCCTTTGACGTGGCCGTTGTCATAATTAGCCCCCGGTGAATACACGGGGGGCTAAATATGGCAAAATGGGCCGCCCTACCCCACCGGCTGGCCGCGCGGAACGGCCGGCCCGGAGGCCGGGCGCGGCAGGGCCGGCTGGAGGCCGGAGCCGTTCTTCTTCGCGGGCTGGGCGCCGAGGCCCGGCTCGGGCGCGGCCTTGCGGTCGTCGAGGTAGCCGTGGGCCTGGCAGGCCTTGACGATGGCGCGGCCAATGGGCCCCGCGGCGGCGCCGCCGTGGCCGCCGTGCTCGACGATGACGGCGAAGGCGATCCGCGGACTCTCGCCCGGGGCGTAGCCGGTGAACCAGGCGTGGTCTTCGCCGTGGCCGGCCTGGGCGGTGCCGGTCTTGCCGTCGATGCGAATGTCGTCGAGGTTGGCGTTGCCGTAGCCCGTGCCGCCCGCCTCGTTGACGACCGCATAGAAGCCGTCGCGGATGGCGGCCATGTGGCGCGGGTTCAGGCTGAGGCCCGGCCGCGCGCGGTCGGCCGGCGCGAGCTCGCGCACGAGGCTCAAGGGCGGCATGCGGCCGTCGGTCGCGACGAGGCCGTAGATCTGGGCGACCTGGACGGGCGTGGCCATCAGTTCGCCCTGGCCGACCGCGAGGTTCCGCGGGTCGCGGACGTCGACGCGGCCGGCGGACTCGCCCGGAAGGCCGAGGCCCGTCGACTCGCCGAGGCCGAACTTCGAGGCCCACCCCTCCAGGCGCTCGCGCGCCAGGTTGAGGTCGGGCCCCACGCCGCCCCGCAGGCCGAGGCGCTCCGCGACCGTGTAGAAGTAAATATTGCACGACTTCTTTATGGCCTCGCGGAGATCCATGTCGCCGTGCCCGTAGCCGCGCGAGAGGAACACGTGGCAGCGGAACCGGTTCGGGCTCTCGGCGTGCAGGATGCCGTTGCAGGCAATGACGGTGCCGGCGGTGATCGCCCCTTCGTGGAGGCCGGCCGTGGCGGTGACGGCCTTGAAGGTCGAGCCCATCGGGTAGAGGCCGGCGACGGCCCGGTTCACCAGGGGGCCGCGCGGGTCGCGCAGGAGCTCGGCGTAGTCGGCGCTGAACGTGGCCGAGTCGTACCGCGGGCCGCTCGCCGCGGCGAGGACCTCGCCCGTGCGGCAATCGAGGACGACCGCCGCGCCCGTGACCTTCGCGACGCCCGACTCGGCCGGCGGATGGTCGAGGATCGCCTCGACGTCGGCCTGGAGCGCGATGTCGAGCGTCAGGTGGATGTCCTTGCCGGGGGCGGGCGGAAGGTCTTCGAGGATGTCGCCCTTGAGGCCCTTCTGGTAGAAGCCGCGCGCGCCGCGGAGCAGCCCCTCGCACGACTGCTCGACGCCGCCGCGCCCGACGGAGTCGCCCGGCCAGTAGCGGCGGAGGTCCGTCGCGCCGTACGGCGCGTTCAGGCCGCCATCGGCCAGTTCCTCGGGGGTCACCTCGCCGAGGCGGCCGACGACGTGGGGCGCGGCCGAGCCCTGGAGATACTCGCGCTTGTGCGTCTGGACGAGCACGAGGCCCGGGAACTCGTCGGCGCGGGCCTTGATCACGCTGACGATCTCGAGGCTCACGTCGCTGACGAGGGGGTGCGGCACGCTCATCGTCTCGCCGGAAGGCCGCTCCTCGAAGGTCTCCTCGCGGACGGGCACGGGCCAGCCGTGAAGGTTCCGGACGACCTCGCGGATGTTCGTGACCTTGGCGATGATCGTCTGGCGGCGGCGTTCCAGTTCGTCGGGCGGGATCTTCGTCAGGCGCGCGAGCTCCGACCACATCCGGCCGACGCGCCCCCGGACCTCGGCCGGCGTCACCTTCCACTTGCGGGCCCGGGAGGCGACGAACTCGTCGTCCATGTCGACGAACGGGAAGTAGATCGCCAGGTCGAACGCCCCGGTGTCCTGGGCGATGACGACGCCGTTGCGGTCGAGGATCGAGCCGCGCACCGTCGGGTAGAATCCCGGCGCGCGGCGAAGGCGCTGCTGGGCCTCATCGTGGAAGCGGGCCCCCTCGATCACCTGCAACTCGAAGAGGGTCCCGATCAAAAGCGCGACGCCGATCCCGAGCAACACCAGTACGGACTTCAGACGGATGGCATACATAGGCTACACGGCCGCTCTCGAATGACTGTTGAGTGCAACTGTAGCACCCTGGCGCGGAAAAATCAACGAAGTGGACGTTGTGTCATGGACGTTGGGCCATAATTAGCCCCCCGTGAATACACGGGGGGCGCCGTGGACGTTGCTGTTGACGTTGTACGTGTGCCACGGGTTCTTGAACCCGTGATCCTCATCGTACCGTTGACCATGTGCGTTGACGTTGTTGTGCGCATTCGCAGCGCACGTCAACACACATGGTCAACAACATAATCGCAATCACGGGCTCAAGAGCCCGTGGCACGCGAAAAAATCAGAGGCGCCCCCGGTGTAATCAACATTTTCCGTTTATGCCGCGCGGGGCCGCCTCAGCCAGATACGGATCATATTAAGGATGATCTTGGCCTGGACCCACCGCCGCACGCGCGGGTAAGTCCGGACCCAATTGGGCAGTGGGCTCAGACCGCCGCCGAAGCTCGTCAAGTGCCCGAAGAACCGGTCGATGTCGTACCGCTGGTGCATCAACGCTTGGCCGAACGGCCGCGCCAGCAGATCCATCGCCGACAGCCGATGAGGGCTCTGATAGTGATGGCCCAGGTCCCCTTCCTGTTGCCGTGGCGCCACCCATCGGAACCCCCACCTCGCCGCCTCGTCGTACAGCCCGCTCGAATCGTAGATGGCATCGCCCACCAAGTACCCTTCCCCCGGCGTGTGACGCACCAGGGACTTGGCGACCGTCTTTTCGTTGACGTTCATCGGCAACAGGCGCCACGCGTCCAGCACGCCGTGGGCGTCGCAGACCGCGTACCGCTTATACCCCTTGGCTAGGCCGCCGTCGCCGTACCCCGACCGGGCGTGCCGGTCGTGACTGGAGTGCCCCACGGGCAGCGGCTTGCCGTCGATCCACTTGCACCAGCTCCGGCCGAAGCGGTTCCGCAGCCGCCGCTCGACCTCCTCCAGGAGGCGGCGGATACTGGGCGTCCGCAGCCGGCGGGTCATCGTCGACGGCACCGGCACCCCTTCCCGTCGCGCGGCTCGCGGCCAGTTCACCGGCCGACACGCCCACGACACCGGCCGGTCGTGCATCACCGCCCAGAAGTAGACCAGGGCGATCCGCACATCCGTGTACGTCACGTCCTTGACCTCGC
>Ga0209777_10003128_pt1 | contig 20901 bp, 22 predicted proteins | sample FrelakmetHBP12HB_FD_187147 | JGI IMG/M metagenome (GOLD analysis project Ga0209777, IMG submission 187147) | Freshwater lake sediment microbial communities from the University of Notre Dame, USA, for methane emissions studies -HBP12 HB (SPAdes)... | ecosystem: Environmental > Aquatic >...
TCCGATCTGGATCTGGCGGTGACCCCCCGCTATTATGATCAAAATAATGTGGCATTGGGATCAGGGCCGGTGACTCCTAAATCAGGGCAATCATCATCATACAATATACAATTGGCGCTTAATAATAATCTTCATGACATCAACGATATCGAAGTAGCGGCCGTTTTGCCGCAAAATGTCAGCTGGGATAATAAAGAAAATCATAACTTGGGTGACTTGTATTATAATTCCCAAACAAAAAAGATTATTTGGAAAGTTACGCGCCTGCCGAAGACTTCCAAAGACGGCGTTATTGATTTTAATATTTCTATCACTCCGACAACCGATGATGTCGGCAAAGTGCTGGTACTGATACCGGAAATCACCTTGACGGCGACTGATAGCGAGACCGGAGCGCAAATCAGCAAAAAATTCAAAGCTATCACTACTGCCTTTGAAGATCCGATTATGGGCCAGCTTGATGGAATCGTCCAATAAAGATATGGCGAGATACTTATTGATCAGTGGCAGTCCGAGACCTGGCAATAGCGAATTTATCCTTAATAACATTTTCGCCGGCATCAATTCGTCTGAAAAAGAATTATTATTATTACGCGATAAAAAAATAAGCCATTGCCAAGGCTGCTTGTATTGCGAGGAGCATCAGGCTTGCAGCGTCCGGGATGATATGCAGCGGATATATGATAGGCTTCAAGCCGCCGATATCATTGTTTTTGCGACTCCTAATTATTATGATAATGTTCCCGGCATCGCCAAGGATTTTATCGACCGGCTCAATCCTTTTTATGACACTGATGCTATCAGAGGCAAAAAGATATTAAATATAGTTGTCGGCGGAGCGGCTGCGGAAAAATCCCAGCGGATGATCGATGGGCCATTGAGCTATTTCGAGCAGCTGCAGGGACTGGATGTGATAAATTCCTATTATTTTGAAGGCCTGAAGATTGGCGCGGTGGAAAATAATAAAGATAATATTCTGATCATTGGAAAAATAATCAGAGAGTTAAATTCACTTGATGTTTAAACTGCTAAAACAATCTAAAAAATCATCCGCCCGGCTCGGGCAGTTAAAAACGGCACACGGAACACTCAGTACGCCTTTTTTTATGCCGATCGCTACCAAAGCGGCCGTCAAGAATCTTACGGCTGATGATATCAAGGTTTTAGGATCGAAAATTCTACTATCAAATACTTATCATTTGTATCTTACTCCTGGGATGGAAGTTATCAAAGCGGCCGGCGGATTGCATCAATTCATGGACTGGCAGGGAGCGATTCTGACTGACTCCGGAGGTTTCCAAGTATTTTCTCTTTCAAAGATCAGAAAGATATTGCCCGGCGGCGTGCAGTTCCGTTCGCATTTGGACGGCTCTACACATTTATTGACACCGAAAAAAGTTTTGGAGATCCAACGGATTATCGGCAGCGACATTGCCATGATTCTGGATGTCTGTCCTTCAGCTAAGGCCGGCCATGAAGAAGTTGCGGAAGCAGTGAAGATGACGACCCAATGGGCGAAGAAGGCGGAAAAAGAAATAAATAAACAAAAAAATAACAAACAGCTACACTTTGCGATAATCCAAGGATCCGTGGACAAGGATTTGCGTTCACAATCATTAGCTGATCTCAAAGCGTTGAAGTTTGACGGTTATGCCATCGGCGGTTTGGCAGTAGGGGAGACTAATCAGGAAATGTACGAGGTACTTGATTATTTGGCTCCGGAAATGCCAGCAGATAAGCCCCGATATCTGATGGGAGTGGGAACTCCGGAAAATATAGTTCAGGCCGTTAAACGGGGAGTGGATATGTTTGATTGTGTCATCCCTACTAGGGAAGCCAGGCATGGACGATTATATATTAATCTTTCCAAGTCATATAAATACGAAACAATCAATATAACCAATTCCAAATTTAAGAAAGATTTTTCATCTATCAATAAAACAAATTTAAAACAATACTCTAAGGGCTATCTGCATCATCTGTTTAAAACCGGCGAACCGCTAGGGATGCGGCTGGCTACCCTGAATAATTTGGAATTTTATCTGCGATTAATGGAACGATTGCAGACTGATATAAAAAATAATAAATTCTAAAGACCCGCCTTCGTCCTTCGGACTTCGGCGTGGTAAAAAAAGAGCGGCTCTGCCTGTGCAGTGCCGCTATTGCGTTTAACGATGCTTGAAAGAGATAACTGTAATCGATTATGTCGCTTCGAATGGCAGCCTGCAGTAATCACAATCGTGTTTACCGGACTCCCAAAGAGTTATCCCGCGCTTGCAGTGCGGGCAGCTAACACGGCAGCCACCATAGGCATAGCTCACTGTGAGAAGTTTAAGCACAACCTTGAAACTATCTCCGCAGTAGCCGCAGCGATGACTGCCTACGTCCGTGACATAGGTATCATGGTTGCAGCACGGGCATTTGTAGTAATCACTTTTGCCCGGCCACATCAATTCCTTCTTCTTCGGCTCCGACGACCTTTCGTCTTGGACGCTGCCCTTGCGCTTTTTTTTGCCGGTGCCGCTTCTGAAGGCCAGCATGGCGGTCGTGCCGTTGACTACCCGAGCCCTGTATGGCTCGCATTGCCCCCGCTTGAGCCGCTCGCCAGTCTGGACACAGACATGGCCGTAGCTGGTCGTCCTGAATGTCGGTCCTCCGTTTCTTATAATATGGTCGCAGGTTTCCGGCGTCAATTGCGACGGACTTGACATTTTGATAGCATATTGTTCCCTGATAGCCCTTTTCTTTTTCGCTCCGCTGCTCATGTGCTACATCCTCCTTCGCTTGGTTTCGCAATATATTATGCTTTAACTTTCCTCAATATTACCCTTAGCGCTAATACTAGTATTCTAGGTAATTAATTAATTGTCAATGCGGGGTTATTGACAAAAGCATTTATTCTTGATATAATTAAGACAAATTTCCGAAAATATTTACATTTTGTTTATATTTAGCCAAAAATATTATACTAATTTTACTTAAAATATGGCAATTTTAGACCAGGTTAGAAAAAATAAGTTCAAAGAAAATATCGCTTCATTTAATCCAGTAGAGACTTTAAATGAGCTGCTGTTGAATTTAAACGAAAAAGAAAGGGATATTATTCGCAAGCGTTATGGCCTGGAAACAGATAAAAAGCATACTTTGGAGGAAATCGGCCAATCTTACGGTATTACCAGAGAAAGAGTACGCCAGATTGAAAATTTGACTATCAAGAAATTGCAAGAACTGCGCGAGCTCAAGTCGGAAATTAAGGACACCGAAAGCCTGGTCGCCCAGTTATTGGAGCAATACGGCGGCGTAATGGAAGAAGCCTTCTTCCTGGAAAACGTCCTGAGCTATATCAATGCCCACCCGGAAAGCAAAAATTCCATGCTGTTTTTGGCGGAATATATATTTTCCGAAAATATCGGCAAAGTGCGCCAGGACCGCGAATTCAATAATCTTTGGAAGCTTTCTACCGCCGATGTCAATTTGCTTAAGGAAGTGATCAGCAATATGGTCGCTATTATCGAGAATAATGGCAAGCCGATTAAAATGGAAGATCTGCTTAATCAATTCAAAGAAACCGAATATTTCAAATCCAACAAAGACAAAGTCCTGTCAGTTGTCAGCTTTTTGGAAGCGACTGAGGATGATGTGGATAAGATCCTGGAGAGCTATTTGCGCGCCAGCCGCAAAATCAAGCAGGATTTATTCAATGACTGGGGACTGGTTTCCTGGGGCATCGTCCAGCCGAGAAAAATCAATGATAAGATTTATGTCACTCTGAAAAAAGCCGGCAACCCGCTGCATTTTACGGAGATTACCCGCTTAATCAATGATAATGGCTTTGATGACGGCAAAATGGCCTATCCGCCCACTGTCCATAATGAATTGATCCTTGACGATAAGTATGTCCTTATCGGCCGCGGTATTTACGCCCTTAAGGAATGGGGCTATAAGCCGGGAAATGTGGCTGATGTGGTGGAAGAGATACTGGCGGAAAATAATCCTTTGACGAAGGATCAAATCATTGAAAAAGTATTGGAAAAAAGAAAAGTCAAGCGGTCAACCATCTACTTATCGCTGATGAATAATCCGAAAATCATAAAAGTCAAAGGCGACAGATATACTCTAAAGACTGAGGATGCCGCCGCGGGAGAATCGACAAATTAATAATTTTGAATATTCGATTGATTTTTGCTATAATATAACTAAGGTTTAAAGGCAAAAATCAGTCCATACATAGCTAAATTGCCTGCCAACCATGCAGGCTTTTTAGTTTTAAATGATTAATATTTATGGAAGAACAGCTGGGATCAGCCGATTTTACATCCGGCATTATGCCGTTTATCCAGCAATTATCGGGTCTAGCAGGCCAGAATCCGTTTTATATCGGCTGGTACTTTTTTACTCATGGTTTTTGGATCGTGGTAGTGATTATTTTCGCCAAAGCGCTCTATGATCTTTGGCTTGACGGCCGTCAAGGGCAATTCGCCAATAAGTGGAAATTTATTCTGTTAGCCATCGATATACCGAAAAATAATATCCAGACTCCCAAGGCGGTTGAAAGTATTTTTGCCGCTTTGATGGGCGCCCAAAAAAATCCTAATTTGGTGGATACATATTGGGAGGGATGGCTTCAGGAAAGTTTTTCTTTTGAAATCGTCAGCTTAGAGGGCTATGTTCAGTTTTTAGTGCGCTGCACTACGGGATCGCGCGATTTGATCGAAGCGGCAGTTTATGCTCAATATCCTGATGCGGAAATAACGGAAGTGGAGGACTATGCTAAGGATTATGCCAAGCTGCGTTTTCCCAATCCCGAGTATAATCTTTGGGGAACGGAATTTATCTTAGTGAAGCCCTTTCCTTATCCTATCCGCAGTTACAATGAATTTGAGCATACTTTAAGCGGAGAACTATTGGATCCGATGGCAGGACTGATGGAAATTCTTACCCGTTTCGGTCCGGGCGAACAGCTTTGGCTGCAATTGGTAGTGACGCCGATGCCGGCGGGACAATGGGGCGATGTGGCGGAACAAACCGTCAAAAAAATGACCGGACAGACCTTTGAGCCGCCCAAGACTTTTTCCGATCAGATTTTCGGGGTTGTCGACGCGGTTGCCAGCAATGTCAATCTGCTGCTCAATGAAATGATCGGCGGCGAAGCCGTAGTGAAAAAAGAAGAAAAAAAGGATTGGAATATCCAAAAAATGTCGCCAGGAGAAAAAAATGTTCTGGAAAAGATCCAGAATAAATTATCAAAGCATCGGTTCCGATTCAAATATCGCCTGATTTATTTAGGCAAGAATGAGGTTTTCAATAAAGGCCGCGGCATTTCCGCCGTAATCGGCGCTATCCAGCAATTCAATTCCACCGATTGCAACGGTTTCAAGCCGGGCAAGCGCACCAAGACCGCGGCCGACTATTTCATGACCGCCAAAAGGGTTGCCGAGAAACAAAATAAGATTTTTCGCCAATACGTGACGCGAACCAATTTTTACGGAGAGAATGTCGGCAATCATTTCATCTGCCAGGAAGAATTGGCGACTCTTTGGCATTTTCCGGTGATGTCGGTCAAGGCGGCTACTGTTGAAAAGACTGAGAGCAAGAGAGCCGCGCCGCCATCGCGTTTGCCTTATCATCAGCGCATTAGAGGCGCCAGAATTGAGCCGCCAATGGATTTCGGCGATGAAGCGCGGGCAATGGAAAGGGCGCCTAAGAGAAAAAGCGCCGAACCGGTCAAGCCGATTCTTCCGCTCATGCCCGGCATGGAGGCAGAGGCAATCGAAGAAAATCCGATTACGCCGGAAGCTGAAATTAAATCAGCTGAGATGAAATTACCGGTTAAGAAAGTTACGCCGAAGATGCCGACGATCAGCCTGGCCAAGCCAGCTGAAAAAATCGATTCGCAAAAACCGGAGCCGATAAAAAAACCGGCGCCGCCGCCTAATCTGCCTTTTGTCTAATACAATTATGGACACTACTCCTAACGAAATAACTATCTTTGCCGAAACTAATTTTCGCAACGCCAAGCGAAGCTTCGGCATCAAGCGCGACGATCGCCGCCGCCATGTTTATATCATCGGAAAAACCGGCATGGGCAAAACTACTCTGCTGGAAAACATGATAATTTCCGATGTTATCCACGGCGAGGGCTGCTGCTATATCGATCCGCACGGCGATACGGCGGAAAAAGTTCTCAATTACATCCCTTCCAACCGCGTTAATGATGTTGTTTATATCAATCCGTCCGATTCTGATTTTCCGATAGCTTTCAATATTTTGGAAGCGGTTGATGAAAACCATAAGCATCTGATCGCTTCCGGCATCGTCGGCGTTTTTAAAAAACAATTCGCCGAGAGCTGGGGCCCGCGCTTGGAGTATATCTTGCGCAATGCGGTTTTAGCCTTATTGGATTATCCCGGTTCGACCCTGCTGGGCATTATGCGCATTTTGGTCGATAAGGATTACCGCGATAAAGTCATCGACAAGATCAAAGACCCGGTTGTGCGCTCCTTTTGGACTAATGAATATTCCAAATGGAACGAGCGCACTTTGCAGGAGGTTATTTCTCCGATTCAGAATAAAGTCGGGCAATTTTTGTCTAATTTTTTGATCAGAAATATCGTCGGCCAAGTGAAATCGACCATTGATCTGCGTGAGATAATGGATAAAAAGAAAATTCTAATTTTGAATTTATCCAAAGGCAGAATCGGCGAAGATACGATGCAGCTCTTAGGCTCGATGATCGTCACCAAGCTCTATATGGCGGCCATGAGCCGCGTTGATATCCCGGAATTAGAACGCCCGGATTTTTATCTTTATGTCGATGAATTCCAGAACTTTGCTACCGATAGTTTTGCCAGTATTCTCTCTGAAGCCAGAAAATACCGCCTCAATCTGACGGTCGCACACCAATATATCCTGCAGTTGCCGGAAACGGTCTCCGCAGCGATTTTCGGCAACGTCGGCACGATGGTCTGTTTCCGGGTCGGCGCCGCCGATGCCGAAGAGCTGGTTAAAGAATTCACTCCGTTTTTTGTCGAAGAAGATCTTGTCAATCTGCCGGCCTTCGCCATTTATCTCAAGCTGATGATCGATGGCATCTCCTCCGATCCTTTTTCGGCCAATACCTTGCCGCCGCTGTTTGATGAGATGATTACCGACAATGCCGACAAAGTAATTAAAGTATCGCGGGAGAGATATGCTCATCCTAGGGCCGTGGTGGAAGACAAAATTAATCGTTGGAGCGGCCTTGATTTGAGTGAAAAATTGACGGAAACAATCGGTCATGATCGGGATATTGAGCGGAAAGCGCCAGTCAGATTTGATCGCGATAGCGCCCCGAGGATAAAAAAAGATGTTACCTCGGTCTTTAGCAGAAAACCCAGCGATGATAAAAGAGCAAGTACAGATAAAAAACTGCCAAAAGATGAATTGAAATTTTCCGCTAAATGCTCTCTCTGCGGCAAAGAAGCAAAATTAAATTTTGAACCAGACCCGACACGGCCGGTATTCTGCGATGATTGCTTCGCCAAAGTAAAAGAAGATCGCCGCAAAAAAAAGGATGAAAGATCAGTTGCCATGCCGGAGATTGATGACATTGTGAAAGCGCCAAAAGACAAGCCGATCAGCTTGGGTGAGGCGCTCAGCCGGGAACCGGTAAGTTTTAAAGCGGCGTCCAAGCCTAAAACTGAAGAAATAAAGCCAGCCAAGCCGAGAATTGAAGATATAAAAACGCCACCGCCGGAAAAAGCAAGAATAAAAAATACTGCTACCGCCAAGCCGGAAATTAAATCCAATGAAGCTAAAAGTCATCCCAAATTAGAGTGGTATGAGGAAGCTAAAAAAGCCCTGGAGTCGGCTAAGCTTGGCGATGACTCAAATTTTAAATCCAGGGATGAAGATAATAAAAGCGCTCCGAATAAGCTGGGTCCTGGTGAAATCATTAAATTGGATTAAATGCCATTATTGATAATTTTAAAAGCTTTTTATTTTTGTTGGCCGGCATATCTTGCAAATATGATGCCGGTTATTTTTGATAAGCTGGGAATTTTGAAATCATTAAAAAAACCGATCGATGGCGGATTAAAATTTGGATCGAATCGCCTTTTAGGGGAGAATAAGACCTGGCGGGGGATAGCTGCCGGAATCATCGGCGGCATTATCGCCGCCTTTATCCAATATTGCCTGTTTCGAGGAAACATTTTTAATAATTTTACGATAATTGACTACTCCGGTTTCTTTATATTAGGATTACTGGGAGGATTGGGGGCGATTATCGGCGATCTGGTGAAAAGCTTTTTTAAAAGGCGTTTTGGGGTCAAATCAGGCCGATCTTGGCCGATATTCGATCAGATCGATTATATAGCTGGTTTTATCCTTTTTACATATTGGCTTGCTAGGCCTTCATGGGAGATTATCTTTGTTGCTGTCGTTTTGTCTGTAATTTTGAATCCGCTGGTAAATTATTCTGCTTATCTATTGGGAATTAAGAAGGTTTGGTGGTAAGTTTTCTTGTTACTTTTTCTAGGAAAAAGTAACCAAAAAGTCGCAGCGTGTAAAATTTTGATAATGTTTGCCTATTTTCCTAACAAAATTTTAAACTCGCCTGCGGCTCAGACAATAAAATTTTGTAACGGAAAAAGTCAAACATTTTATATCAAAATTATTACAATGCTGCATTTTAGAATAATCAATAATAAATAACATGGAAATAATTTTAATTATCTTAATCGCGATACTTATTGTAATATTATTGATATTATTTATCTTTTTTAATCATAAATTTTCGCAATTGGCTTCTGGCAAAAAGGACGACCAGTCCAGCTTGTTGCTGTTTGAGCGCATCAAGGAACTTAATCAGACAATGGATAGCAGCATTAAAGGACTCAATCAGACGGTGGATATCAAACTGTCGCAATCCACCCAGCAGATGCAGACGCAATTCAACCAGAGCATCGGCATTGTCCGCGGTATTACCGAAAAGATCGTTGAACTGCAGCAGACCAATAAGCAGGTCATGGGCTTTTCCGAGCAGCTCAAGAATTTGGAAAAAGTCCTGACCAGCCAGAAACAGCGCGGCAATCTTGGCGAATCGGCTCTGCATCTGGTACTTGATAATATCCTGCCGCCGACGGCTTTTAAATTGCAGTATCAATTCGATGACGGCGATACGGTGGACGCGGCGATTTTTACCAAAGACGGCATCATACCGGTCGACGCCAAATTTTCATTGGAAAATTATAACCGCGTTGTCAATGAAGATGATCCGGAGAGGCGCGAACAATATGAAAAGGAATTCAAGAATGATTTAAAGAAAAGAATCGATGAAACCAGCAAATATATTAAACCAAGCAAAGGCACGATGGATTTTGCCTTTATGTTCATTCCGGCCGAAGCGATTTATTATGATTTGCTGGTAAATGAAGTCGGCGCGGTAAAAATCAATACCCGCAGCTTGATTGATTATGCTTTCAAAGAAAAACGGGTGATTATTGTTTCCCCGACTACCTTTGCGGCTTATTTGCAGACAGTCATGCAAGGACTTAGAGCCTTAAAAATCGAGGAACAGACCAAGGAAATTATCAAGCGGGTAGAGGGTTTAGGCAAGCACATGTCGGCTTACGATGATTATTTTAAAAAATTGGGCAATAGTTTGGCGACGACCATTAATGCCTATAATCTGGCGGATAAAGAATTAAAAAAAGTTGACAAAGATGTCGTTAAAATCACCGGAGCGGAAAGCGCGATTGAGCCGCTGCAGCTTGACGGGCCGAAGAAAAACGAATAATTAATATTTTATGGAAAGTACATCGGAGAAAAAGTTCGGCGTCGGAGTCGGCGTTATGATTCTGCGCGACGGCAGGGTACTGCTGGGCAGAAGGCATGATGATCCGGAGAAAGCCAGCAGTTTATTGCAAGGTCAGGGCACCTGGACGATGCCCGGCGGTAAAGTAGATTTCGGTGAAAAGCTGGCTGATTGCGCCTGTCGGGAAACGCTGGAAGAAACAAGTCTGATAGCCGATAAAGAAAAATTAAAAGTCATCAGTGTTTCCGATGATTTGAAAGATATGGCGCATTTTACGACCGTTGGATTCTTGTGCGAGGCGTTTGCAGGCGAGCCACGCGTCATGGAACCGGATGAAATAGTGGAGTGGCAATGGTTTGATATTAATGATCTGCCGGCGCCATTATTTTTTCCGAGCGAGCGGGTATTAAAAAATTATTTAAACCGAACGATTTATAACTATGCCTAAAATCGGAATCATCGGCGGCTCCGGACTGGATGATCCGCAGATTTTAGCTGGCGCCGTGGAAAAAGAAGTTGAGAACAAGTACGGCAAATTATCCTCGCCGCTGACTATTGGAAAAATTGCGGGGACGGAAGTCGTGATTTTGGCCCGCCACGGAAAGAGCCATAGCGTACCCCCAACTTTTGTGAATTTTTTGGCTAATATTACTGCCTTAAAAGATGAGGGTTGCACTCATATCCTAGCGGCAACCGCCGCCGGCTCGCTGAGAGAAGAAATCAAGCCAGGCAATCTGGTTTTTCCGAATCAATTCATTGATTTTACCCGCCATCGCAATTTGACTTTCTTCACCGATCAGGTTGTTCACACCTCAATGGCCGATCCTTATGACCAGGGACTACGCGATTTGCTTTGCCAATCCTGCGATGATTTGGGTTATGTCTATAATCGTGATGTAACCGTCGTGACCATTGAGGGTCCGAGATTCTCCACCCGCGCTGAAAGCCATCTCTTTCGTGCCTGGGGTGCTGATATTATCAATATGTCCACCTGCCCGGAAGTGATCCTGGCTAATGAACTTAAAATCCCTTATCAGACTATCGCCATGTCCACTGATTATGATTGTTGGCGCGAAGGCGTGGAATCAGTTACTTGGGAAATGATTTTGGCACGCATGCAGGAAAATGCTGATAAAGTAAAGCAGTTACTGATAAAAGTAATACCTAAAATATCTTAATTTTAAATTATTCGAATTATGCCGATTAAATCACGCATCCGGACTGTCCCTAACTGGCCCAAACAGGGGATCATGTTTCGCGATATTACCACTTTAATAAAGGATCCGGTCGGATTAAAATTATGTATTGACGATTTTACCGAACACTACAAAAATATGGACGTCGACATAATCGTCGGCATCGATTCACGCGGCTTTATTTTGGGCGGGGCACTGGCTTATTTATTGGGCAAAGGCTTCATTCCAGTGCGCAAGGAAGGCAAATTGCCGGCTGAGACCGAAAGCGAATCATATGATCTGGAATACGGTACAGATACTATTGAAATCCATAAAGACGCGATTGCTGCCGGACAGAAGGTAGTGATCATTGATGATCTGGTAGCGACCGGAGGCACAGCACTGGCGGCAGCTAAATTGGTCAGAAAACTAGGCGGGGAAGTTATAGAATTGGCATTTATCGTGGACCTTCCCGATATCGGCGGCAGCAAGAAATTGACTGATGCCGGATATAAGATTTACGCTCAAACCGTTTTCGAAGGGGAATAATTTATGAATTCCGGACGACTAAATCTACTCCTTTTTGTGGCAGTCAATCTGGCTATCGTTTTGATTTTAGTTTTTGCCTGGCAGCCGGCCTGGAATATCGGAGGCGATGGAGTCGGATATTATGCTTATTTCCGTTCTTTATATTTTGATCATAATTTTGATTTTAGCAATGAATTTGCGGCCTATGACCAATTTGCCGGCACTCATCTTGCAACGACCTTGACGCCGATCGGACATGTCGCCAATTTATTTCCTGTCGGGCCATCCATTTTTTGGAGTCCATTTTTGATCACCGCTTCTTTCTTCGGCGAAGGTGGAGCAAATCCATACCATTTGCCGGGCTACGGGCCGAATTTTCAAATCGGTTTATTCGTAGCGACTGTATTTTTCCTGTTGTTAGGCCTATTTTTTCTTTATCGGTCACTGGAAAACTTTTTTGGCTGGCGCATAGCTTTTATAGCGGCGACCGCCATCTGGCTGGTTTCTCCGCTTGTCCATTATGTCTTGTATGAGCCGTCAATGTCCCATGTTTTGTCTTTTGCCGCCATCAGCGGTTTGCTTTATGTCTATCTGCTGCGTCTTGACAATTCAGCCAAAAAAACGATCATTTTAACCTGCTTCGTCGGCGCCGCCGCCTTGATCCGCTGGCAAAATATCATATTTATTTTTGTGCCACTCTATTATCTGCTTTTCGACCGGTATATTTTATGGCCGCAACGGTTGAAGAATTTGTTGTACTTGATTTTAACGCTTTTGATAGTCATATCGCCGCAGCTGATGATGTGGCAGCATCTTTACGGTTCATGGCTGGCTTTGCCGCAGGGCGGTTCATTTTTACAGCCATTGCATCCGAATTTTTGGGGCACATTATTTTCCGGTTATCATGGCCTATTTTTTTGGCATCCCTGGCTGCTTTTGTCTTTGATCGGCGTTTTTGCCTATTTTAAGAAAGATAAGAAAATAACTATTTTATTCTTGTTGCTTTTGGCTATCGTCATTTATATCAATTCCGGACTCAGTGATTGGATGGGCGGGCGGGCATTTGGAGGCAGGCGTTTTGACGGCGTTTTATTTATCTTTGCCTGGGGTCTGGCTGAAATTATTTCGCGCCTGCAGAATGCCAGGCCGATATGGCGCTCCCTTTTTTACATTTTGATTTTATTGGGAATCGGCTGGAACTTAACGCTCGATATGGCCACTTCGAGAAATATCATCAGCCTGGATCGCGCCATCACTTTGCGGGAGTTATTTATCGGGCAATGGAAGATGCTTAAGGAATTTATTAATAAAATAATGCAATTAATTATTCATAAACTATATGCCAAATAAACCTGTTCGCAAGCTTGTTATTCCGGTTGCCGGCGTAGGCACCCGTATGCTGCCGGTCACTAAAGCCCAGCCTAAAGAAATGCTGCCGGTCTTGGATAAGCCGGTTTTGCAATATATCGTTGAAAACGCGGTCAAGGCTGGAATTAGAGATATTATTATGGTTACGGGATCATCGAAGAGAGCTATTGAAGACCATTTCGACCGCAATGAGTATTTGGAACAACTTTGCCTGTCGAGCGGTAAAAATGAAATTCGCAAACAAATTAAAGAAATAGCTGAATTGGCAAATTTTATTTATATCCGCCAGCACGGACCGTATGGCACAGCTACCCCGATTCTTAATGCCAAGGATATTGTTGGCGATGAGCCATTCGCAGTTGTCTGGGGCGATGAAATCATTGAATGTCCTAATGGCCAGACGCATCTGGGGCAATTAATTGAAACCTATAATAAATATGGCGAGCCCGTCATTACAATAATTAATACCGATGATGAAGGAACAAAAAAATACGGCATTGCCGAAGGGCAAGAAGTGGAAACTGGCGTTTATAAAGTAGATAAGTTGATGGAAAAGCCTGGGCCGGAAAATACGGCCAGCAGGCTTGGTTCAATTGGAGGTTTTATTTTGACGCCGGATATTTTTCCCATTATCGAATCAATGCCGCCAATCGAGGGGCGGGAAAGATACCTGACTGATGCCATTGATTTATTGGCCCGGCAACGACCTACTTATGCGCGTTTGATCGATTGCGAGCATTTTGATTCCGGCAACAAATTCAATTGGCTCAAGACTAATATCGAATTCGGTTTGCGAGACGAGGAAATCGGAGAAAAATTAAAGATATATCTAAAAAACAAAAATCTGAATTAGGCCTTAAAATATTTTAGTATTTTCTAATATTTGTGGTATAATATAAGCATGAATGCTTCGCCTGATCTAAAATCGATAAATAGCCTGCTTCGTATATTGGCTAAAGATTATTTCATATTTGCTCCCCAAAAAAATGGAGACATTGTTAAGATTGCTGAAATTAAAAATACTGATGATATTGATTGGCTGGGACAAATGCCGGAGAAACCTTGGAAAGATATTTTTTTGCCGGCTAAAGAGCAGATTTTTGATTTGAATAATGGGATAAAGGAAAGCAAAAAACAATATCCTAAGATCGCCGCAGTCGGCATGAATGTTTTGGATTTGAAGGCTTTGGCTTTATTTGACCAGGTATTCGGCTCAGATACCTATTATTTGCGCCGCCGCAATAATACCTTGACTGTCGGCTATAGCGCCGATTGGCCGATTGACTATAAAAAATTCAAAGTTTTCAGCCATACTTATGAAGAGGATATCTTAGAGCATCTGAGTTTCGATGTCTTTTTGGCAAAATTAAAAAATGGCAAGTTAAAGATTTATTCCGGTTCGGAAAAGGGGCAGAATATTTTAGAAGCCAGCGGCATCAAGGATTATAAGCATATTGAATTCGCCGGTCCGATTCCGGAAGCGGGGACCGACAAGAGAGTACTGGCTTTAAAGGAAAAGGTCTGGCAGTCCGCCAATAATAAGCTGTGGGAAGAATTAGGCAAGCAATGCCTGGCTTGCGGCAAATGTTCCATTGTCTGCCCGACTTGTTTTTGCTTTGACTTTAAAGATAATTCCGATCCGAGTAATAATAGCCGCCAGCGCTGTTGGGGCAATTGCTTCTATAATGATTTTTCCCTTGTCGCCGGCGGCAATAAAGAGCTCGATACCGTCAAAAAGAAGATTTATTTCTGGTATGTCCATAAATTTGTCCGCATTCCAAAAGAGTACGGTTTGCCCGGCTGCGTTTCTTGCGGCCGCTGCAGCCGCACCTGTCCGGTCGGAATCGATATCGCCAAGAATATCCAGCGAGTCATTAAAAATAAATAATGATCGGCGTTAATTATTACTAAAAGCTAATAGCTATAAGCTAATTGCATGCTTAATCTCTACCAGCCGCAACCCGTAAAAATAATCGGCTCATCGCAAGAATCAGCCGATACAAAGCTGTTGCGTCTGCAATTTGTCGATAAAAAACTGCAGTCAGATTTTAGTTTTCTTCCCGGCCAGTTTGTCCAAGTCGGCTTGCCGGAGTGGGGAGAGTGCCCGATTAGCATCTGCTCCTCGACCTATTATTCCAAGCGTTATTTTGAGCTCGCAATCAGAAATGTCGGCGCTCTGACAAATAAGCTTAATTCATTGTCTGAGGGCGCTATCGTTTACATACGAGGGCCCTATGGCAATGGTTTTGACGTGGAAAAGTTCAGGGATTTGCCGCTGTTGCTGATCGGCGGCGGCTGCGGTTTCGTACCGCTGCGGTCGCTGGTTATCGATTATATCGAGGAACGCCTGCCTAATTCCGTACTGAAAATCTTTTACGGCTGCAAAGACGAAAATACCTTGCTGTTCAAAAAAGAATACGCCAAATGGAACCGCCAAGCAGAATTAAATATAGTGTTGGAAAAACCTTCCAAGCAGTGGGCGGGCGCCAAGGGCATGATTACGGATCTGCTCTCTAGCAAGAAAATCACCGTTAATTCAATCGCTGTGCTCGTCGGCCCGCCGATTATGTATCGCTTTGTGATTAAAGAATTAAAGAAAAAGGGGATTAAGGATGAAAATATTTATCTGTCGCTGGAGCGCAAAATGTATTGCGGCCTGGGTGTCTGCCAGCATTGCGCCATCGGGCCGTATTATGTCTGCAAGGACGGGCCGGTTTTCCGCTATCAAGATATCAAAAATTTGCAAAACGCGATTTAACCATGACTATTCTTTACCTAATTTTCCTTCTTATCCTGCTATCTGCCGCCTATGGCGCCGTTTCCGCCGCTCCCTGGCTGCCGACTAAAAGCAATGACGTGCGGCGGATGATAAAATTGGCGAAAATCAAGCCCGGGCAGACAGTTTATGACCTCGGCTGCGGCGATGGACGGGTAGTTTTTTCCGCTGCGAACGCCGGCGCCAAAGCCAAAGGAGTGGAAATATTCATTTTGCCCTATCTGTATGCCAAGATAAAATCATTTTTTATAAAAAATTCCCGGATTATTTTTGGAGACTTTTTCAATATTAATCTGGCCGATGCCGATGTGGCTTATGTATTTTTAACGACGGGAATTTATCCCAGGCTGATTAAAAAATTAGAAGCAGAAATGAAGCCGGGTTCGCGCGTAATCGCTTATTGTTTTGAAATTAAGCATTGGAAAGAAAAGCTGATCGCTCTAGACATTAGGGAAAGAAGAATACCGATTTATTCCTATCAAGTATAATTATGTGCATAACTCTGCCTGCAAAAATTACGGCAATACGCGGCATGATCGCCGATATTAATAATAATGGCCGCCAGCAGTCTGTGCGCATCGGCACTGAGGAAAAACTAACTCCCGGCGATTGGGTTCTGACTACTTCTGATTTTTTAATAAAAAAGATTGATGATTTAGAGGCGCAAGAGATTTTTTCCTTGTTAGGGCATTATCAAAAAATCGATACGGAAAATATTGATGGCAGGCTGAAGGAGATTTTATCCGCCAGGGGACAGCGCGATTTGACTAAAGAAGAAATTGTTTATTTATTATCATTAAATGAAGAACAGTCACTAGCCGCGCTTTATAGCGAGGCAAATATTATCAGAAAAACCAGCATCAAAGATCATATTTGCGTCCATGGGATAATCGAATTTTCCAATCATTGCAAGAATAATTGCCTCTATTGCGGCTTGCGCCGTGACAATAAGGAGAAAATAGCTTATCACATGGAGCCGGAGGAGATTATTGAAACGGCGGTCAGGGCGGTTAATGACAAGGGTTATAAATTATTGGTGCTGCAATCGGGTGAGGATGATTTCTATGACGAGCAAAAATTGCTAACGATTGTCTCGGGAATTAAGAATCAGTGCCGAGTTTTCCTATATTTAAGCATTGGCGATAGAGAAGCGGTGCTTTACTGGAAATTAAAGCAAGCCGGGGCCAATGGAATTCTGATGCGGTTTGAATCTTCCAATGCGGGAATATACGCCAAGATGCATGACGGCGAGTCACTGGCTGACAGATTAAACTTAATAAAGGAATTAAAACAACAGGGTTATATAATCTCTACGGGTCCGATCATCGGACTTCCGGGCCAAACGATCAGTGACATGGCGGATGATATATTGACTATGAAAGATATCGGATTATTCATGCCGTCAATGGGGCCGCTGGTGCCATCAGCTAATACTCCCTTGCTGGATGAACAGGTGATAGATTCTAAAATGATTTTGAAAGTTATCGCCGCTACGCGGTTGGCAGTGCCAAGCGCGAGGATTCCCGTGACAACAGCCATGGAAACGCTCTACGGGATGGAATTCCGGCAACAGGCATTTTTGGCCGGTGCCAACTCGGTAATGTTGAACCTGACGCCGGAAAAATACCGAAATAATTATTATATCTATGCGAACAAATTTTTTGATCAAGAAAAAAAATACGAAAAATGGGCATTATTTAAGGGCGAATTAAGCTACCGAATGTTAGAGAATGAATTACAAATGAGCATTTGATCTATGATAAAAAATAATAAAATCAGAAAACCAAAAATCGCCATTATCGGCCTAACCTCCTGTGAGGGTTGCCAGTTTGTCATGCTTGACCAAGGCAAGCGTTTTTTGGATTTGCTTAGCCGTTTTGCGGTCCAGGAATTCCGTTTGATTGAGGATGAGCCGATGATTGACGAAAAGTATGATCTTTGCCTGATCGAGGGCAATCCGGTGACTAAAGATAATATCAAACTGCTTAAAACGATGCGCGAAAGGTCAAAAGTCTTGGTGGTCGTGGGAAACTGCGCGGCCCTCGGCGGTGTTTGGGAACTGAAAAATTACCAACTCAAACAAAAGACGATTAAGTATGTTTATAAAATTAAGATGAAAGTAGCCAATCCGGATATTAAGGAAGTGGATAATTTTGTGACGGTTGATTATGTGATTCCCGGTTGCCCGATTACCGGCAACGAATTTCTGGAAATTATTTATCAATTACTGCGGGGACGCCGGCCGCGGATCGCCCAAAGCCCCGTCTGCAACGAATGCCGCACCAGCGGCTATGAGTGCCTCCTGCAAAAAGGCGAAATCTGCCTCGGTCCGATTACTTTGGGCGGCTGCCATGCCGTCTGCCTGAAAAGCAAGCAAGCCTGCTGGGGTTGTCGCGGCCTATTTGAAGGAGCACAAATAGAAAATCTGATGTCACATTTGCAGGAGAATTTTACCAAAGAAGAAATTTATCGGGTGATGGAGGTCTTCGGCGCCAGAGATTCCATTCTGCAGAATTTGAATTCTTTAAGAAAAAATCATAAATAAATATGCCTGAAATATCAAAAACAATAGGAGCTCTAGAGAATAAAAATCTGGAAAGAGATGATGTTTGGGAAAGGCGATTAGCGGATCTAATCGCTTATTCCAGATTCCGTGTTTTTTCTCATCGCCGAAAATTAGAAAATATAAGTGAAAAAGATATCAATGATGAAATGGTTGATACTTTTAAGGCAGTCAGCAGGCAAATAATGGAAAAACCATCAGATTATTTGGAACAAATCGGCGAAAATCCGACGGACAATGATTACGATGAGTTTTCCGATAGATTATACCGTGAAATATATCCGAATATATTCATTAAAGAAGCCAAACAAGATAAAAAAATTGTTTAGTTAAAATATATGAAAATACAGATCAATCATATTGTCCGCCTTCGCTAAGGCTACGGCGAGACTATGGCAAGATAAAAAAACAAGATATTAATAATTTTAGTTTTAAAATATTTTTATGAGGATACAGATTAATCATATTGGCAAAATGGAAGGGCATTCCGACTTTATTGCTGAAATTATGCGCGGCGACGTGCGATCAGCCAAGATGATGACAACCGAAGGGGCGCGCCTGATAGAAGGGATACTCATTGGACGGCGCTTTATCGAAGCGCCTATCATTACCGCCCGCATCTGCGGCATCTGCCCCGTCGTGCATAAGATTTCTTCAATCAAATCAATTGAAAATGCGTTTGCCATCAAGCCATCGCTTCAGGCGATAAAATTGAGGAAATTGCTGCTCTCGGCGCAGATGATCCATAGCCACGCGCTGCATTTGTTTTTTTTATCCTTGCCGGATTTTTTTGATATTACCAATGATCTGAAATTCGTCAAAGAATACCAGAAAGAAACCCACTGCGCCCTTGCCGTGCGCGAGTGGGCGCTAAAAATAATTGAAGCGGTCGGCGGCCGAGCCGTCCATCCAATTGCCTGCGAAGTCGGCGGTTTTAAAGTTCTGCCGGATCAGACAGAATTGAAAAATTTAGCCGATCAGTATGAAAACATTTTAAAGAATGCGCTATGTCTTTTAAACCTGGTGATCAAGATCAAACTGCCTAAGCTTCGCCGCCCTACCACTTATATGGCGCTTTCCGCCAAAGATGAATATGGATATTATTCAGGCGAATTGAAAATTCTGAATGCTGACGGTTCGATAAAAGTTATCAAAGCGGAAAACTTTACCAAAAATATCCAGGAGATAGAAGAGCCCTATCGCGCCGCCAAATCAGCCAAGCTCGACGGCAAGCCCTTTATGGTCGGCGCATTGGCGCGCGTTAATATCAATCATGGCCAATTAAACCATTTAGCCAAGGGGATTCTTAAAGGATATAAATGGAAATTTCCGCAATCTAATCCTTTTTATAACATCTGGGCTCAGGCCGTGGAAATCGTGCATTTTACAGAGGAAGCAAAAAAGATTTTAGATGATTTAGTTAAAAATTTAAAAGATGAAGCGAGTCAAGGTGAGAAATTAAAACTTATTTCCGAGGCCAATCCCTTAAATCGCGATACTTTCGGCGCCGATGCCGTGGAAGCGCCGCGGGGCACCCTTTATCACGCTTATAGCATTAATAAAGACGGCCTGATCAAAGACTGTCAGATTATCACTCCGACAGTGTCTTTTTTGAAAAATTTAGAAGAAGATATCGCCGCCTATATACCGGAATTATCTAAGTTGTCCGATGATAAGCGTTCCCGCAAAATCAGAGCGCTCATCCGCGCTTATGACCCTTGCATTTCCTGCGCCACTCATTAATGTATGGTATATCTTGTTTTAATTATCGGTTCTATTTTGATAATTTTAGCATCAATTGCTTTAGCCGTAGTAATTATTAATTTATTGCTGTTGCTGTTGATCCGCGTGCCTTATGTTAATACGCCGCCAAGCTATTTGAAAAAGATTATCAGCGATATTGAAATTAACAAGGGAGCTGCCATTTATGATCTGGGATGCGGCAGCGGTGATTTTTTGCGGCTGACGGATAAATTTGAACCGGCTATATGCATAGGATTGGAAATTTCTCCTTGGGCCTATTTAATTGCCACGCTGAAGAATTGGCGATTTAAAAAAGTAACTATCAAGCTGAAGGACTTTTTTAAAGAAGATTTAAATGGCGCTGATTTTGTCTATGTTTATTTATTGCCGCGGCTGATGCATAAACTGGCGGAAAAATTAAAACAGGAATTAAAGTCCGGAGCGCAGATATTGACTATAGGTTCGCCCTTACCCGATTGGGAAGTGAAAAAGAAAATTGTCTTGGATGAAAAAATAAATTATTACGCTTATTTATATATAATTTAATTATGCATGACTTCCATCTGGCGGATACGATCTATAAGACCATGATCGATTACGCTACAAAAAATAATTTGAAAAAAGTTACCAAAGCCGTTATTGAGCTTGGGTCGATTATCGAGCATGGCGAAGAGATACTGCCGTCTAACCTCAAATTCAACATCAAACTGCTGGCCGAAGGCGGTCTTGCCAGCGGCCTGGAAGTAATCATTGAAAAATCCCAAAGTGATAATTGGGTTTTAAAAGAAATCGAAGGCGAATAATAATAATTTATTTAATAATTCTCATTCACTTAATTTCTTAATTTCTATATTTCTTAATTTCTTTTATGTTTTCTTTTATTATCATTATCCTGGGCTTGTGTTTTTTTGAGATCATCTCCAGCATCGATAATGCCATCATTAACGCCCAT
>Ga0209777_10003129_pt1 | contig 20895 bp, 19 predicted proteins | sample FrelakmetHBP12HB_FD_187147 | JGI IMG/M metagenome (GOLD analysis project Ga0209777, IMG submission 187147) | Freshwater lake sediment microbial communities from the University of Notre Dame, USA, for methane emissions studies -HBP12 HB (SPAdes)... | ecosystem: Environmental > Aquatic >...
ATGGCCGATTTCATGAAACCATACAGGATAATTATCGGAGGGTCTAGCGAATGGGGAGAGGCTATTCTGTCCGAATTGTATCAAGACTTTGATGCTCCCGTTATTAAGGTTGATCTGACAACGGCTGAGATGATAAAGTGCGCCTCCAATGCTTTTCTGGCGACCAAGGTAAGCTTCATGAATGAAATAGGGAACATTTGTAAAAGGTTAGGCATAGATGCTTATAAAGTTGCGGAAGGCATGGGAGTAGATCCTCGGATTTCGCCCCACTATTTGAATGCTGGTATAGGCTTTGGAGGGAGTTGCCTGCCCAAGGATACCAGGTGTTTGTGTGGATTGGCGAGAAAACTGGGCTATCAGCCCAATCTACTGGAAAGTGTACTGAAAATTAATGAAGATCAACCATTAAGGCTGGTGCAACTCGCTGACGAGAGGGTTGGGGGTCTGGCGGGTAAGGAGGTTGCGGTTCTGGGGCTGGCTTTCAAGCCAGGTACCGATGACGTGCGGAAAGCGCCATCCATAAAGGTGATAGGAGCACTTAAGGAAAAGGGGGCGATCATAAGGGTATATGATCCCGTAGCGGAGGAAAGGGCAAGATTGGTTTTGGGCGATGTGGTGAGCTATTGCCCGACTGCTTCGGAGGCAGTCGCAGATATACAAATAGTATTTATCCTCACGGAGTGGGAAGAGTTGAAAAATGGAGACCTCTATAGGGATAGGATAGTGTTTGATGGAAGGGGAGTTCTCCGAGCCAGTGCAAAGGATGGCCTTGATTACGAAGGGATTTGCTGGTGAGCTTCCGGGTATCTGTTACTATCCCATGTAAGCAGATAAATGGATACGCCAGGGAGTGTATAGAGCAGTGCCAAGCATTGGATTACCCCGATTTTGAAATCCTCGTATCTCCAGATTCAGAAATCAATACCAGTCTCCCTGGGGTGAAGATCTTACCCAGTGGGGCAGTGGGGCCGGCTGAGAAGAGAGACCTGATGGCAATTCATGCCAGCGGGGAGTTGTTGGCCTTCATTGATGATGATGCGTATCCTGTTCGGACCTGGCTGAAGGAGGCGGTGAAGCATTTTGAGCAACAGCGGGTGGCTGCTGTTGTTGGCCCAGCCGTTACCCCTGGAAGCGATAGCCTGCTCCAGAAGGCCAGTGGAGGGGTGTATGCTTCATTCATGGGTAGCGGAACTAATCGGTTTAGATACATCCCGATGGGCCAGCGAACGGTTGATGATTACCCCAGCTGTAATTTCATAATCAGGAAATCAGTTTTTGAGCAATTGGGTGGGTTTAGTACCTCCTACTGGCCGGGAGAGGACACCAAGCTTTGTATGGAAGTCACCAATGAACTTCACAAGAGTATAGTATATGACCCCAAGGTGCTGGTATATCATCGCAGACGGAAGCTATTCCTACCTCATCTCAGGCAAGTGTGGAGCTATGCAGTGCATCGGGGCTACTTTGCAAAGAGATTCGGACGGACTTCGCTCCGGATATCCTATTTTCTCCCCTCACTTTTCGTTCTTGGTGCCGTTTCCGGCATTGGTCTGAGCTTTCTACACCCGGCAGTGAAGCTGGCATACGTCTCGGCAATTGCCCTTTATGCAGCGATGGTGCTTATATCCAGCCTTGAGCAAAGGAACATAAAAATAGCACCGCTGGTGTACCTGGGCACAGTACTCACTCACGTGACCTATGGTATTGGTTTCATCAAGGGGATGCTCACAAGAGACCTCAAAAAATGAAGGTCAGCATTTCCTCACCACCAATTGATAGCCAGAAAGGTATACCCCTTTTAAGCCAGAACAGGCAGTTTCAATGGTTCAATAACCCGACCTATATCTATCCTATGGTCCCGGCATATGCTGCTACGCTATTGAAGGAGGATGGCCACCAGGTTACCTGGGATGATGGTATTGCAGAGGAGTTATCGCTTGCCGGATATATGCAAAGATTAATCAAAGAGCAACCGGAGCTTATTGCCATTGAAACGAAAACGCCGGTGATCAAGACTCATTGGAAGATAGTTAATGACGTAAAGAAAGCGCTGCCGCAAGCGTGCGTGGTTCTTATGGGAGACCATGTTACTGCTCTTCCGCAAGAGTCGATGGAAAACTGCCAGGCAGACTATGTATTAACCGGGGGGGATTATGATTTCCTATTAAGGAATCTGTGCAGGCATCTAAGCCGTGGGGAGGAGCTTGAACCCGGGATATGGTACAGGCAGAATGCCGACATTAGGAACACCAGCAGGTTTGAGCTAAGACATGATTTGGATAGATTGCCTTTCATAGATCGTGAATTGACCAAATGGTGGTTGTACAGTGAGAAAAACGGCAACTACAGGCAATTGCCTGGCACCTATACCATGGTTGGAAGAGATTGTTGGTGGCACAAGTGCAGTTTTTGCGCTTGGACAACGATGTATTCCAATTTCAGAGTTAGAAGGCCAGAAAGCCTGCTTGACGAGATTGGCATGCTTATTGAAAAGCATGCTGTCAAAGAGGTTTTTGACGATACAGGCACTTTCCCGAGAGACACGTGGCTGGAGACATTCTGTCGGGGTATGATTGAGCGAGGTTACCACAAAAAGATACGATTTGGCTGCAACATGAGATTCGGCTCCCTCGGTCAGGAGCAATATAATTTGATGAGACGGGCTGGTTTCAGATATGTGCTCTTTGGTGTGGAATCCGCCAACCAGAAAACTCTGGACAGGATAGACAAAGGGATAAAAGTCAGTGATATAACAGAAGGATGCATGATGGCCAAAAAGGCTGGCCTAGAGCCTCACCTAACCGTCATGGTGGGTTACCCATGGGAAACAAGGGAGGATGCATTAGCTACTGTGGATCTGGCCAAGGATCTGTTTCGCCGTGGCTATGCCGATACCCTGCAAGCGACTATTGTCATACCATATCCCGGTACCCCATTATTTCAGTGGTGCAAGGAGAATGGATTGCTTTCTACTGAGGACTGGGATGGTTACGACATGAGACAACCCGTGATGAAGACATCGCTGAGTGAAGATGACGTGAAGGATCTGATGCAGTGTCTCTACAGGACATTCTTCACGCCCAGGTATATGATCAGGAAATTGACCTCAGTCAGGAGCCTGAATGATTTGATGTTCTTGTGGCGGGGTGTCAGGGCAGTCTTCGGGCACCTGAAGGATTTCTCAATAACACGGAGGAGTAAGCGGTGAGAATTCTTTTGACTGGCTCAAGTGGTACCATTGGCACCAGACTGTTTGAGACGTTGCTGGGCAAGCATGAGACGGTGGGTGTGGATATCAGACAGAACAAGTGGAAATCGGAACTCAATGGGCATACTGTAGTCGCAGATCTGAGAAAAAATGAGGAGTTGGCCAAGCTGCCCACAGACTTTGATATGGTCATCCATTTTGCGGCTAATGCGAGGGTCTACGAGCTGGTGAAGGACCCCCAGTTGGCTCTGGACAACATAATCATGACCTTCAACGTGCTGGAGTATATGAGAAAGAACAACATCAGCAGGGTGATGTTCGCTTCCTCGAGAGAGGCCTATGGAAACATTATGGACAGCGAAGCTATATCGGAAGAGATGGTAAGAGTGGAGAACTGTGAAAGCCCCTACGCGGCATCGAAGATAAGCGGTGAGGCAATGATTCAGTCTTACAGCAGGGTGTACGGGGTGAGGTTTGTTATTCTTAGATTCTCGAATGTCTATGGTATGTATGATGACTCAGATAGAGTAGTTCCTCTGTGGATCAGACAATGTATGAAAGGCGAGGACCTGACCGTTTACGGGAGAGACAAGAGCCTTGATTTCACCTATATTGATGATACTATCGAAGGTGTGGTGAAGGCAATAGACCGGTTTGATGAGGTGAAGGGGAGCATCTTCAACCTATCTTATGGAGATGAGGTAAGTCTCTTGAGTGTTGCCAAACTACTAAAGCAATTACTCCACTCAAATAATGGGACTATCATAAAGGGAAGCAGGCTGGGAGAAGTCTGGAAATTTGAAGCCAATATCTCTAAAGCCAAAAGTCTGCTTGGTTACAAACCTAGGATTGGAATAGAGGAAGGATTGGACAGAACGGTGAAGTGGTATAACGGCATGATAGGATGATAACTGCGAAAGAGCTGCAGAAGAGCTGCAGAAGAGCTGCCTGACTTGAAGATGATGCTGAGTGGTTGACTATTGTACCACCACATCTAACTGGCAGAATAGCAGGTAAGACTGGTACTGCCCTCAAACGGACATGGCAAACCCGGTGTTAGCATGAGTAGGATTCCATCCATATCCATTGTAATCCCCACCTTGAACTCAGAGGGCACGCTTGGTTCGTGTCTGCAAAGTATAGCGAACCAGGACTACCCAAGGGACAGGATTGAGATCATAATTGCCGATGGAGGCTCAAAGGATAGAACAGTAGAGATAGCGAAGGGATTTACTAAGAGCATAGTTTTGAACCATTTGAAAACGGGTGAGGCGGGTAAGGCGGTTGGAGTTAAGGAAGCCAAGAACGAGATTATAGCCTTGATAGATTCTGATAATATTCTTGATAGGCGAGATTGGCTTCTGCGGATGGTTGAACCGTTCCAGGATGAGGAGATCGCTGGATCTGAACCTCTCTACTATACATACAGGAAACAGGATAGTTACATAACCCGCTATTGCGCACTGATGGGCATGAATGATCCCCTGTGCCTGTTCTTAGGGAACTATGACAGGTATTGCCGCATAACGAACAAATGGACGGAGATGAAGGTGCGAGAGTGGGATAGGGGTGGTTACCTTTGTGTGCAGTTGGACGAAAGGCATCTCCCCACTATAGGAGCCAATGGCTTTCTGGTGAGGAGAGAACTACTACGGAAATGCGCTATAGCTGAATATTTGTTCGATATAGATGTTGTCTATGAGCTGGTGAAACAAGGGTATACCAATTTCGCCAAGGTTGATATTGGTATCGTTCATATTTTCTCAGGTTCTTTGTCCACATTTGCCAGGAAGCAGCGAAGACGGATAAGGGATCATGCTTACTATAAAGGCCTTGGGCTGAGGAAGTATCCGTGGTCATCATTGAGTAAGGTGAGGCTGCTGAAGTTTGTCCTGTATACAATTTTCGTAGTGCCACTGCTTGCCCAAGTGTTGAGGGGTTATTGTAGAAAAAGGGATATGGCGTGGCTATTTCACCTCTCAACTTGCTGGGTAACGTTGTTAGTCTATGCCTCTGAGACAGTGCGAAATTCATTCAGGGTAAAACCAGAGGATAGAGGCAAGTGGCAGAGGGAAGAATAGGATATCGAGATTATGCCTAGTGGAGGTGGCATGGACAAGAAGGCACTTATCACAGGTATCACCGGTCAGGATGGCTCTTACCTGGCTGAATTGCTCTTGGAAAAGGGATACGAAGTGTACGGCCTCGTAAGACGCTCTTCGGTTTTTAACACGGAGAGAATAGATCATATGATAAGTGATTCTCATATAGAAGGCGAAAGGGCCAAGGGAAAGAAATTTTTCAGGTTATATGGCGATTTGACTGACGGGTCCAGTCTAGCTAGAGTAGTTCGACAAGTACAACCTGATGAGATTTATAACCTTGGTGCGCAGTCCCATGTTCGAGTGAGTTTTGAAGTCAGCGAGTATACGTGTGATGTAAATGCCCTTGGTACCCTAAGGTTGCTGGAATCAATTAGAGACACAGGTATCGAAACGAAACTCTATCAAGCATCAAGTTCGGAAATCTTCGGGCAGGTTAGCGAGATACCACAAAACGAGAACACTCCACCTAACCCTCAGAGTCCCTACGCTTGCGCGAAAGCCTTCGCTTATTGGATAACTAGGAATTATAGGAAAAGTTATGGTATGTTCGCATGCAATGGCATATTGTTTAATCACGAATCCCCCAGAAGAGGTAAGACCTTTGTGACAAAGAAAATCACCCGCGGATTGTCCAGAATCAAACTAGGTTTGGATGAGTGCTTGTATCTGGGGAATCTGAACGCCAAGAGAGACTGGGGATTTGCAGAAGACTACGTGGTGGGAATGTGGCTAATGCTACAGCAAACTGAGCCCGATGACTATGTTCTTGCTACCAACGAGGCCCATTCTGTTCGAGAATTCGTTGAGAAATGCTGCGAAATCCTGGGCATAGAGATGATTTGGAGGGGAGAGGGTGTCGACGAGGTCGGTATCGATATAGAATCTAACAAGCCAATAATACGAATTGACCCCTACTTCTTTAGACCTTCCGAAGTTGACATGCTGCTTGGGGATTATTCAAAGGCAAAGAGGAAGCTGGGGTGGGAACCGAAGGTGCGATTCCCTGAATTGACCAGATTGATGCTGGAGCATGACCTCAAAGAAGAAGGTAATCTCCTACTTTCGAGAAATCGAGCTAGTGCCGGGACATGACGACAAGGAACAAAACGAGTTGGGCACACAGAACGATTAGTAAAGACGTCAGACTCGTCTTCTGCTCGTTTGCACCTGTGGGACTGGATGACTATGTACAGTACTTTGCCAACAGGTTCGACAGTTTCGTTTACCTGAAATGGAAGTTTCCCCATAGTAGGGGCCGACTTACCTCTTCGTTGGAGAAGTACCAGAAAGGGGAGAGAATCGTCTACAGACGCCTCTTCTCGTTGCCGTCGTTTCAAAGCCGATTCCTGTACTTCTTGTTCCTGCCATTTCATTACCTTGTCTATCTATCACAGTGCCTAGCGCTGTTGCGGAAACGCGAAAGCGAAGCAGTGACAGTCTTCATTGGGGTCAACTATTTCTGTACCTTCTGCGGAATACTGCTCAAGAAACTGGGTAGAACTGATGTCGTAGTCTATCGTGTGATGGATTTTTTCCCGCTGCCGCCTCGGGGCATCTATCGATATCTGAATCGGATTTTCTACGTAATTGACAAGTTCTGCCTGAACAACTCTGACCACATTTGGTTCACTACAGAAGGTCATATCATTGGGCGTGAGAAATATGGGTACTTTCGGAGAAGCGAGCATAATTACCAACTGATACCTCTGGGGCTCGACATCTCCAGGCTTGCTGCCAGGCCCATTGATGGCTGCAATGCCACCTCTCTGGTCTACTGTGGCGTCATAAGCAAATACCATCTTTTAGACTTGTTGTTTGAAGTGATGCAAGAGCTGAAAAGGGACTTCCCCGACATCAAACTGAACCTCATCGGTAGTGGACCAGACGAGGCGTATTTCAAAGAGTCGGCAAGAAGAATGAACCTGGATGAGAATGTGGTGTTCCATGGGTTCTTGGAGGAGGGTGACAAATTTACTGAATTGATGTCTGGGAGCGTGTTGGGTATAGCCCTGTATCGAGATGAAGAAGACTTCATGAAATACACCGAGCCAGCGAAGGTCAAACTCTATCTACGCTTTGGAGTTCCTGCCGTGGTGTCTAGGGTTCCCGTTATCGCAGGTGAGCTAGAAGCCAAGAAGGTCTGTTTTGCCGTTGACAACAACAAGGAAGAAATCGCTGAGGTGATCAGGAACTTCATATTGGATACGAAGCTACAGGCCGAATACAAAGACAACGTCAAGGATTTCGTCAAGAGTCTAGATATCAACAGATTGCTTGATGAAGTCTTCCTCGAAACGTTTGGTCAGGCACCAGAGAGACATGTATAGAATACTGCTGCTCAACCTTCCGGGCCCGGTGCTGAAGGCGGGATCTCGCTGGTACAACGTCAGTAAGACATCAGTGGCAAGCATACGATATTATCCCTATCCATGGTTCATGGGATACGCCACGTCGCTGTTGAAGGAGAATGGCTTTGAAGCCGTTCTCAAAGATGCCGTAGCTATGGAGTGGAGTTTTGAGGAGACCTTGAACTATGTCGCAGACTTCAAACCGGATTTCATCGTCTGCGAGCCGACGTGGATAAGCATTCAAGACGATTCGAGGCTACTTGGCTCTGTGGGTCAAACCATACGCAAGATTGCCGTGGGCAACTATGCGACCAATTATCCCCTTGAGTGTTTCGAGAAATCAAGAGCGCACTATGTAGTCGTGGGCGAATATGAATTCGCACTTCTAGAGTTCTTTCAATCGGGGTGTGTGAAGATACCCAAGAACTTCGTGTCCGAAGCCAAACGCAGCTACGAGATGCCTGACCTGGTCCAAGACTTGGACATATTCCCATTCCCAGAGAGGGACGATACGCCAACTGAGTTCTACAATGAGCCCTCGTGTTATGGCAAGAATATCGTGATGGTTTCATCGAGGGGGTGCCGTCTCAAATGCGATTTCTGCAATGTTGAGTGTATCTACGGAACGCATGCGTACAGGACCAGGACAGCTCAAAATGTCGTGGATGAGATGGAATACTTACGTGAGAACTACGAATTTGATGAAATATATTTTGATGATGACAATATGGTTTCTCGTAAATCACATATAGATGACCTTTGCAGTGAGATCATTAGGCGAGGAGTCAAAGTAAAATGGTTGTGCATGGGTGATGGATTAATTGACGATGAGACGCTTGAGTTATTGGCGAAGGCTGGATGCACCACCTACAAATTTGGATTAGAGCATTTAGATGCGGAGGTGCTAAGGGCTATCCCTAAGCCCTATAAAAAAGAGCGACTGTTCAATATCATAAAAAAATGCAGAGAATTGAGGCTAAGATCATATGTCAACCTTATTGTCGGCCTTCCCAAGTCGAATTGGGAAAAGGACCTTCAAATGATAAAGGAGGTCATCCAGGCCGGCCCGGACTTTGTTCAACTGGCGATCGCCACACCCTATCCGGGCACCGCGTTCCACAAGAAGGCGAAGCAGAATGGCTGGTTGGTATCTGAGGATCCGGAGTGTTTTGACGCCACAGGAAGGAGCGCCGTTTCCTACCCGGATTACCCGGCACAGAGAATTGAGGAGATGTTTCACTTGGGGTGGAGGCTATGGTACAGGCATGTGTTCCTTAAGAAACCGTCAACTTTGCTGTTCTTCTTCAGGAGTGAAGTTAGGAGGAACGGATTAATCAACACACTGAAGAAGGGATTGGCGTACGTGCTCAAGACTCTCTGAAAAGGGGAAATAAAGGCGACCTGCTTATGCAGGCCCATGATGGAGGCAGAAGCAACCATGGTCAAGCCAAGGATAGCCATTACCGGATGCGCCGGATATATCGGTCGGAATCTGGGCATCTATCTTCAAAAGAAGGGCTACAGTGTCTGCGGTATAGACAACAGGCTAAGTCCAACGAGTGACCTGCCGCCGGACAAGCTATGTCAGGCTGACATAACCAATCCCGAAGCAATCCAGAGTGTGCTGTCCAGGATTCTGCCTGACATTGTAGTTCACACTGCGGGATTAAGCGACCTCAAGAAATGCGAAAGCAGCCATGAACTGGCGCTCAGGACAAACGTCGAGGGGACCAGGAACATAGTTAACTGGATAAGGGACATGGCCCAGAAACCTAAACTGCTCTTCATGTCTACGGACTACGTGTTCGATGGCGAGAGGGGTGATTATGCGGAGGATGACGTCCCCAATCCCCAGACTTTCTATGGGAAGACCAAGGCTACCTCAGAGAATGACATCGCAAGCAGCCTGGACAACTACATCATATGTCGTAGTGCTGGCGTGTACGGAAGGGGTGGCAACTTCTTCAAGTTCGTTTCGGAAAGCATAGCAGAGGGACGGGAAATTGAGGTGTTTTGCGACGTACAGTCTACTCCTACCTACATAGACTACTTACTGGATTGCCTCGGAAGGCTAATTGAGCAGGATTTTCGTGGGGTCATACACGTTGCTGGCAGGGAAAGAGTGTCGCGGTATGAGTTTGCATTGGCGGTGGCGGAAGTACTGGGTAGGAGTACCGCCCACGTTAGACCCGTCAGACAGCCTCCAGGCGGACTGATCAGCAAGGACAGCTCGTTGAACTCAGAATACGTGCGCAAGCTATTGGGCAACTACTCTCCAACCATAGAGAAATCACTCCACTACTGCTTCGGAGACTTGATTGCTCCCTACTTCTACTTCAGTGATGACAGGGGCAGGCTCGTGGGAGTCACTCAGGGTAGAAAATGGGAAGAGGTCAACTACGTGGAATCGGCACAAGGTTCGGTTCGTGGGAATCACTATCATAGACAGACAGTGGAGGGATTCTATATCATCGGTGGCTCCATCAATGTCTCCCTGCTGAACATGACCGGCAATTCGAAAAGGGAGTTTAGGGTTGGCGCCGGGGATTTCTTTGTCGTGGAACCGAACACTCTGCATACATTCGAAGTCCTTCAAGAGGCAAGGTGGATAAACATGCTATCTAAAGCCATGAATGAGCAGGCGAGAGATGTCTACCGTGACGGAGAGGGCTAAGAGCGGTAACTTGACGGCGCCGCGCGTCATTTCTGAGGTGAATTCACCATTGATGCTTTGATGAAATGATCTCCGACGGACAAAGGAAGGATGCATGACTGGCTGGATCGCGAAGACTCAAGGCTGTACCGAGCGACAGCATGGCTTCGGAGGTAGTGATTCTTCTGCACAAGCGTAACAAGAGTCAGGGCAGGCGAGAGCGGTTCAGCTGAGGAGAGGGACCATTAGGTATGGTGTATATTCGATGATCATGAGCGAGCCAGCATGCGAGGGAATCCAAGGCAGGAACCTGTTTGCAGCCGATTACATCTCGGACAGCTACATTGCGAACAAAGATGTCCTAGACATAGGCTGTGGCTCAGGGTGGTTCGAGAACAACGCATTGTGCAGAGGCTGCAAAAGCATCACCGGCGTGGACATTAGCCAGAAGCATGTCAAGACTGCAAGGACAGTCATCGAGGACCCTAGATCTGAGCTCGTTGTTGGCAGCGCCATCCATTTGCCTTTCTACGATGCGCAATTTGACGCGGCAGTCTCGTGGGAGGTGCTTGAACATCTACCCGCCAGAACCGAAGGCAGGTTTTTCGGCGAGGTCTACAGAGTGCTAAAGAGGGGTGGAGTCTTCTGTTTTTCCACCCCAAATAGTGCCTTTTTCGCTAAGCTGTTAGATCCCGCGTGGCTTCTGACAAGGCACCGACACTATAGAACAAATGAGCTCATCGCGACAATCCGGCTGAGCGGTTTTCAGATAGAGGACGTGGATATCAGAGGTCGTTTCCCGGAGCTTCTTGCTGGCATTGATCTTCTAGTTGCCAAATGGGTTTTCAGAAGAGATATGTTCTTCAAGAAGGCATTTGGAGCCTGGCAAAAAAGGGAATTCGAAAAGCCTGGGTTTACTGGTATTTTTGCCAAGCTAAGGAAAGCGTAGCGGCCATCATACGGCTCCGGCGCATTCGGTGTTTTCGGCCCAGCCCGGTTCTTCCCCAGCGAAGGAAGACATGGCTGAGAAGCATAGCCTTTATGAATGAAGAAAGCCTGACCGCCGGCAGCAAACCAGTAAAGGACAAGACAAATGGAAAAAGTGTCTAAGGTATCGATTGTTGTTCCTGCAATGAACAGGAAGGACGAGGTTGTAGCATGTCTCATTTCGATACAGAAAACTGACTACCCTAACTATGAGGTTGTTGTGGTAGATGATGCGTCTACGGATGACATGCCATTGGAAGTAGAGGGAAAATTCAAAGATGTAAAACTGATTAGGAGTTACGAGAATAGGGGAGCTGCTATATCGAGGAATTTGGGGGCGGGCAGCTCTGAAGGCGAGTATATTTTCTTTCTCGATTCGGATACAGTGATTGAAGAGGGAACTGTACAAGAGTTGGTGAATGGGTTTGCGGCTTTTCCGGGAACAGGTGTAGTCACCCCTATGATCTACTACCATGAAGAAAGGGACAGGATTTGGTTCGCTGGTGCCCGGATAAGCCTAGTGACTGGCAAAGCTGAGTACAGAGGGCTCGGTGATCTTGATAGGGGGCAGTTCCATCGAGTTGAGGTTATCAATAATGGGCATGCCCCATCTGCGTTTATGGTAAAGAGGGAGGTGTTTGATGCAGTTGGGGGGTTCGACGCAACGTTCTTTATGGGATTCGAGGAATCAGACTTGGCAAAACGCATTGAAAATCAAGGGTACCATATTGTTTTCAATCCTAGAGCTAAGGTTTGGCACAAGATCCCCAGGCTCAGATATGAGAGCAAATTGCGCGAGTTTCTGTTCTATGTGAGTTTTAGGAACGAAAGAATAGCATATCACACGTCAAGGAACAGAATAAGGTATATGAAGCGGTATGCCGGTAGGATACGCTTGTGTTTGTTTGTGACATTGTTCTTGCCTGCTAGTCTGGTAGTATATGCAATCAAGTGTGTGTTTAGTAAGAGGTTAGCTATGTTGGTAAGCATCTTCAGGGGGAGTGTTGACGGATTAAAGGATTTGTGTCTCAGAGGATATTGATGAAGGAGGAAAACCTTTTGTATGGACAAAAACAGCAGAACAAATACTGGCAAAAGCTGTCAGATGATTAAACCTATTTATGAGACTAGATACTAGAATACCTAACACCAATTATCACAAGGACGGCAGGACCCGCTCTTAAGAGAGCCCTTAGTCTGTCCAAATGATGGGGTCCACCTCACCTTGGCCCCTAATGGGCTTTGTTAGGCGAATTGCTAGATTGTTCCCACTGTGCGTTCGGCAATTAGTGACTGGCAGATCTGAAACGAAGTTGAAGGCAGATGATTTTGTAATATCGGACAGAGATATAGAAAACGCCTATTCCTTTTTATATCATATGTCATTAGAATAAGAAGTCATAAAGGGGCGACAATTGATGAAGGAAAAAGGAAGAGCACAAGATAAACAGGAGGAGATTCGCTTTTTCGAAAGGACGGGTATCGATGGTGCTGATGCGGAGGAGTGGATAGAAAGGCTGAAGCGACTGGAAGAGGAGGATACCAGTGTATTTTTTGATGTTGCTGGCTTGGATGCAGTGACAGGTGCCAACGTGTTAGAAGCTGGCTGTGGTATAGGCATGTTGGGAAGAAGGATATGCCAAAATGGCAACACTGTGATTGGCATCGACATAACTCCCAAAATGGTGGAGATAGCTAATAGCTTTGGTGATGAGAATTATCATGCCATAGTGGGCGACTTAGAAGACCACGATACATTCCAAGATGCTACCTTTGATCTAATATGTTGCCGCATGGTACTCCACCATTTCCGTACCACAAACAGAGTCATGTTCAACCTTTCGGCATGGCTAAAAGCGGGGGGACGGATAATCATCTTTGAGCCGAATGGCTCCAGTCCCATCGGTAGACTAAGTGGACTGATGGCGAATTTCTTGAAGGTTTTCGCCAAACAATACTATTTGGATGCAGGCATTGGGACTACAAATGAGACCAGGCACACAGCTGGGATTTATGTTACAGAGCTGACCAGACACAATTTTCGCATCTTGGAACGCAGGTATTTCTATTTCCATAACAAACCAAAGCCAAGGAAGCTGCTAATCCATTCAGTAACCTATTTGCTTTATTTGATGTACGAGGGGGCATACGTCTTGTTGCCTCAGCGTTTAAGATGCCCTGACTTATTGATCATAGCAGAGAAATGCTGAAGGGGTATCAGTGCGCAGTATGAAGCTCAAGTTGGGCATCCTGTTACTGCGGATAGTCAAATCAAGATTCCTCGTTGTCGCCGTTTTCTATGCTTTTCCAGCCCTTCTTGCTATCAGGGGATTGCTCTTCGCTCCGGGGACAATCGGGCATAACTGGGACTGGGGCATACCTCCGCTCTCGTCCCAGCTAAAGGTCGGGTTTGCCCCCTTCTATGCCTGGACCGAGGGAGCGCTCGGTTCTGCAACCAGCCCCTTGCATAGCTCCGGCGCTCTCGATTTTGTGTTCTTTAATCTCGGATATTTGGGGCTTAATGGGGTATTTCTATCGAGATTCCTGCTGTTTATCGCCATTGTTGTCTCTGGAACCACCATGTTCTATCTCGTGGATGACATCTTAAGGCAGGAGTTCTGCAAGAGGGGAATACAGAATCGCCGCTGGATAATCCTCCCCTCCCTATTAGCCGGATTCTTCTATGCCTTTTCTCCCTTCTTGTTTTGCGAGTTCATTGCTGGTTATTCAGTACTAGCCCTCTCCTATGCCTTTTTACCGTTAGCCATTTACCTTTTCAGAAAGCTAGTAAGATCTGGGGCAGCCAAATACATCATACTTTTGGCTATTGTGCTATCTGTAGTCGCTATGTCCGCCTCAAACATACTGTTCATTTCCGTGATCTTGTTTCTGTATATTGTGACCCAAAAAGGGAGGCTCAAACTTCTGGGCAATTTAGTGGCAACATATGGCTTGTTCTTTTGCCTCAACATCTATTGGATTCTGCCATTTCTTTGTAGCCACTATGGTGCACCAACAAACCTTTATTCTGTTCAGCAAGCAAACTTGCCTGGTATCTTGGTCAACATACAATCACACGTCCCGTCCATCTCGCAGATCTTTGTGGGTACGGGGTACTGGACAGACTTCTTCACTGCTTCTGTCGCCCCTGCAATCAAAAGCCTCTGGGTAATCTGTTCCTTTGGTCTGATCATCCTTACGTTCGCCTCGCTGTTTCTGCTGGGCAGGGAAAGGCGGAAGGAGGCTTTGTTCTGGGCCATCCTGCTGCTGTCATCTTTTGTCTTCGCTACCGGTGGGAAAGAACCCCTCGGGAACATGGTTCTGTGGCTATATAAACATGTCCAGTATATGGCGTTATTCAGAAGCCCACAGCACTTCATTACGCTGCCAACCATATTTATGTCGATACTCCTTGGAATGGGGATCTTTTGTTTCCTGTCACACTTTCGCCTGAATAGGATTCCCATCTATTTGACTATTGTTGCCATGATGACAGTGTGGCTATCACCGTTTTTCACCGGAAACCTGGGCTTGGCCTATTTGGAGAACAAGGGTGGAGGGAATTTTGTTGCCACCTTTCAAGTATCTCCAGGCTTTGAGAAGATTCTAGCCGAACTACGTAATGATGGGAGTGATTCGAGGGTTTTGTATCTGCCCGTGTCATCTTCCCCCTACTATTTGGCAACGGAATACCAGCGAGAAGGAAATGGGGGAGACCCTGTCGTTGGCAGCACCCCAGGGGCAATTGATGATGCCTCCGGTAATCCCTATGCAGGAGGTTATATCGATATACTCCAAGATGCTTTCTATGGGGAACATATGCCTCAAAATGTCTCCAGGCTTCTCGAGATGGCTAACGCTAAATATGTAATTCTGAGAAAGGACGTTCGGCCAAATTTCGGCCCCTTTGCCGATACGTGGAACTATGAGCAGGTCTATGAGAATCTCAAACAAGCTAAAGGGATTGAGCTAATAGAGGAGTGTGACTATGTGTCCCTTTGGGAGAACAAGAATTACCTCCCTCGCATCTATGCTTCATCGAATGCTCTTCCGGTTGAAGGTAATATAGATGAAATGGTTCCTGTGGTCAGCACAGGAACTTTCGATCCTAGCGATTCGGTGGTTTTCTTATCTGAGCAGGTGAGTTCAAGCCAGTGGCAATTCATCCAGGAGTATAGTGCTGAGAGTAGCAATCATGCCCCAGAGATTTCCTTTGAGAAGGTCAATGCGACTAAATATCAGGTTAAGGTAACTAATGTCACTGTACCTTTCTTCCTGGTTTTCTCTGAAAGCTATGGTTCCCAGTGGAAAGCCTATGTTAACTCCCATGGTGGCGATACGAACTGGATGGAGGCTTTCTTCCAGGAATCGATTCCCAGTGAGAGCCATTTGATTGCCAATGGCTATGCTAATGCCTGGTATATTGATCCTGCGGAGCTGGGATCTGGGGAGGAATTCACTATCACCCTCTACTACCAGCCACAGAGTTTATTTTATCTGGGATGTATAATCTCCGGGGTCACCTTTGTTGGGTGTATTGGTTTTCTCGTGTGGGGTTGGAGAAGGGGAAGAAGGCTTAAGGCAAGAGATTGAGTTTGGTATGAATTGCCATATGAGTGCTAAAGAGAGGCTTGAGTCAATAGCTGTGTCAGCGCTTGCCATACTCGCTCTATTGGTGCTGGCGCCTCTCTTCATACTTGTTATTGCTATAGCTGTCCTCTTCTGGGAGCCGAGGATAGCTGTGGGGATAGCTCTGGGTTTACTGCTAGTTACTGCTATAACCCTGGCTGTGGGGGGAGAAGGAGTGGCAGAGGAATTAGCGGTATACGCCTACTTTTTTCTGGCTGCGGGGGTGATCTTGATGCTGATCAAGTATGTAGGAGAAAGGCGGGCGAAGGTTGAGGAAGAGGAACAGAGGTAATCATATTCTGTTGACCTCATTGTTCAGTCTCCATATCCTCCTGGATGCTCAGGCATCCATCTCCAGGCGCTGTCAATGATGGTTTCGAGTTGAGGGAATCGTGGCTTCCAGCCGAGTTCTGATCTGGCAAGGCTGGAGCTGGCTACCAGAACGGCGGGATCACCAGGGCGTCTGGGGCTGACCTTTGCTGGGATATCTATGCCGGTGACTTTCTTGGCTGTTTCGATTACGTCGATGACCGAATAGCCCTGTTGATTGCCGAGATTATATGCTCTGCCGTTAAAGAGGTCGAGTTTCTCAAGAGCGAGGATGTGGGCCCTGGCGATATCTACCACATGGACGTAGTCACGAATGCAGCTCCCATCCTTTGTGGGATAGTCCGAGCCAAATATGGAGACAGACTTCTTAGATAGGGCTGCGTTTAGAACGTTGGGAATGAGGTGCGTTTCGGGACGATGGGCTTCTCCCAGGTTCTCTGTTGCCCCGGCGGCATTGAAATATCTGAACGAGACATGCTTGAGTCCATAGGCTCTGCCGTACCATTCGAGGATCTGCTCGAACATGAGCTTGGAGGCACCATAGGCATTTATGGGACTCATGGGATGGGTCTCCTCTATGGGCACTGTGTGCGGTTCTCCATACACCGCGGCAGTGGAGGAGAAGATGAGCCTGTGGACACTGTGCTTGAGCATGACGTTGAGGAGGTTTATGCCACCAACCACGTTGGTGACAAAGTATCTCTTGGGGTCGGTGATGGAGAATTCGATGACTGTCTCCGCGGCCATGTGCATCACGGCATCGATTCCGGACTGGCGGAAGAGGTTGCTCAGTGCATCTGGATCACAGATATCGGCCGGAATGAACTCTGCCGTTGGTGAAACTGCTGCCCTGTGGCCCTGCTGCAGGTTGTCCAGGACAATGACCTGGTGCCCTGCGGTGAGGAGTCCATCAGCGACCACACTGCCGACGTATCCTGCCCCTCCAGTGACCAGGACTTTCATTGTGGTCTGTCCCTCGGAGCGGACAATAGGTCTTGTGAGGGAGGTGGGAGGATTTCTTGAAGAGGACGAAGATTTAAGTTTATCAGGTTGATGACTCTCATTAGCTATGGTGAATATACCATATTGAGTCATGGGTGATCAATGGGGCAGAACCATCCGTTGATCCGAGGGGAGTGCCTGGGGCAGGTCTAAAGACCTGCACTACATTTGTGATGCCCACACGCCACGCGGGTCAGGTCAGGGACCTGACACCCACACTTGGCATGGTAGAATCAGGAATGGCGGTGAATAAATGGTGGGGAGTGGGAGGGCAAATGTGGGGCAGGATCGACGATCAGGCCCAGGGTGTATTTGCTCTAACATGAAAGCAATGATCCTGGCTGCCGGAGAGGGGACAAGGCTCAGGCCGTTAACACTGAAGGCCCCCAAGGTGATGTTGCCGATAGCTGGCAAGCCTATTCTGGAGTATACCTTGGATCTGCTACGATTCCATGGAATTACTGATGTAGCTATTAATCTTCATTATCTGCCAAGTGTGGTGATCGATTGGCTTGGTGATGGTAGCAGGTTCGGCATTCATGTGACCTATTCTGTGGAAGATCCTATCCTCGGTACTGCGGGGGCGTTGACCAGATTACGGGGCTTTTTTGACGATACCTTTGTACTCATCTATGGTGATGTGCTGACTGATCTGGACATCTCGTCCCTGGTGCGATTTCATCAAGCCAAGAAAGCTCTGGCTACTGTTGCCCTTTTTGAGGTGGATGACCCCAGCGCCTGCGGCATTGTTGAGATGGATGATGAATGCCGGATCGTTCGTTTTGTGGAGAAACCAGCACCGGGGATCACATCAAGCAATCTGGCTAATGCGGGTATCTATGTGCTTGAGCCTGCAGTGATAGACCACATCCCGTTGGATACCTTCTATGACTTTGGGTTTCATCTCTTCCCAGCCCTGCTTGATAAGGGAGCCAGATTATACGGGTATGTGACCAGAGGTTATGTTATTGACACAGGGACGATGGAAAACTATGGCCGGGCTGAGCGAGATGTGCTGGGAGGCAGGTTTGTTCCAAAGAGGGCAGTCTCCACGAGGTAGCAGATAACATGTCCGGCGACGATGTGGGCTTCCTGGACCCGCGGTGTGTTGGTTGAGGGGATTGAGAGGACGTATTTGGCAATTTCCTTGAGCTTACCTTCCTGGCCGGTAAGAGCGATGGTGACAGCACCATTTTCCTTTGCTTCCTCTATTGCCTTGATGACATTGGGGGAGTTACCACTGGTGCTAATGCCGATGACTACGTCACCTTTGTTCAGCAGCCCTCGGAGTTGTCTGGCAAAGACCTCGTCATAGCCGAAGTCGTTGGCAATGGCGGTCAGGGAAGAAGTATTGGTGGTGAGTGCGATGGCTGGTAAGGGATCTCGATAGAGGGTGAATTTGCCAGCCAGTTCGCAGGCGATGTGCTCGGCATCAGCAGCACTGCCACCATTGCCGAAAAGGAGCACTTTGTTGCCGTGGCGAAAGGCCTCAACCATTTGGGTGGCTATCTTAATGATGGTGTCTGCCTGGGTGATCAGGGCTTTTTCCAGAGCAATGCTGTCCTCGATTTGCCTTATTACTACATCCGTCTTATCTTCCACTGTTCTCAGTCCTCGCTGACCTCCCAGCTTTGCATGCCACTGAGGTCGAAAGCAAAGCCAACGATCTTGCCGCCAGCTTGCTCCAGCTTCTCAGCCACAATGTGCCACTTGTCAAATTCGCAGAGGAAAAGTAGGTAACCACCACCTCCTGCTCCCAGCAACTTACCACCTATAGCACCGCTTTGTCTGGCCAATTCGTAAAGCTCGTCGATGCGATCATCCGTTATCTTCCCAGAGAACTGCTTCTTGCAGCACCAGGCATCGTGCAATAGCAGCCCAAATTCGTTGATTCTTCCCCGGAGAAGGGAATTCTTCATACGATAGGCCAGTTCCTTCGCTTCCTGTAAGGCTTGAACAACCTTTTCCTTCTTCTCGACGTATGCAGTTACCTGGTCATCGAGAATACCCGCAGAGACCCTAGTCCCTCCGGTGTAGCAAATCATCAACCGATACTGAAGCTCATTGATGGTATCCTGCCTTATGCGAAGCGGATTGACAATGGTAGTCTTGCCGAGGAATTCAATAAAGTTGAACCCGCCGAAGGTGGCTGCATACTGATCCTGTCTTCCCCCTTTAATTCCGGCTTCATCCCGTTCGATGCGGTAAGCTAGTTCGGCAATGTCATAATCTGTGAGCGGCAGCTTGAGCCATTGTTTGAAGGCACCGACGAGGGCTACAACAAGCGCCGATGAGGTTCCCAGCCCTGAGCCCGGTGGCGAATCGCTGTGTAGGAAAAGATCGAACCCAGTCTTCACGTCCATGGTACGGATAGCCGCTTTAACCAAATCCAGCTTGCCGTCGTACTTCAATTCACCGTTGATCTGGTATCTGGCAACAAGGTCATAGTCCAGAGATTTGACGTTGATGGAGTCATCGTCACGCCCCACCAGTGTGCAATAGGCATATTTATCGATGGTGGTACTGAGGACTGCGCCCCCCTTTTCTTCCGGATAAGGGGGGACGTCGGTGCCACCGCCGCCGAAGCTAATTCTCAAAGGTGCCCTGCTTCTAATGATCATGATGGCGGTCCTTTATTTGCCTCTCACGCCTTGAATGGGCCTCGATTTTGCGTCCTCTATCACCCATTTTACTGCCTCGTATAGGCTACCAGCAATATGATCGGGTAATTGATGCTGTTGCTTGTTTTCTGCTTGGCTTGGATCTACAGTCAACCATACTGTCCGACAGCCGGCGGCCTTACCTGCCTTCACATCCTTGGCATCATCGCCGATCATGTATGACATCTCTAAGGCTATGCCCATGTCCTTTGCTGCTTGCAGGAGAAGTGTGGGCTTTGGCTTGCGGCAATCACATCCATCATCGGGATGGTGGGGGCAAAAATAGATAGCGTCCACAAAGGCATGATGTTTCTGCAATTCCTGCTTCATTTTTTGGTGAATGAGGGACAATGTCTCCTCTGTGAAGTAACCCCGAGCTACTCCTGATTGATTGGTGATCACCACAGTCTTGAAACCATGTTGATTCACCATTCGAATTCCCTCGGGTACACCGGGCAGAATCTCAAAGTCTTCCACACGGCGGCAATAGGGGACATCTTTGGCGATGGTGCCATCCCTGTCAAGGAATACGGCTCTGTCCAATGCCATAGCCTCTTTCAGCAATCTGCTCTAAGGCATGAGGACATCATGTGACCCAGCATGAGATGTACATCCTCGACCTGCTCCATGGAGTTGTCAGGCACCGTAATGCAAAGGTCAACGAGATCCTTCATTTTCCCTCCGTCGAAGCCGGTGAGCCCAATAGTGGTAGCGCCAACGGACTTTGCCAGCTTCAGCGCCTTGAGCACATTGGGTGACCTACCGCTTCCACTAATGCCAATGACCACATCCCCTGGCTCAACTTGGTTTTGCAGTTGTTGAGAGAAGATATCCTCGTAGGAAGTATCATTGGCCCAGGCAGAGATAAGAGGCACGTTGTCAGTCAGGGCGATGGCTCGCAGGCGGGGTTTATCTGGAGCGATAGTTCCCTTCGTTAGATCAACAGCGAGGTGAGAAGCAGTGGCAGCGCTGC